>Ga0209404_10001371_pt1 | contig 16520 bp, 37 predicted proteins | sample TroAtlMetagenome_2_FD_187447 | JGI IMG/M metagenome (GOLD analysis project Ga0209404, IMG submission 187447) | Marine eukaryotic phytoplankton communities from Atlantic Ocean - Tropical Atlantic ANT8 Metagenome (SPAdes) (version 2) | ecosystem: Environmental > Aquatic > Marine > Oceanic...
AGAAGAAGTTCTTACACCAACCAGAATCTATGCTCCTATTGTTAAAGAACTATTAGATGAATTCCCCATTCTTGGTATGGCACATATCACAGGCGGTGGATTGCCAGAGAATCTTCCAAGGTGTTTGCCAGAAGGAATTACTGTAGATATTGATTATGATTCATGGGAGCGTCCAGAAATCTTTAAGAATATTGCTAAGCATGGTAATGTATCAGAAGAGGAGATGAGAAATGTATTCAATCTTGGTATTGGATTCTGTTTAGTAGTTCCTCCTGATGTAGTAGATGATGTTATGAAGTTTATTGATATAGATACTTGGGTTATTGGAACATGTAAGCATTAATCTAAATAATATTATAGAGAAGTTAAATGAGAATTGGAGTAATGTGTTCCGGTAATGGAACCAACTTTGAAAACATAGTTCGTACTTGTAGGAACCATGAAGTTGTGTTGATGGTACACAACAAAAGAGAATGTGGTGCTAAAAAAAGAGCAATTAAATTGGGAATTCCTCATGTGCATATTAAAAGTGCAGATGAGGAAGAGATTATTAGATTATTTCAAGTATGGCGTGTAGATCTTATTGTTCTTGCTGGATGGATGAGGATTGTATCACCAAAGTTGATTGATGCATTCCCTAATAAGATTATAAATATTCATCCATCTATTTTACCTAAGTACAAAGGATTAAATGCTATTGGACAAGCACTAGAAAGTGGTGATACAATTACTGGATGTACGGTTCATTATGTTACGGAAGAATTAGATTCTGGTAAGATAATAGAACAGTCACTTGTTAGTATCTTTTCGGATGATACTGTGGAGACTTTAGCTCAAAGAGTTCAACAAGAAGAACATAGATTACTACCTATGGTTATTAATAATTTAGGAGAATCATGACTATCGGGGATAGGTACGAACAACCAGATTGGGATCCTGAAGAAATTAATCGGGATTGGTATTGTGTTACTGAAATGGGTATTGTTGAAATTAGAATGTTATATAATGCTATATGTGGATACTTGGAAATCTGGCCAGGTTATCCTAAAAGACCTGCTGAAGAGCAACGGTATCTTCAAGAATTGAAGACTAAACTATTTGCAATGCTTACTGATTACAATTTCAATCATATATCATGAGTAAAAAAGATAGAGTAGATCCTAAACTTCTAGCACCAGGACAAAAGCCTGAGGATGTTATTGATTACACTGATGAAGAGATTAAAGAACTAATTGAAAAATGTTATCCGTTGAGTAAGAAGGATAAAATTGAAGATGGCAGTTGAAACTTGGGCACAAGTAAGAACATACATGGATCATTCATGGGATGTTCCAGATGATCACTTTACTGATGATGTATTATGTCATTGGAATGGTTTTAGAGGTTGTCTTACAGAAGATGAAAGATTTTTTGTAAGATGTAAAGGTGATTGGTCACCTGATATATCTGATGATGCTTTTAAAGTTCCTAGTGGAGATCATGGGTTTCATGGTTGGAATCCTAAGTGTATTCCAACCATTTATTATATCAACTGGAAGATAGAACAAGAAAGAATGGTTAGAGAACGTGGAACAACACCTAAATTTGTAGAGAAGAAAACTTCCTCAGATTTGAGAAGAGAAGAAGGTGAAAGAAAAAGAAGAGAAGGTATTAAGTACTTCTAAATAAGAAAAAAATTACTATGTGACTTATGAGTAAGAAAGATAAGATTGATACACAAGGAATGAGTGGGCCCACTAAAGCTTCTGGGCTGATGTTCACAAAACCTGGTAAGAATCCTGAAGAAGCAGGACCAATGCCAGTGGTAAGGCATAGAATGCTTCCTAAGAATGATAGTTTGTATATGGAATTAAAAGAACTTATCAATGAGGTTCTTGATGAAAGGAGTCAAAGAGTATGAAATTTAAAGCACTAGTATACATTCGATTAAGATCACAAGTAGATGATTCTCCTGGTAATGCAGTAAGGGATTGTTGTGGTAGAATGTCTGACTTAGACATTAAGAAGTTAAGGTTAGGTAAAATCGTTGATATTTGGTTAGATGCACCAGATAGAGAATATGCTATTCAAGAATTGGATCATCTTAGTGATAAATTTCTTGCCAATACTGTCATGGAAGATTGGGATTATGAATTGACTGAAATTGAAAGTTTCCCTAGAGGTGTTGCTGATGTGTGATTATAATTTTATTGAATATGGAATGGAGGTAAAAATATGCAATTAATTACACACGGGAAAGTCAAGTCAGTTTACCAGCATGAGCCTGGCGAAGTGATGATCGAGTACTTCGACAAGGTTACCGCAGGCAACGGTGAGAAAGTTGACTTCCCTATTGGTAAGGGAGCTTTGTGTTGTACAATCTCTGGTATCCTGTTTCAAAAACTGCAAGAGCGAGGGATTCTCACCCACTATAAACGTCTGATTGCTAAGCATCGTATGCTCTGTACTCAGGTAGAGATAGTGCCAATTGAAGTGATATGTCGTAATATTGCTGCAGGTTCTATCGTAAGAACCACTACACTTAAAGAAGGTCAGATACTCCAACCACCTTTGGTTGAGTTCTATCTGAAGGATGATGATAAGAATGACCCACTCCTCACTAAGGACCGTGTGAGACTTATGGGGCATGATCCAGACCTTTTCATTCCTATCACACTACAGGTCAATCATATTCTTCAGACCCTCTTTACTATTATGGGTTTTGACTTGGTTGATTTTAAGATTGAGTTTGGTTATGCTAATGACGGTCGTTTGATGGTCGCTGACGAGATTAGTCCTGATAGTATGAGGTTATGGTCGAAGGGAGATAAAGAGCGTTTTGATAAAGACTTGTTTAGAAAAGGTGAAGGGGATATCCTTCCAGCTTATCATCACATCCTAGAAGAACTTCAGAGGTTTGTATGAACGTTCACTTTTGGTTTGACAACCGATAAAAAAATATGGTATATTAGATGAAGCTTTAATGGAGAATTTATTTTGATTGGAAATCTTGAACCAGAAGAAAGTGTACAAGATGAATCTATAGTAGATAAAATTGCAAAAGCAATAAATCAACTTGGTTGGGATGTTGATGATGATATCGATGTTGAGATTGCGGGTATGTCTATCTCCGGTATTGATGTTGGTGAAGACTATAACAGGAAGTGGCAGTCTCCAATAGGTACTCCTAAATACGACAAAGAGGCATTCATTGTTATTAAGAACCAATCTAGAAGAGATCTGAGTAAGTCACAACCTTCTTGATGAAATAAATAAAATCTCAAGAGGGTATAATGAATACAGATCCAAGTACATGGGATGATTCTAATTGGAGAGAAGAGTACAGAGGGTATACTTCTAGTAGGTATGAGTTAGATCTATTGGAGAATGGTCCGAAGAGTCTTGCTCAGTCATGGATGATGGGGGCATTACATAATAAATGGATGAAGATGAAAGGATATAAGTATCCTGATCCTCCCGATTGCCAATCATCTTTTAAGGAGTTTAATGAAAAATGGCAGACATGAACTTTACAGTTTACTCTAAGGATGGTTGTCCTTATTGTACGAAAGTACAACAGGTTCTACAACTTTCAGAACAGAAACATGTTGTCCTGAAACTTGGTAGAGACTATACAAGAGAAGAGTTTTATGGTAAGTTTGGAAAAGGTTCTACATTTCCAAGAGTTGTTCTTGGAGATCAATTGATTGGTGGATGTACAGAAACTGTTAAATACCTGAAAGAAAATCACATTGTTTGATGGACACCAAGGAACTTTATGACATTGTTGAGCATACAATTGATTATGCTTTCAATGGAAAGTATATGCTCAATATGTATGACTACTTAGTACTTACCAAAGCCACTAAGAGTAGTACTAGTGAGTTTCTTCAAAGTTCAACAAGAACAGAAATCGATCAATTGATTGTTGACTTGGATGATTATCTTGAGGGTGGTTCTGACGAAAAACATAAACAATTAAGAGAGGGTTATGGTCATCTTGGTAAACCAGAAGCCAGAAAAATAAGAAACTATTTGAATGGAATTCTTGAGGACGCTTTGAAATATGAGCAAGAAAAAAGACCAGGGAGGAAAAGAAAACCCTCTAAATAAAATAAACAATGACAAATCTCAAGAAATTAATAGAGGTTTGGAGTTGTTATTGAGAAAAAAACGGAGGAGAGACCGAAAACCTAAAACTATTGAAATGAGGTTTCAAAAGTTAGTTTCTCTTTTTAATAGAGAGATTAGTTTTTATTTGAATTTTCATTTAGATATAAGAAAAATAAACTCTCGGAGAGATTAAAATGGAAACAGCAATCACAATACTGTCAATTGCAGTATCAGGATTATTTCTTTTAGTAGGAACTCTCCTCGGTTGGACGGTAAAACAATACCTCGACCAAACCAGAATACCATTCATGCATCCAGAAATGTTTGATGTAGATGGTAATATAATTCCAGACGAAATTTTATCAGTGAGATTTGAAAATGACTTCATCAGCGAAGACGAAGAAAACGATTAATAAACTTCCACCAAATCCATTTATCTTTGAGATTTTGGATCTTGTGAGTAAGCAGAGAAGTAGGGCAAAGAAAATTGATGTTCTTAAAGAATATTCCACAGATTCTCTCAAGGCAATTCTGATTTGGAACTTCGATGAGACTGTCATTTCTCTTCTTCCAGAAGGTCCGGTTCCCTATGAGAAGAATGATGTTCCTGTAGGGACTGATCACACCTCTCTGAGGAAGGAATGGAAGAATCTATACCATTTTGTTAAGGGTGGTAATGATTCCCTCTCCAAGACCCGTAGAGAGTCAATGTTTATTCAGATTCTTGAAGGTCTTCATCCTCAGGAAGCAAACATTTTGATTCTTATTAAAGATAAGATATTGGAGTCAGAATATAAGATTACTAAACCTATTGTTGAAGCAGCATTCCCTGACATTCAGTGGGGAGGTCGTTGTTGATGGCAATAAAAGGCATTAGAGAAATTTGTTCTGATTGTGATCCCAAAGAAGCAGAAGATAAGTCTCTTCCAACTAATTCTTTTTTAGTTGAGTATGTTCAAGATGGTACTACCAAGTTTGATATTGTTTCTTCAATGAAACAGTCAGAGATTTTTGATAAGTATTGGGATAACTATCGACACGAATTGAAGAATATTTCTCAAACGGAGGGTAGAGTTAATCCTAGACTTTGGAATTCCTCAGGAGTAAATAAGGGTAAAAAATGAAAGACGAAGAACTAAAAGAACAAATTAACGCACTTATTCGTGGTGAGATTCAGGAAGTTATTAACGACTATGTTGAAGACAAAGAAGCTCAAGTTTTCAGCATGGAAGAGACTGGACTTGGTTTCGTTGAAAAAGAAGAAGATGATGAATTAAAAGTTAATATTTCTAATCAAGAAGTGGAGAAACTTATTAAAGAATATAAGAAGATTAAGAAAGGTCAGAAATCTAACTTGGGTCAGATCAGAAAGATGGACAAGAGAGCCTCTTGACATAAATAGATACAGTGGTCTATAGTAGACCTGTCGTTCATCCGACATTGAGTCGGACGCAAGTAAGTCGCGCAACGGAGCGTTGATCCCATGTTTGAATTTCTATTATACTCATCTCTTTCTTGTGTTGATGCTGATTCTATCATGATTAAGATTAGAGCCAATGAGAATCTACCTAAGCAGGTTAGAGTTGAGTTGGTCGATACCGTACAGGAATCGACACCGAATTGCTATTGGCCAGACTGGGACGCAAACGACTAAAGGAACGGGCCTAAAAATCCAATTACTTTAGGAGTCAATTATGAATACGTTACTCATGATCAAAAAGCAGATTGATAAAGCTGCTGCTCTTCATGATGCACAAATCTCTCACACCACTTATCGTGGTGTTGAGTATGATGTACATCAGGTGGAACCCAATGAAACCCATGGAACATTCTGTTACAGGGGCCATACTTACGTAAAGTGAGTTAAACTTACTATACAGAGAGAGTTAAGAACTCTCTCTTTTTTTGTCTTTATATGACAATGAAATATAACTTAGTTAAGTTAGTATATCCTGACATATTTTGGATAGATAGTATAGAATTGCTGGAGGTGAAGAACGATTTGAAGAAATTTTAAATTTTTTCATTATATTCACACTGATAAAGGAGTAAGTCATGACACTGTCATACAACCAACTTGCGGGATGGAAACAAGACATAAATGGTCTTATAGAAAGTTTGGAAAAATCTTCTGAAGAATCTGATCTTTTAAATGACTATTATGATTGTTTGGTCGAATGTGACGACAATCAAGCTACATGTAAACGAATTTGTAGGAGAATTCTAACTTAGTTTTTAGGACGGGATTGACTCCCGTCCTTTTTTTGTGTATAATTACTTGTGTGACTCAATTCCATATGGCTACCGTTGAAGACTGGCGATACAGTACTGATCGATTAGAGATTAGACAAAAAGTTTACTCCTTTCTATTGAATAAGTATGGTTCTCAGGTAGATGAGAATGGTCAACCAATTTATAGTATGCAAAGTATTTCTGAATGTTCCCATGACTGGGTATCACAAGGTAATATCAATACATCTGGAATTGTAAAGTATTTTGAGGCCTATTATACGAATGGATAAAGATAAACTCAGAGCAACTATCTGTAAGATGGAGTTTCTATTAGGAACTCTGAAAGAAGAACTCTTCTCTGATGAATTGGAAGGTGTCATGGAAGAACCTACATACACAAATGTTCCTGTTGATGATTATGACGAAGTATTTTATGATGTTGAGTAATGGTTTATTCTAGTCTATCAGAGTTTGAAAGAGCTCTTGCAAGATTCGGTGATAAGGTTTCTTTGATTGTTGGATTTGAGATTAGTGGTAAGATGCCACCAGAATCTGCATATCAAGAAATTAAAAGTATGATGAAAGAGTTGAAAAAACTTAGAAAAATTGAGAAAGATGAATGGGACGAGGAAGAATTAACATGAAAAATGTGAAACTTATTAGTGTTACTCCTGATGCTGAAAAGCATATGGCATATTGTGCTAGGGTAAGTAACCCAAATAATCAAGAGAATGAAAAGATTTCTGGTCTACTGAAGTATTGTATAAAACATCAGCATTGGAGTATCTTTGAACAGGCTTATATGACTGTGGAGATTGAAACCAATCGTGGTATTGCCGCTCAGATTTTACGACATCGTTCTTTTACTTTTCAGGAATTCTCACAGAGATATGCTGATTCTTCCCTACTTGCGGAGACAATACCAACACCTGAACTTCGTAGACAAGACATCAAGAATCGTCAGAACTCTATTGACGATATCGATCCTGTTGTTCGTGAAGAGTTTCAAGTTAAGATTCAAAACCATTTTGAAGATGGTATGAAACTTTATAAAGAACTGTTAGAGTGTGGTATTGCAAAGGAATGTGCAAGATTTGTCCTTCCTCTTGCCACACCTACAAGACTTTATATGTCGGGTTCTGTGCGGTCTTGGATACATTATGTTAATCTTAGATCTGCACATGGAACCCAAAAAGAACATATGGAAATCGCAGTAGCATGTAAGGAGGTATTTAAAGAACAGTTTCCCATCATTTCAGAATCTTTGGAGTGGTGATAAATATAAATTATTATGAAGGAGGAATGAATTTTGGCCACATATCCCGTAAAGAATAAAGATACTGGTGAAACCAAAGATATAGAAATGAGTATTCATGATTGGGATCAATGGAAAGAAGATAATCCTGATTGGGAAAGATATTATACTCCAGAGAATGCTCCTTGTTTGGGTCTAGAGATGGGAGAACCTTTTTCAAAACTTTATACTAAACATCCAGGATGGAAAGATGTTATCGGTAAAGCGAAACAACAACCAGGTTCAAATCTTAAACATTACGATTAATCAAGTATGCCCAGAAAGAGTAAATCAGGTATTGGAAGTACAAATTCCGTTGCATTTGGTATGAGTAATAGACAAATGAAAAGAAAGAAACCAATTAATCTTGATTATATCAAGAAAATTGAACCCCTTACACCTAACCAAGAATTATTTTTTGATCTGTATAAGAAGAATCAAAATCTAATTGCATATGGATGTGCTGGTACTGGTAAGACCTTTATTGCCCTCTACAATGCTCTTCTAGATGTTTTAGACCCTAAGACACCTTATGAGAAGATTTACATCGTCAGATCTCTTGTAGCAACCAGAGAGATCGGGTTCCTTCCTGGTGACCATGAGGATAAGTCAACTCTATATCAGATTCCATACAAGAACATGGTGAAATACATGTTTGAGATGCCTGATGACAATTCATTTGAAATGTTGTATAGTAACCTTAAGTCACAAGGATCTATTACATTCTGGTCCACTAGTTTTATTCGTGGAACCACTTTGGATAATGCAATTATTCTTGTTGATGAATTTCAAAACCTTAATTTCCACGAATTGGACTCTATGATCACCCGTGTTGGTGAAGATTCTAAGTTGATGTTCTGTGGAGACGCAACTCAGACTGATCTTGTGAAGACAGTTGAAAAGAATGGTATTATTGACTTTATGAGAATCTTGAATAATATGCCATCCTTTGATACAATAGAATTCTTGGCAGAGGACATTTGTAGAAGTGGTCTTGTGAAGGAATATATTGTTGCAAAACTTGAACTAGGTATGTAATGTTTAATCATGTTGAAATAGAAGTCCCAAGACTGTCAAGAAAGACAATCAATGGGATTAGGTTTTATGATACTCCCTCTGGAAAGAAATTAGTTTCTATCACTTCTGTTATCAGTCACTACAACCGTCAGATCTTTGCAGATTGGAGGAAGAGGGTTGGTAATGAAGAAGCAAACAAAGTAACTAAACAGTCTACCAGTCGTGGTACTGATACTCATACTTTGATTGAATATTATTTAAAGAATAAGGATCTCCCTACAGTCCAACCTCTTTCTGAGATGTTGTTTAAGCTTGCCAAAGGAGATCTAAAGAATATAGATAATATACATGGACTAGAAACTCCTTTATACAGTGAGTTTTTAGGTATTGCTGGAACAGTGGATTGTATAGCTGAGTATAATAACGAATTGGCTATCATCGACTTCAAGACTTCAAAGAAACCCAAGAAACGTGAGTGGATTGAAGGATATTTTGTACAGTGTGCAGCCTATGCTTGTATGTTGTATGAATTAACTGGTCTTACAGTTAAAAAATTCGTTATTATTATGACCTGTGAAAATGGAGAGTGTGAAGTCTATGAAGAGTATGATAAGGCGAGGTATATTAAGTTACTTACTAAGTACATCAGAGAGTTCGTTGAGTTCCAATTGGATGCCACTAATGCCTGAAAATCAAGATATTGATAAACTCTTGGAGAGTAAGTTTTATTGTCCTAGAAAGTTTTCGGAAGAGATTGAAAATATTCATACAACTAATACTGATATGAGTTATATTGATTCTATTATTTTCTTTTGTGAGAAGAATAGTATTGATGTTGAGGCAGTTCCTAAACTAATTTCTAAACCTTTGAAAGAAAAGATTAAATGTGAAGCGATTGAACTGAACTTCTTGAAGAGAACATCTCACGCTAAACTCCCTATATGATTCCCAAAGTGAAACCCTTTGATGTATATAAGTCTTACTTAGGACTCAAGAACCATTTTACCAAGAAAACTTATGATTATCACAAATATTGTGGTAAGTCACGTGCATCTATTCAGTCGTTTTATAAACGTCGTGATAGATTTTTCTTTGAGAAGTTGTCCAGACAGAAGGATGATAGTGAAGTCATTGAATACTTTGTGGCCAACTTTGTAAGTTGTGATGATCCTCAAGGTCTTTGGATTGGTCAGATCATGAAAGAGGGTGAGAGTAATTACTCTAACTGGAAGAGGAAGCATCAATCAATGTCTTATGTCTTCAAGAATGAGGTCAGTGATCTATTTGAAAATAAAAAGTTTGATGATATTTTTCATATTGATGGAAGTAGACACCCTACAATTGTAAAAGAACATCTTGCAAATAATATTTCATTGGAAACATTAATTATCTTGGATAGGATTTTGGGATTCAAAAAGAACTTTGATAAGAAATTAAAAGATCCTGTCTGGGAGTTTTTATCAATGAGAATTGACAAATATAGTCCTTTCATACATACTGATGTATTTTCATATAAAAGAATTTTAAAAGAAGTGGTAGGAATTCGATGAGTAGTTTCTTTAGTTCGGAATTAGTTCGTGAAGAGATGGACACCATTACTAAACTTCAAGAAGAAATTTATGAGAATGTTTTTACATTTTCTTCGATGACTAGAGAAGATAAACTTGAACATGTTGAAAAACTTTCTACTCTTCTAGATAAACAAAGAGTTCTTTATACACGTCTGAGTTTGTCTGATGATCCTGAAGCCAAGAGGATGAAGAATCAGATTTTTGAGGTAGCAGTCACAATGGGATTCCCAAAAGACGTTGATATCACATACGTATTTTCAAACATGACCAAGGTTCTTGAGCAAATGAAAAAAGCAATTATTGACAACCCTTGATTAAAGGGTTATGATTACGGGGTGTCCTAGCTACCCCAACCAAATCTAGGAACAAGCCAAATACACTTAATACATACACATATGTCATTTTCAAATTTAAAGAAAAATTCCTCTCTGGGAAACTTGACTGCCAAACTCATCCAACAGGTTGAGAAAGAGAATAAGGGTCAAGGTGGAGGAGCAGACGAACGACTCTGGAAACCCGTGATGGATAAGTCCGGTAACGGTTATGCTGTTATCCGATTCCTTCCCGCACCTAATGGAGAAGATCTCCCTTGGGTAAAATTGTTTTCTCATGCCTTTCAGGGCCCTGGTGGTTGGTATATTGAGAATTCCCTGACCACTATTGGTAAACAGGATCCTATTGGGGAACTGAACCGTGAACTGTGGAACACTGGTAATGAGTCTGATAAGGACACTGTTCGTAAACAGAAGCGTAAACTGTCCTTCTATGCAAACATCTATGTTGTAAAAGATCCTGCCAATCCTCAGAACGAGGGTCAGGTATTTCTTTACAAGTTCGGTAAGAAGATCTTCGATAAGATCATGGATGCAATGCAACCTGAGTATGAAGACGAGACTCCTATTAATCCTTTTGATTTCTGGCAAGGTGCTAATTTCAAACTGAAATTGGCCAAGGTTGCTGGTTACTGGAACTACGATAAGTCTGAGTTTGCCGCACCATCTGCTCTTCTGGACGATGATGATGCATTGGAAGCTCTTTGGAATAAGGAATATTCACTAGCAGAACTAGTTTCTCCTGACCAATTTAAGTCTTATGATGATCTGAAGAAGCGTCTTGATTATGTTCTTGGTAACAAGAAAGCTCAGGCTGTTGTAGCACAAGAGACTGAGTATGATAACTATGCTCCCACTGAACAAAAACGTGTCAGTGAAGAGGATGCTTTGAGGAAACTGGAACAACAGATTGTTGAGTCCAATAAAAATACTTCTTCATCCAGTTCTTCTGGAGAAGAAGAAGACGATGCATTAAATTATTTCAGTAAACTTGCTGAAATGTGATAGCAAAATCGGCCTCTAAATTCATTTTTAGGGGCTTATTTTTTTCTGGTAAAAATTGGCCCTTTTACTTTTTTTTAACTATTGAAATAGTCTGATATTTTCTCCTTTTACCACATTTTTATCAATATACTGACTACTACCTTTTTTGTAGATCATTGAAGACTTTACGTTTCTTTCGACAATATTAACATAGTCTTGTTTGAGTAAATATATATTTCTTTTATTATCTTCCTTTTTCACTTCATAGTCATAATTGGTAAATTCCTGAGTAATTCCAGTTTTTGTTAATTCAACACCAATTTTCGTATCATGATAAGTGAATGAAAAATTCTTATCAACCTCAAGACCTTCAGGTATAATTGTAAATCCTGAGAGGTCTTTTACTTCAATAGTCTCATAATGATGAATTTCGTATAATTTTTGTTGTGTAACGTATTTGGTATCCAAATAGTTTTCAAATGATTTTTGAGATAGTGGCCATTCGTCCTGATAATTAATTATATTGTTAGAAAGAAGAATTATCCAATCATAGTATTGTGATCCATATATTTTATGCGCAATATTATCTGGTCTTTCATCACCAACTATGGTGTATTTTGTAAAGTATGATAAATCTGTAAAAATATCTTCGCGAAGAATACCTCTCTTAAACAGGTTTTTAGTTTGAATATATGCAGATATGGTTTGATTGTCTTTGAGTCTGTTGACATACTCAAAGTTAGGAACATATCTAAAATATGGTATTGCCATTTTTAGTAACCTGTTAGGTGATCGTCTTCACGATAATCTAATTCATATATGGGTTCAACTTCTGTGAAGGTCATGTTCAGTGTAGTTTGAACCATAGAACCACCATCAGCATATGTCATATACTTATTGTCTGGTGTGTAATTTACACTAACATTAGTAAGAGCACATGGTTTTATTTTATTCAGATATGGATGTGTCTGTCCACTAGCAACATCACTACCATCTCCATTATATATGTATTCCAATTGGAATATGCTTGGTGTTTTTAAGAATATCCCACCTGTCATATCAATTTTTGGTGCAGAGAACATCTTAAGTGAATGTATAATTTTTCTGACTACCTCTGCTTCTGCCCTAAATCTTGGTGCAAATTGAAAATTAAAACCGAATGTTCTTAATTTTGGACCATTGAACAAAAGTTCCATATTTGGGTTAATAGTATTTCCACTAGCCCTTGTGACCATAGAAGTGTTACCTATAACATAACCAGCAAGAAGAGATGCGACACTATCTTTATTATCTACTGCCTGAGAAATAAGATTTGTTGCCCCTTGTAGGGTATTATTTGTAAGCCCTTTTAGGCCATCCAATATATCTTTACCGTTTCCTATATCATTTAAAAAACCATTTACACTTGACATCATTGTCATTTCAATTGCATTGGCATTTGCTGACCCCCAGTCAATACCATTTTGTGAACCCAAACTATTTGTCATTGGTAGGATGATTGTTCCCAATGTTCCTTTACTTTGTTTATATCTTTTAGATGCACTGGTAGATACACTGTTCTCCCCTATAGAAGATGCCCACTCCTGAATATTAATCTTAATGTAGTCATAAGTAATACCAAGATTCTCAGCAGCTTCTAAGTTGGCAAGAGGATATCTTAATAAACCAACACTAGAGATTGAGGGGGTTATTGTTTTTGTACTAGTTGTATCAGTAGAATCATTAGTATTCTCAGGTGCGTTTACTGTTTTGGTAATTACTCCACCTACTATTACTGGTGATTGTGATGGTGATTCTGATCGTTGACTATCGACATCTGATACTGTCTGTGGTGGTATGTTTGCAAGATTTGTTGCGTCACCATCACTATTAATATTCAGTCCAGTATTTGGATTAATGATACCTGGTGTTTTTTGATTATAAAAATTTTGTCTTGATATGACAGATTCCTTATAACTGTCATAAGATTGTGGAGAGTTTAATACTGTGGCCCTATCATTATTAAAAACTTTATATCCTTCTAAGTAGAATGCCTTTTCAATTTGTTTTGTAGTACTTTTTTTTCCGTTTACTCTATTAAAACTATGAGTTAGTGTGTTAAGGTTAGGGATGTACCAGTCACTACCTTTTCCATCACTAGAAAATAAAATAATATCAACAAGACCAAATGACCCTTGACCAACTCCATAGACTTCTATCCGACCAGTTTCATTATTAGTTTCTATCCTTACTGGAATATTATTCCATTCTTTGTTTTGTTTGATTATGGCCATTAACTAGGGTCCATCCAGTTTAGTTATTTATCCTGAATTTTTTATATGGAATAGACCTCATATCTTGTAATTCATTTGGATATATTAAAAGTAAATCATTATTACCAACTTCTTCCCAGGTATAGTTGTGGAATGCATTTCCTCTTGTCTCCCAATGATAGTTGATACCCCTGAATCCCCATGGATAAACACCAATACAGGCAATCAGAGGAAACTCATCATATTCAATTCTAGGTGTCTTTGCTTGATAGATGAAAGTGTAGTATCTACCTATTTGTGGAATTAATTCTTTGGTAGTTAATATTTCCATTAACATCAAGAACATGTCATCTGGATGACCAGAGTTTATGATATCATCTACGAGGTTTTCTACTCTTTGTGTGTCGTTTACTAGATAATCCTCTTGTTCCATAAGGTTTGATACCAAGGTCGTGTTCTGTAATTATCTTAAATTCAGAGAGGTTATCTGCCGCGAATTCTCTGGCGGCTTTCCATTTAGCTTCATTTACTGCATATGCTTGTGCCTCATATAGAAAGGATTTTGTAACCCTATCTTTCTTTATAGGAGGAACACATTGTTTTGCAGGTTTGACCTCTACTATATATCTCTTCCTTCCATTTTTTGTCTCTACTTCGATCAGACCATCAGGGTAATATCTGTGTAATCGACCATCTACAGGTGAAACATAAGGAATACTAAACTCTTCAGATGCCCACTTGGTGACATCTTCTTTTCTGTCACACCAACGCATAAATTGTAATTCCCAACTACTTCTATAAACTATATTATTGATATTACCCATATATTTTTTAGGGTTTTGGGGGTGAAATTTTCCTTGATGAAATTTACTCATCCCTTATACATAGTATATAATAGTTAAGTGTATTTATAGATGGCTGGTGCATTACCTAATGGTATAAGAACGTCAGACTTAAAGAGTAGGGTATTGAATCTTGCTCAAAGTTCTGTATATCAAATTAAACTAAATCCACCAGCAGAAGTAAAAGCCCTTTTAAACACAAGAGGATTTAATTTCAATCTTGATACATCAAATATTGAACTCTTGTGTGATAGTGTAGCACTTCCTGGAAATTCTTTTCAGACAACGGATGTACTAAACAACTATGCTGGTGTAACTGAGAAAATTGTTGATCGCCGTGATTTTGGTGGTGGAGTTCAAATGTCTTTCTATGTTGATAGAAACTACAAAGTCCTTGATTTCTTTGAAGGTTGGATAGATTGGATGTCTAACCAGTTAAACAATGACGGATATAAGTCACAATTTGCATCATACAGGATGAATTATCCTGTTACATATAGAGGAGAAGTTTTCATTACTAAATTTGAGAAAGAGGCCTATGGAACTGCAACTGGATATACTTTAGTTGGTGCATATCCAATAGCAATCAATAATACTCCATTGAGTTATGGTCAAAGTCAGATTATGAAGTATGTTGTGACCTTTGAATATTTGAGATATACTAGAGATCAATTCAAATGGAAAAATAGTTCAAATTCTTTAATAAACAATGCTAGTAGAGTCACTGCGGAGATTCTTTCAGCATTTAATAGTAATCCACATCTCAACCAAGCCTTAAAAGATGATGTTACCGATGAAGGAAATACAAGACCAGGAACAATCAACTAAATACGAGTAACTGATTTCTTTATTAAGTTATTATGCCTTTACCAAAGATTGCAACTCCAACTTATGAGTTGACTTTACCATCTAATAAAAAGAAAATTAAATATAGACCATTTCTGGTTAAGGAAGAAAAACTTCTGGTTCTTGCTCTTGAAAGTGATGATAGTAAACAAATCACAAACTCAATCAAGGCAGTTCTAAAGAGTTGTATTGAAACTAGAGGAGTAAAGGTAGAATTACTTCCTACTTTTGATATTGAATATCTTTTTCTGAATATTAGAGGTAAGTCTGTTGGTGAAGAAGTTGAAGTAAATATTATGGCACCTGATGATGGTGAGACTGAAATTCCTATTGTTATTCAACTTGACGACATTCAGGTGAAAGAAGGGGAAGGTCATGATAAAAAAATTAAACTTGATGATAATTTGATGATGGAGATGAAGTATCCTTCTTTGGACGAATTTATTAAAAATAACTTTGATCTTAAAGGTGATGTTGATATTGATAAATCATTTGAACTAATTGCAAGTTGTATTGATAAAATTTTCAATGAAGAAGAAGTTTGGTCAACTTCTGATTGTTCAAAGAAAGAGGTTATTTCATTCTTAGAACAGATGAACTCTCTTCAATTCAAACAGATTGAGAAGTTCTTTGAGACAATGCCCAAACTATCTTATCAAGTGGAAGTTAATAATCCTAAGACTGAAGTGAAGAGTACTGTCGTTTTGGAGGGATTGTCCAGTTTTTTCGCATAGGGATGGTCCATATGGATCTTGAGAACTACTTCAGGTTAAATTTTGCCCTGATGCAGTATCATAAATATTCATTAACGGAGATTGAAAACATGATGCCGTGGGAGAGAGACATTTATGTAGCCCTCTTACAGCAACACTTAGAGGAAGAAGAAGAAAAAGCAAAGGCACAACAACAAAGTTATGGCTAGAGATCCTCAACTACTAAGAAAGGCCTATAAGAAATCCTCTGCACTAACAGTTATTCCTAAGAGAGTAGACCAGGCAGAAGAAAAACTTATAGATGAAGATATTGACCCAAAGATATTAGAACTCCTTGGTATTGAT
>Ga0209404_10001372_pt1 | contig 16487 bp, 10 predicted proteins | sample TroAtlMetagenome_2_FD_187447 | JGI IMG/M metagenome (GOLD analysis project Ga0209404, IMG submission 187447) | Marine eukaryotic phytoplankton communities from Atlantic Ocean - Tropical Atlantic ANT8 Metagenome (SPAdes) (version 2) | ecosystem: Environmental > Aquatic > Marine > Oceanic...
TGAACATTTGATTTTGTAAGCTTGTTAAAGGAGCTTTGCTCGTATTCTTTTTTGTCCTCTGGTTTGGTGGCTATTTCGCCCATTAAATTTATCAGTGTTTTTTGAATGGTATCTAATTGTTGACATAGGACTGTGTTGGTAAGATGTGCTTTAGCTATTCCGATTGCTGCATTTAATTCGTCAACATTTCCGCATGTACAAATACGCGGATCATCCTTACGGGTTCGTTTTGAAAAAAGTAACCCTGTTTCTCCTGTATCACCGGTTTTGGTCGTGATGCTCATCTGCTTCGGACATTCTCGCTTTTTGATTGATCTTGGTAAAGCGAAAGTGTTTTCATACTTGAACCAATCTACGTGAGTTATAAACATATCGGGGTGATGTTAAATGAGGAAAAGCTACTTAAACAAAAATGCAGCTATTCTTAGATTCTGAATTGCGTGTAATGCGGAATGGTGGAGAATCTTTTCTTTATGATAAATTAGGCGCTCAATTCCGAAGGATTAATGGTGAGAATGGTGTGGTTTTTTCCGTTTGGGCTCCAAATGCAAAAAGCGCGAGTGTCGTTGGGGATTTTAATGGGTGGAACCCTGGCTCAAACCCTTTAAGTTTACAGGGTGATTCTGGAATATGGGCGTGCTTTATCTCTGGAGTTTCTCAAGGATCTCACTATAAGTTTTATCTTCTAAATTCGCTTGGAGAAGCAGTTGAAAAGACAGATCCGATGGGGCGTTTTTTTGAGCAAGCTCCAAAAAACTCAGCAATCGTTTGGGATACCTCTCATTTTGATTGGAGTGATCAAAAATGGATGGATGCACGTTCAGGTGGGAATCCACTTGAGTCCCCTATGAGTATTTACGAAATGCATCTTGGTTCTTGGCGTAAACATAGTGATGCCGAGTCTTATTCTTATAAAGATCTAGCTGGAGAACTAGTCAATTATATTTCAGAGATGGGTTTTACACATGTTGAGTTTATGCCCGTGGCGGAACATGCCTACTATCCTTCTTGGGGATATCAAGTTACTGGCTTTTATGCTCCAACTAGTCGTTATGGAACACCAGATGAATTTGCAGCGTTAATAAATGCATTCCATGCAGCTAATATAGGGGTGATAATTGATTGGGTTCCCGCTCATTTTCCTAAAGATGATCATGCTTTGGCTCGATTTGATGGGACAGCTCTTTATGAACATGAAGACCCTAGGCTAGGGGAGCATCCAGACTGGGGGACATTAATTTTTAACTATGGTTGTAAAGAAGTGGCCAATTATCTTACTTCAAATGCATTGTATTGGTTCGATCGTTTTCATGTTGATGGACTACGGGTAGATGCTGTGGCATCAATGCTATATCTTGACTACTCACGAAAAGATGGGGAGTGGATACCCAATAAAGAAGGTGGTAGAGAAAATTTAGAAGCGGTTAAGTTATTAAGGAGCATTAATCATCAAGTGGCTAATCGATATCCTGGCGCAGTGATGATTGCAGAGGAATCTACTTCATGGCCAAAAGTTACGCATCCTATAACTGATGGGGGATTGGGGTTTTCATTGAAATGGAATATGGGTTGGATGCATGACAACTTAAATTTTTTTAGGCAAGACCCTAAAAAACGTCATTATAATTTTGATAAAATAACTTTTGCGATGTCCTATCATTATAGTGAAAATTTTTTATTGCCGCTTTCCCATGATGAAGTGGTTCATATGAAGGGATCTCTATTCGGTAAAATGCCAGGTGACGAGCGAAGTGGTTTAGCAAATCTTCGGCTTTTATTTGGTTGTCAATGGATGTTTCCAGGGAAGAAGCTTTTATTTATGGGGGGTGAGATTGGGCAAAAAAATGAATGGAATCAGGATTGTGATTTGGATTGGAAGTTAGTAGGAGACAATTGGTTGAATCGAGGTTTGCAGCGCTGGGTTCGTGATTTAAATTGTTTTTATCGAGAGCATGTATCTTTGTGGGAGTCAGATTTTAATCCTGATGGTTTTCAATGGGTGAATTGTAGCGATCGAGAAAAATTAGTTCTCTCTTTTATTAGGAGGAACAGCAATGAATCAGAGCGGTTATTGGTGATTGTTAACTTTTCAGCGAACCATTATAGCGATTATATAGTAGGAGTGGATAAATGGGGAAAATGGGAGGAAGTGCTTAATAGCGATAAATCAATTTATGGTGGAGAAAGTAAATCGACCAATGCAAGTGTTGAAATTATTTTGGAGTCATGTGACGAAATGGAGTTTTCCATATCAATAAGCTTGGCTCCATTTGCCATAGTGGTTTTTCATTTGGTTAATTAGTTCATTTCTTAAGTGTTATTCGATTTTTTCATTTTTTACTAAACTAAAAAAGCTGTAAGTTAAAAATTTGTTTGTGATTGCCTTGTGCTGTAGGCCATTGATTCGCTACTGTTGCCAGGTGCTTTAATATAACTGTATTATTTAGAAATATTAGAGTGCTTGCTGGTTCTCATTAGCAAGTATTTTTGATTTAATGTATATATAATTGAGCCTTAATTTTAATTCATTGCAATGTCTGATCTAAGTGAATTTTCAAAAACTGCCCCTAAACTGGAAACTGTTGATGCAGGAAGCATTCCTGCTGGTGTTGAGCCTGGCAGTGGTTCGTCAAAATTAAAGTTTAATGAGAGCATATCCCGCAAAAAAAATATTCCTAAAGGACTATGGACTAAGTGCGGTAAGTGTGCTGCGTTGATTTTTGATAAAGATTTAGACGAGAATTTAAAGACTTGTCCCTCATGTGGATTCCATTTTCCTATTTCTGCTCGGTTACGACTGGCTTCCTTGATTAACGAAAAAACGTTTAAAGAGCTGGATGCTGGGATGACCAGTGTAGATGTTTTAGAGTTTACGGGTGTAGAATCTTATTCTTCTAAACTGGATAAGTATAAAGAAAAAACGGGAGAGGCGGATGCTGTTATAACAGGGCTGTGTGAAATGGGAGAACATAAGATTGCGATTGGAATAATGGATTTTTCATTTCTTGGCGGTTCAATGGGTTCTGTTGTAGGTGAAAAGCTTACCCGTATGATTGAGATTGGAACCAAAAATAAAATACCAGTTATTATTATTTCAACGAGCGGCGGGGCCAGAATGTACGAGGGAATGTTTAGCTTGATGCAGATGGCTAAAACATGTGGTGCGTTGGCTTATCATGCAGAGGCTAACTTGCCATATATTAGCGTGCTAACACACCCTACGACTGCTGGGGTGATGGCGAGTTATGCAAGTGTAGGAGATTTAATAATTGCTGAACCGGGAGCTATGATTGGGTTTGCTGGTCCGAGAGTAATTAAGGACACTACACAGGCTGAATTGCCTCCTGGCTTTCAAACTGCAGAATTTTTGATAGATCGTGGTATGATTGATGCCATTGTACCTCGAAACGAAATGCGCAATTCGTTGATCAATTATCTCAATTATATGTCTGCAAATGTTTCTCAAGCCAAAGTTAAGAGGGCTGTGAATAAGGAGGCTTCCTGATCAGAAAGCCTATTAAGGATACTCAATTATATTGATATCTTTATAGTGGATTTCACAAGCAGGGCCACTGTGGACTTGGAGAGCAATTACGCCTTTTTTTGCGATGTCCAAATCTTTTTCAATATAATCTACCGTTTTATGTCCATTAAGAAATAGCTGGATATGATTGCCTTTGGCAACAATACGATAGAAATTCCAATCATCTATTTTGGCGATTTTTGGAATATCCTCAGATGGAGGTGCGGCTAGTATTTTACGGCGGCGGGATTCATCGTAAAGCGCGCCCCAATATTTCTGTCCAATATCTGCCTGAAATCCAATTACCTCGTGATGATTTGGTATTCGCTTGGTTCTAAATTGTATACCTGCGTTGGCTTTTGGAGAGCCGATAACCTTGAACTTCAATTGTAGCTCGAAATTTTCGTATTCTGACGTGGTGCAAAGAAATTCGTTATTAGGAATTTTATCGGTGAGTCGGCCAGCTACAATGGCGTCATCCTTAATTCGGAAAAAATCCATATTACCTTCCCATCCCTTGAAAGTTGCTCCGTCGAACAATTGCTTTGAATCAGAAGTGTCTCCTGATTGAGAGGGGATGTCTTCTAAATTGAATGTATAGCACCCTGCTTGTAATAGGAATACAAAGAGGTAAGGAATATTTTTCATTAAAAGCAGATAGTGCCTGAAGCCTTAGTTAAGATCCAGTAGATATAGCCGACGAGATAGTGAGCTTAGATAACTCTTCGTCATAGGCTTTTTGCAGTTGATTAACTAATTGGTTTTTTGGGAATATTGTATCTTCTATTTTTTCAACATTACGTATTCCAGTTGCTGCTGAAGTTACAAAAATTGCATTCGCTTGTTCTAATTTTTTGGGTGTTATTGATTCTTCCTTAACTATTAGTCCAATTGAAGAAGCTAGACCTAGTGTAAGTCTGCGAGTTACACCTGGTAATAATCCGTCATATATTGGTGGGGTTCGTAGAATACCATCGTTTATGCAAAATATATTGGCAGATGATGTTTCGGTTATGTTACCGTCAGAATTTAGCATCAAACCGTCATCTGTATTTTGTGCTTTAGCAAATCGTTTGGCCATTACTGCCCCAAGTTTATTGTTTGATTTTATAGTGGCTAGTATATCGCCTGTAGCTACTCGTATATTCGTGATTGAAAGTGAAATTGAGTTTTTCTCCATTGCTGGAATTTCATGTGTGGTTACAAGTAATGTTGGGGTTTCGTTCCCTGTGTAATCATATCCACGTTCACCAGGCCCTCTTGTTATTGTTAATCGGACAATACAGTTATTTGATTTATTCAGTTCAATTAGCCTTTTGGTTTTTTCTAATAAAACTAGCGGGGTTAAAGGGATTTTAAGGTTTATGGTTTCAGCGCCGGCGGTTAATCGATTCATATGCCATTGCCATAGAAAAGGTTTGCCGTGGTGAACTCGAATTGTTTCGTATATTCCGTCTCCGTAGAGAAAACCGCGATCATTTGGTAATATAGAAACTTTTTCTTTTTGGGTGATTGTCCCGTTTAACAGAGCGTATGAGTTAGTTGGTTTCATTTAATTAACTATCCCGCATACCGAAATTCACAGAAATATTTTATCTGTCAATATGCTATATTGTTTTTGTAACTAAATTTAAGTTTTATCCGTAATGTTAATTATGAAATTATCTTTGCGTATGCAGTGTTTTATTTTTTCTTTATTTTTTCTTTTTCTAGCATGTGAGGATTTGGCGGCGCAGGATAAAAAAAAACAAAGCCGCCGAGAGCGCATAATGCAGCGCTTTGACAAAAACAAGGATGGTCAACTGGATGAAGTAGAGAGGGAGTCAATTCGTAAGTTGCTTGGCCGACCTCAACAGTCCGATGGTGTCAGCACGGTTAAACGCGAGGACAAGATTCATATACCAAAAGACTATGATCCAAAAAAAAAATACCCCTTCATTTTAACTCTTCATGGTTATACGAGTAGCGGCAGGGGGCAGTTAAGGTTCTTCCCGTTGGGAGAACTTGCCGAGAAGTATGATTTTATTTATTGCGCTCCTGATGGAGTCGGCAAAAGCTGGAATGCTACTGAGGCTTGCTGTGATTGGAATGGGAAAGTAGATGATTCCAAGTACCTCAGAAGTCTAATACTCAAGGCGATGAAGGAGTACAATGTTGATAAAAAACGCGTTTTTGTCACAGGTCTGTCCAATGGTGGGTTTATGAGTTACCGCATGGCGCATGATCATTCCGACTTAATTACTGCGATTGTTCCGTTTGCTGGTGTTGGTTTTGATCAATGGCCAAGTAATCCTAAGGCTCCAGTTAGCGTACTTCACGTACATGGAACAAAGGACAAAACAATTAAATGGTCTGGGGGTGAGATTAGAGGGAAAAAATACCCAAGCGCCGAAGATAATTTTGCTAAGTGGAAAATATTCAATGGATGTGACAAGAAGTCTAAAGTGGAAAAATCTACAATTGATTTAGATAGGAAAACCCCAGGAAGTGAAACCGAGATCGTTAGGTTTGAATCCAATGATGGGAAAGTAGTAATGGAGCTTTGGGAAGTTGTTAAAGGCGGGCACGTTACTCCGCCTCGTTCTGCTACACGTGAACGGATTATCAAGTGGATGTTGGCGAGGTCTAAATAATTACCTTATGAAGTAATTAAGTTTATTATCAAGTGGATATATTTTGTTACTTCCATTGGTTTTGTGCACGATGACGTAGTGCATGATCAGCTAGGACAAGGGCCGTCATGGCTTCAACCATGGGGACAGCACGCGGGAGCACGCATGGATCGTGACGGCCTCTGCCTCGGAGTGTTGTGTTTTTATGGTTTTCATCCACAGTTTCTTGCTCGCGCATGATGGTTGCAACAGGCTTGAATGCTACTCGAAAGTGTAAAGTTTCGCCGTTTGAAATCCCTCCTTGAACTCCGCCGGAATTATTTTGAGTTGTCCTTACTTTTCCTCGACGTGCGCGCATAGGGTCGTTGTGTTCTTGGCCAGTGAGTAGCGTGCCTTGAAATCCAGACCCAACTTCAAATCCTTTCGAGGCTGGTAGGCTAAGCATAGCTTTTGCTAAATCTGCTTCAAGTCGGTCGAATACGGGTTCCCCCCATCCGACAGGCAATCCGCGGGCGACGCCCTCGATTATGCCTCCAACTGTATTCCCTGCTTTTCGAGTTCGTTCTATAAGCCGTATCATTTTCTCGGCAATGACTTTTTCAGGGCAGCGAACAATATTTGATTCTACATCTCGCATTTTCACCTTCTCATGATCGATGTTAGCTGAGATTTTTTGAACCTGTTTTACGTATGATAACACTTCCACGCCGAATCGCTGTTTTAGTAGTTTTTTAGCAACGGCACCACCAGCTACCCTAGCAATCGTTTCTCGGGCGCTAGAGCGTCCGCCGCCTTGCCAATTCCGAATGCCAAATTTTTTTTGATAAGTATAATCAGCGTGGGAAGGGCGGAATTTTGTTTTCATTTCTGAGTAGGCTTCCGGCCGATGATCTTCATTATGAACCAGCATGTGTATTGGTGTTCCGATTGTTCGGCCTTCAAATGTTCCTGATAAAATAGTAACCCTATCAGCTTCATTCCGTGGAGTGACAATCTTTGATTGGCCAGGGCGCCTGCGATCCAGTTCTGGTTGAATATCTGTCTCATCCAAGTCTAGCATAGGAGGGCATCCATCAATAACTACCCCAACAGCTCCACCATGAGATTCCCCAAAAGTTGTAATTCTGAATAAATGGCCAAATGTGTTTGGCATGGAGTTATTGTGAGGGAAAACTTGTCATGTGGCAAATCACTCACATAAAAGGCTGGTCCGCGGGTCTGACTTTGGTCAAAGTAGGTCTATGAGCGCCAATCGTAGTTTGTTTTATATTTGGCCGTTATTTGTGGCTATATCTATGTTTTCGATTTTCGTTAGCAGTGTTTTAGCTGCTACGGAAAGTCCCGCTTTGGGGCACTGGTTATTTTCACTGGATCGAGTTAAAGGGACAACAATCAAAGCGGTTGTTGGGCCTGATGCTACGATTGAGGGGCTTGGAAGATCTGTTAGTTTTGCAGACGCGCCATCTCCTGAACATGTTCAATTAACTGGGAGTGGTTCTAGGATTGAGGTGACGCCTAATATTTCTACTCTCGATATGCCTAAAAAAGCTGTTACGCTCGAGGCTTGGGTTCGTATTGACAAGCCTACTCAATGGGGTGGGATTATTGGTGCTCTTCAAGATAATGGAACCTATGAAAAAGGTTGGTTGCTTGGTTACCAAAACAAAAATTTTTGTTTTGCTGTTAACTCTGAAGGAAGCAATAAACTCACGTATTTGACTTCATTAGATGAGTTTCAGATGGGCAGATGGTATCATTTGGCAGGTGTTTATGATGGAGTTAATCAGCGATTATTTGTAGATGGAAAAATAGTAGCTGAGTCTTCAGAGCAGAGCGGGGCAATTGTTTACCCTCCGAAAACATGGTTAGAGATTGGTGCTTACCATGATGACGATGAACTTTTTATGATGAGCGGATGCCTGCATGAAGTTCGCATGCTTGGGCAGGCATTATCTCTTGAGCAAGTTAGTTCAAGATACGAAGCAAAGAAGGCTTTATTCCCTGAACCTGAAAAACCAGTTGAACCTCTTTCTGTTGCATATGGTCCTTTTGTTGACTGGATTGACCGTACCACAGCAAGTATTACTTGGGAGCTTGATCAGTCGATTCAGGGGGAGGTGCGGTGGGTTTCCCCAAGTGGGCATTCCACTATATTGAAAGATAATAATTTATCAAAAAGGCATACTATTATTGTGAAGGATTTGATTCGTGAAGGGGAATACTCTTATCAAATACTTGGAGAAGCTCCATCTCTTCGAAGTAAGTTGTATAAGTTTGACTCTTCATTTTATTACAGACTTCCTAAGGTTTCGCTTGAACCAGCTAAGATTAAGAAATCAGGTGACATTCAGTCAGTGGCTAAACAAATGCTGAGTCTATCAAAGGCTAAAGGCGGTTACTGTTTGGTTATAGGAGGTGTTGATGGAAGTCTTGTTCTAGAAATGATAAGGCAATCTGATTTTCAATTTATTCTGATTGAAGAAGATCCTGAAGTTGCCAGTAAAATTCGCAAAAATTTAGATTCAGCAGGTGTTTACGGTGCTCGCGCAACCGTAAAGTTCGGCAGTTTAAGTGAACGAATATTTGGTCCTATGATGTTTAATCTAATTGTTTCCGAGCGAAATGTCTTAGCTGGAGCAATTCCCAAAGATCCCGCTTCTGATGTTTTTCGATACTTAGCACCGGCTGGAGGTGCTTTAGTGCTTAGTAAAGGCAAGGAGGCGTCATTAACTCAAAAATGGCTTGGTGATTTAGACACTAGATATATCCGGAATGAAAAAAATGAGCCTGTTTGGTTTGTCAGTGAGCGCTCTAAGTTGAAAGGATCTGGCGATTGGACTCACCAATATGGAAATGCTCAAAATACTTCGTGTAGTGATGATGAATTGGTGAAAGGCGCGATGGGTGTTAAATGGTGGGGTGAGCCAGGTCCTCGTCCAATGCCAGACCGTGGACCTCGTAATCCTGCCCCGCTTTCAGCTGGAGGTAAGTTGTATATTCAAGGTGATCGAGTTTTATTTGGGCTCGATGCATACAACGGTACCGTTTTATGGAGTCAGTCTTGTCCTGAAATGAGGCGTGCCAATATACCAAGAGACAGTAGTAATATGGTTGCAGATGATCATGGTTTGTATCTTGCTCAGGGTCGTTATTGTATCAATTTCGACGGCTCAACTGGTCAGCGCTCTAAAGTTTATTCTGTTCCAGAAGCAGCTACGGGCAAATATAATTGGTCTTTTCTTGCTATTGTTGAACAGACATTGGTTGGCAGTCGCGTGACAAGAGGTACAGTATACCTAGGAGATGATGGTGAATGGTATGAAAACTTTAAACCAAATGATATTAGTCGAGTTACCAGTGATCGGCTTTTTGGTGTGGATACAGAATCTGGTGATATCCGTTGGGAGTACAATGGCGGAGCAATTATCAATTCTACTATAACTATTGGAAAAGATGATGTAATTTACTTTATTGAGAGTGCTGCTGACGAGGCGATTGAGAAAGCTGGAACTATTCAGAATATTAATCAGCTGACCAATCAAAGACTTGTTGCTTTAGACCTCAATTCAGGTGAGCGACAGTGGGAGCGAGATCATGATTTCTCGAAATTGCAGTATATGACTTACTTGGTTTATTCAAATGATAAGCTTATTGCTACAGGGACTGACAAGGACAAGAACTATCATACATATGCTCTTGCTGCGACGAGGCAAGTGACAAAAAACAAAGACGGTGAACAATCTTTTTTACCTCCAGGTAGTCTTCTTTGGGAAGATCATCATAAGGAAGGAAAGGGGCACCATAGTGGGCATTTGCAGCATCCGGTTGTTATTGATGATACGTTCTACTCGGATCAGTGGGCCTTCGATCTAAAAACTGGCAAGCAAATTCGCGATGATCTTCCCGAAAGGAGAGGATGTGGGACAATGTCGGCTAGTAAATATAGTATGTTTTATCGTCATTATTTTCATGGCATGTGGAATCTGGATACCAATGAGCGTTCTCAGTTTGAGGGAATTAGAAGCGGGTGTTGGCTTGGGCTGATTCCTGCCGGAGGAATGCTGCTCGCTCCTGAAACTAGTGCTGGATGTTCTTGTACGCATTCTATACAGACTTCGGTTGGCTATCTTCCAAGGGCATTAGAGTAGAGAATTATTAATCATTTTGCTAAAGATACTTCAAGTAATGTCCTAGATGCTTGCTGTGTCTTGCACTGCTACCTTGAATTATTATTGAGCAGAGCTAAGGATCGTTTGAATTGTTATGCCTAGTTTTTTCTATTGATTATTTTATTCTGAATCAATTTGCATAATGAGTGTGTAACGTTAAATTTTAACCAATTACGTGAGATTATTTCTTTTTAATAAGCGTTATTTCATATGCTTGATTATTGGTTTCTTACCTTGTGGTTGGGGAGCTAGTTTTGATGCTTCAGTTACTCATTGGGCGTATGTCACTCCTGAACGGCCAAAATTTCCTGATCTAAATGCTAATAATCCGATCGATCATTTTATTATAGAGCGCTTACGTGAAGAGGGTATGCAATTATCCAGATTAGCTACTCCGGAAAAGCAGTTGCGTCGTGTATATTTGGACTTGATTGGTCGGCCTCCTCAACCGGGGGAGGCTCATTCGTTTCTTTCAAACTCAACTGATATTGAATTCAATGCTATAGTGGATCGGTTATTAGCCAGTCCGCAGTATGGAGAAAAATGGGCACGACGATGGCTTGATCTAGCACGTTATGCAGATTCCAACGGCTTTCAGGCTGATCAATTGCGCGATAGTTGGGCATACCGAGACTGGGTGATTGAATCATTTAATTCAGGAATGCCGTTAGACCGATTTACTATTGAACAGTTGGCAGGTGACCTTTTACCTCAGTCAACAATTTCTCAAAAGATTGCAACTGGATTTCATCGGACACCTGTATGTAATGTGGAAGCCGGAGTGCATCCAGAGTCAAATCGAATTAATCAAGTAATTGATAGGGTCAATACAACCGGCACAGTTTTTTTGGGTACTACTTTTGAATGTGCGCAATGTCACGATCACAAATATGATCCGATTTCTATGAAAGAGTATTATCAGTTGTTTGCTTTTTTTAACAATACTCCGTTAGAAGTTAAGAACACTAGTGGTGTAACTTGGGATTTTTATGGGCCAAAATTGGATTTGCCACTTAGTTCTTTTAAAATGGCCAAGATGAATTCTCTGAAGAATGAGGTGAAGACATCAGAGTTGGAGAAAAAGAACATAAAGCGATCCCTTCATATAGAACAAAAAGAATGGGAAGCTGAAATTTTAGATGCACTGAAAGATGCCCCTAAATGGGAGGTTTTTGATGTAGGCACATTTAGCACAACAGGTGGTTCTAGTTACACTATTAACCAAGATCAAAGTGTTTTAGTGCATGGAGAAAACCCGGATAGCTCAACTTATTCAATAATAATTAAAGATGCCAAATTAGATCGTATTTCTTCAGTGAGGTTGGAGGCGTTGTTGGATGTTTCGATGAAAAAAAATGGGCCCGGTAGAAATTTTGGAGTGCCGGAAAATCCTAATTTTGTTCTGAATGAATTTAGCCTTAAAGTTAATGGGAGAAAGGTTGTTTTTTCTAATGCAAAAGCATCGTTTTCTCAGGAGAAGTTCGATGTTTTGGGTGCGATTGATAATGATGTGAAATCTGGGTGGGCTATCAATCCTCAATTTGGGAAAGCTCACCAAGCTGTTTTCACTTTAAAGCAAAATCTTCTTTTGGAAAAAGGGAGTATATTGGAATTTAAATTAGTGCAACATCATGGAGAAGGTCGAACAATTGGCCGTTTGCGTTTATCAGGAATTGACGGCGAATATTTCAAGTCAAACTTACCAACTGAAATTCAGTCTATCTTGTTAATGAAAAATCGTAGTGATAAGCAGGTTAAGGCTTTGGCAGAATATTATGCCTCAACGCATCCAAGACTAAAGGAGATTGAGAGTCGTTTGGCTGATTTAAAGAAACAAATTGATGATATTGATCCAGAAACGACATTAATTATGTCAGAGATGGAAATGCCTCGTGAAACTAAAGTAATGATGAGAGGGAATTATTTAACTCCAGGAGACAAAGTGTCACCTGCGACGCCTGCTATATTGCACGCATTTGATAAATCGTTACCGAAGGACAGGCTAGGGTTAGCTCGATGGTTGGTGGATCCAGAGAATCCATTAACTTCGAGAGTGTTTGTTAATCGTTGGTGGTCCGCCTTTATGGGGAGAGGGATAGTAAGAACTCAAGAGGATTTTGGAACCCAAGGTGAGATGCCAACACATCCTGAGTTGCTTGATTGGTTGGCAATTGAATTAGTTCAAAAAGGTTGGTCGATGAAGCATATTCATAAATTGATTGTTACAAGTCATACTTATAGACAATCTTCTATTATTACGAAAAGCCACTTAAATAAAGATCCTGAGAATAGATTATATGCGCGTGCTTCTCGAGTGCGTATGAGCGCAGAGATGATTCGTGATTCAGCTTTGGCTACAAGTGGCTTGCTTGAAACTAAGATGTTTGGTCCTCCTGTTTACCCTCCTCAGCCCAAAGGTATTTGGCGTCATGTTGGGCGCAATGCACCGAAGTTTTTGCCAACTGAAGATGAAAACCGCTTCAGACGTGCAGTTTATGTTGTTTGGCGGCGTGGTGCTCCGTATGCCAGTTTTGTAAACTTTGATGCCCCTGACCGTGGTGCTTGTGTTGTGGAAAGACCGCGGACAAACACGCCGCTTCAGGCGTTGACCTTATTAAATGATCAAGCATTCGTAGAAATGGGATTGGCTTTTGCTGCGCGGATTCTTCAGGAATCAGAATTGGTTAATGACGAGCAGAGAATTCAGTTTGCATTCCGTGTAGCATTGGCTCGTAACGCTAAACAGGTTGAAGTTGATTATCTCAAGGTGCTGTTAACAGAACGCGAGAATGAATTAATCAAAAACCCTAAAGATATTGATGCATTGCTGAGTGATGCTAAGTGGATTCCATTTACAAGTAGCAATCCAGAGGGGATTGCTAAATGGTTTACAGTAGCAAATATTCTGTTGAATTTAGACGAAGCTATCACGAAAGGCTAATTAGTGACTTCCCAGTATTATTTAAAAGAAACACGTCGTGAGTTTTTGAAATATACCGGCACAGGCATTGGTGCATTAGGATTGGCATCAGCCTTTAATAATAATCTTTATGCTTCCACTACTAGTGCTGATTCTGTGTCCTCGATTAAACCTCACTTTGTTCCCAAAGCCAAGAATGTGATTTATATACATCTTGTTGGAGGTCCGTCTCATTTAGAATTGTTCGATCATAAGCCGGAATTAATTAAGCGAGACGGCCAGAAATGCCCTGATCACATGTTCAAGGGTAAACAGCTGGCTTTTATTCGTGACCACCCAAAACTTCTAGGGACTCGATTCAAGTATAATAAATATGGGCAAGGCGGATTGGAATTGTCCGAACATTTACCATTGATGGGCAAGATGGCTGACCATTTAGCTGTAGTGAAAACCGTACGTACCGAGCAATTTAATCATGCTCCAGCTCAGTTGTTTTTGCATACTGGTTTCGAACGTTTTGGCCGCCCTGGTATAGGTTCTTGGATAAGTTATGGTTTAGGAACTGAAAACTGTGACTTGCCGAGTTATGTAGTACTCATTACAGGTAGTGTTGCAGGTGCCGGCAATAGTTTATGGGGTAGCGGTTTTTTGCCGACACTCCATCAAGGTGTTGAATTTAGAAGCCAAGGTGATCCTGTATTATTTCTTTCCAATCCAAAAGGTATAAGCAAAAAAAACAGAAGAGATATAATTAGTGGCATTAATTTTTTGAATGAAACGGCGTTAGCCGACATAGGTGACCCTGAGATTGCCACTCGAATTGCTCAGTATGAGCTTGCGTATCGTATGCAGGCCAGTGTGCCCGAGTTAATGTCAATAAATAGTGAGAATTCTTCAACGTTAGAGGCTTACGGAGCAAATCCGGGTAATAAAAGTTTTGCTAATAATTGTCTCTTGGCAAGGCGATTAGTAGAGAGAGGAGTTCGTTTTGTACAATTATTTGATCAGGGATGGGATCATCATAGCGGACTTTTTGGGAGTATCCCAAAAAAAGCCCGTCAGTTGGATCGACCTGTTGCTGCGCTTATCGCTGATTTACGAGAAAGAGGATTGCTGGATGAAACATTGATCGTTATTGGTGCTGAGTTCGGCCGCACTCCAATGTTACAGGGGTTAAGTAATAATAGGGCTGCTAATAATATTGGAAGAGATCATCACAAAGAGGCTTATTCGATGGTTTTTGCTGGTGGTGGAATCCGTGGTGGAACTAGTTATGGAGAGACAGATGAGCTAGGTTATCAAGCTGTAGAAAGTCCAGTTCATGTGCATGATATAAATGCAACAATTCTACATCAACTCGGGTTAAATCATGAGAGACTTACTTTTAAATATCAGGGCCGAAAATTTCGCCTTACAGATGTTCATGGTGAGATTGTTAATGGGATTTTGACTTAATTAATTTTTATATAATGAGAAAAAATATGATTAGAACACTTATGTTTTATGTGCTTTTTCAGTCTGCTTTGGTCTTAGCTGTAGACGTTGAAATTATTGCTCATCGAGGCGCATCATTTGATGCGCCAGAAAATACTTTAGAGTCAGTCCGTTTGGGTTGGGCTAAAAAGGCAGATGCTGTTGAGGTTGATGTTTATTTGTCTAAGGATGATCAAATAGTGGTTTTCCATGATCATACAACTAAAAAGATTGCTGACGTAGATCGTAATGTTGTTGATCAGACTTTTGCTGAGTTAAGTAGGCTAGATGTTGGTGCATGGAAGGGTTCAAAGTGGAGAGGTGTTAGAATTCCAAAGTTAATCGATGTTCTAAAGACTATTCCCACTGGCAAGCGAATGTTTGTTGAAGTTAAATGTGGACCGGAGATTATTCCTGAGTTGGCAAGCGCTTTTAAGGAATCAGGAAAAAAGCCTGAGCAGCTTGTGGTAATCAGTTTTAATTATGAAGTTGTTAAGCAGGCGAAGGTGCAATTCCCTAATATTAAATGCTTCTATCTATCTAGTTTTAAAATAGACGAGGCTAGTGGGAATCAAGTGCCTACTGTTGAAGAGTTAATCAGCTTGGCAAAAGAAGCTAATCTTGATGGGCTTAATGTCAGTTATAAGGGGCTTAAAAAACAGAATTTTTTCAATAAGGTAAAGAATGCAGGTTTGGAGCTTTTTACTTGGACTGTTAATTCTCCGATGGATGCTAAAAATTTAATTAATATGGGTATTCAAGGAATTACAACCGATCGTCCTGCTTGGCTTAAAGAGCGTCTCAAGTAGTTGCTTTGTTATATTGATAACATTGCTTTAAGGAAAAGCGTTAAGATTGTTGGGATGCTATTTGTTTTTTTAAGATTAACGGCAATTATTTTACTTCTTTTTATATTTCAGATTTCGTTTGCCCAAGAGTCAGACCTTACAGATGGAGAACTTGAAAAGCAGATAGCCGAGATTGAAAAAGAGATCCAGAATGAATTAATGATAGAGGATAGTCCTTGGGATTTTTCATCCAATATTCGGGTTGGAGGCGGATATAAGGAGAATGTCACAATGTCAGCTTTTTCAGGTGAATCTAGTGAGTTTTCAATTGCCGGCATAGATTTTATTGGAGTTCGACTTCCGATGGATGATGATGGATTTGAAATCGCAATCTTTGGTGCTTTTGATGACCGGAGATATTTTGATGCGCCAAGTGTGGATTTTGAACAGTCTACATTGTTAAATACATCTCTGGAAAAATCATTAGGAAATAGTTGGGAAATGAAAACTGATGCTCGTTACATCTATATTGATGAAATGTTTGATGCTTCATTAACTGAGGATGACATTGGAACAGTCCAGGTTGTTGGAAGTCAGGTTAGCCTTGAGCCAGCATTTCAGAGGAATTTTATTGGTAACATTTGGGTTGAGTTTAAGCCTGAAATTTTGCGGCAATATTTTGCAGATCCGCTTGATGATTACCTTGAAATAGGGGGCAGGTTGTCAGCTGGAATAGATTATGGATTTCGTTCAAAATTTTCCATTTATAAATCAAAAGCGCGCCGAGTTTATGACACTCGAAGTCAAAGAGATGAAGTTGGCTTTTATGTCCCGGATAGTGATTTAATATACAATCGTCCTGAGAGGGGGTTGGAGTGGACTCATTACTTGAATAGTGATCGAAGTGTTAGGATGCGCACACGTTTTTCTATAATGGAGAATAAAGATAATGGATCAGGATATTTTGGTTACCGTCGCGAGCGCCTTTTACATAATTGGCGC
>Ga0209404_10001375_pt1 | contig 16462 bp, 8 predicted proteins | sample TroAtlMetagenome_2_FD_187447 | JGI IMG/M metagenome (GOLD analysis project Ga0209404, IMG submission 187447) | Marine eukaryotic phytoplankton communities from Atlantic Ocean - Tropical Atlantic ANT8 Metagenome (SPAdes) (version 2) | ecosystem: Environmental > Aquatic > Marine > Oceanic | place...
CTATGGCTTTTATTGGGATCTTATGTGTTTTAGTTCCCTTTTTTATTTACGATCGAAGTGTTCCTTTTCCAGGGTTATTTGCAATACCTCCTGTGTTGGGTTCAGCATTGCTGATCTTGTCAGGTCAGAATACTAAAATTTCAGATTCAGCCCCAATCGTCACTCGAATTCTTTCCATTAAGCCTTTAGTCTTTATAGGATTGTTGTCTTATTCATTATATTTGTGGCATTGGCCTTTGTTGGCTTTTAATGAGTACTTGGTCATTGGTAAGAATTCTTTACTAACCAAATCTATTCTAATTTTGATTTCTTTTTTATTGGCTTTCATCTCTTGGAGGTTCATAGAAAAACCTATCAGGTCTCGCAGGCTGTTCGTTTCAAGGGTTTCAATTTTTTCGATTTGCTCATTAGGCGTGGCTTTTCTGGTTTTAATTTCGTCTTTTATTTTTCTTAAAGATGGAATAGCGGGAAGGGTTTCTGAAAAAGTTATTGAAATTAATGACAGGGGTCTTAGTGAGGATTCGTTTTTTGATTACGATTTAGCAGCAAAGGGATTTCCTAATAATAATTTTCCCTTGGGTGAAAAGAATAATGACGCCCAATTTTTTCTTTGGGGCGATAGTCATGCTATGGCTATTGCAAGGTCAATTGATTTAGCAGCTAAAGAGCTTTCAATTGGAGGTCAATCGGCTATTAAAAGTTCCACTTTGCCGGTACTCGATTGGAAAACTTCGGACTCATCTCAGATCACCTATAATCAAAAAATATTAATGCATCTTAGTGCTGAAGAGCAACGTGCAAGCATTAAACATGTCATTCTTGCAGGTAGGTGGTGGTTGGCATTTAATCAGAGTATCAAAAATAATAAAACTTTTGAGGATTGTTTAAGGAAAACAATTACTAAAGTTCAGTCCTTAGGTTATTCCGTTAGTTTGGTAAGACAGGTTCCTCAGTGGACAGATCATTGGCATACTCCAAGTAGTTTTCCATTTAACTTCAATATGAAAGATTTATCATGGGGTTATAACGATCTAGAACTTTCAGTTTCAAATCTTAAGGTTCGTTTTAATGATCAGAATCAAATGTTTAAAAAAATCATTAAAGATTTTCCGAGCCTTAGAATCATTGACCCGTTGCCATTACTCTTAGGTTCGGACCAAATTTATAAATTTAGAGAAAATAACAAATGGAATTATTATGATGACGATCATATCAGTGCTGATGGAGCTAGAAGGTTAAAGTCACTGTTTCGGTTTCTTGGTTCCTAAAACATTGATGATTTTTTATTGGGGTCCTTAAGATTTTCCTGATAAAGTGATTAATACCTAAAAAATTACCTATCAAAAAATGAGTGTATTAGCTAATCGCAGAAAATTTATTTCAACAGCAGTTGGAGCAGCAGGTTTACAGATCGTTCCTAGACATGTTCTTGGTGGACCCAATCATACAGCTCCCAGTGAAAAACTTAATATTGCAGGTATTGGTATTGGTGGAATGGGTTCACATAACCTTGCGCAGTGCGCTAAGTCAGAGCAAGTCACTGCTCTTTGTGATGTTGATCATAAGTATGCAGGAGGAGTAATGAATAGGTATCCTGATGCCAAAAGATTTCATGATTACCGAGAACTTTTGTCAAGTAATGTGGATTTTGATGCAGTTATTGTAGCCACTCCAGATCATACTCATGCTGTCATATCTGCAGCAGCGATGCATGCAGGAAAGCATGTTTATTGTCAAAAACCTCTGACACATGACGCGTACGAGTCTCGTGCTCTTGCCAAGATTGCTAAACAAACCGGTGTCTCTACTCAGCTTGGAATTCAGGGTCACTCAGGGGAAGGGCGAATGTTAATTAGTGAGTGGATATGGGATGGCGCTATCGGTGAAGTAAACGAAGTCGAGGCATGGTGTAGTTTGTCTTATGCTCCTCACGGACACGCTTCATGGAGTTCTCCTTGCAGTGATCGTCCATCTAAGGTTCAACCAATACCTGAAGGCATGGATTGGGAGAATTGGATAGGGCCTGCTCCGATGCGTCCTTATCATTCTTGTTATCATCCCCGAGTGTGGCGTTGCTTTTGGGATTTTGGTTCAGGTATGATGGGTGATAGGGGAGTGCATACGATCGATGCTATTGTTTCTTCTCTTAAGTTGGGGCATCCTGAAAGTATTGAATGTCATCAAGTCAAAGGAGGCACTAAAGATGTTCACCCTGAGAGTGCAGTGATAGAATTTAATTTCCCAGAGAGGAAAGGGTTTTCTCCTCTCAAGCTGACTTGGCGAGAAGGTTTGGAGCCATCTAGGCCTAAGGAACTTGAAAAGGGAAGAAGCTTTCCTAAAGAAGGTGGCGTTATTTATAAAGGCAGTAAAGGGATGCTTATGAATGATGTTTATGGGGGGAGTCCTAGACTAATTCCTGAAACAACAATGAAGGCCTTTAAACGACCAAAGAAAACTTTAGTTCGTGTTAAGGATGGACATGAGCAAGATTGGATAAGAGCATGTAAAGCTGGTAAGTATGATGGTGCTGGTGCCCATTTTGGTTATGGGGGACATCTGACTGAGATTACCCTTTTGGGAAATGTTGCTAAACGTTTTCCTGGTCAGAAGCTCATGTGGGATGGTGAGGCCATGCGCATTACTAACAATGATGCTGCAAATGCGTGGGTCAGAAGGCCGTACCGTGAAGGTTGGTCCTTAGAAAAGTCAGTCTAGAGATTGTCTTCTCTTTCGATTTTTAGTCTTAAGAATTGAGAGCTTTTACTGGGTGCTGAAGATCGTATGAGAACTTCAACTGTGCCTTCTTCAATAATAGATTCTGATTGGATTGAAAACTCTTCAGTCGATTCTAGCCAATTGATCAGATCTTTAGATGATTCCAGTTTAATGATGATGTTCTCTAGATCTGCTCTTTTGGAATATCGAATAATTAAATGTCGTTCAGAATCAAAGTTTAATTTTAAAGGGGAATTTGGTATATCGTCACTGCTACCAAGTGCGTTTTCTGCAAATTGATTGAGACCGTCGCCATCATTATCTATTCTTTGGTCACTAAATGATTCATTAGGATCTTCCATTCCTGGGCTGCCTCCTATATTTGAGCTTTCCAACCAGTTTTCTCCAATATAATGGTCTGGGTTATTTTCAGGTTGAATAAGGATTAGGCTAAATCCCTCTCCGTCAGATTTTACAGGCCATGGAGACTTGTCGTTATAGGAAAAGTCTTTGATGCTTGTAAAACTGAGATCAACGAGCCGGATTCGTTCTCCTGCATTTGAAAGTCCAGTGTTATTTGTAAATTCTCCGCTAGCCATGAAATCGGATTGATCTGGGTAACGCGTTAAAAAGGCTGCCCTTTCTCTTGGGATGATAACGCGTCCATTTGGTGCCAATGTTCTTCCCGATTCGAATTCATAATCAATTCCATTAATGAAACGTACACCAGAAAGGTCGGTAGTTTTTTCACCAATGTTCATAATCTCAATGAATTCAAATTGATCTTTATCGGTAAAACCTTCAGCAATCTCACTCTCGCTTAATGCTCTCGGATTATACATGATTTCAGAGATTACGATATTCTGTTCGGATGCAGGTTCTGAAGTAGCAGTACTAATAATTGTGATATCGTCACTTCCTATGACTTGTCCTGAAAAATCAACAGCTTCAATGGTATAATTATTTTGACCAGGTGAAGCGGGGAGAGATACTTGCCAATTCTCTTCATCTAACCATTGAATCGGAAGCGTTTCTTTGGAGTCTTTTATTCTTAGGCTTCTTACATTAATCCAACCTTTGCCATCTACTTTTACAGTATTAGTGTTTGTTTGGAGATTATTAGGCGAGTCGATGGAAAAGTTGACCTCTGAAATGGAGTTAAGTTGAGATAAAACGTTTCTGGAACGGCTGTTAATGTAATTTAAGTGACCTGACCAGTTTTGCGAAGGATCCAAGGTTTTTAGGTGATCCGTCCATTTAGACATGTAGTTTCTATTGTAAGTAGTGCTTATAATATCATGCAGGTGCCCATAGTAGATTCTTTTTCTGGTATCATTTTGTGTGAGCCTGCGGCATTCAGAGTTAGCTGTTATAGAACGGTTCGAATCAAAGGCAAAGTCCATGTCATGTGGCAAAAACATCACTCTTCCATCAGGAAATGCGTAATACATCCCGTTGTGTTGACTTCCAGCACCGGCATTGTCACCTGCACCTGAAAGAACGGCGTAAGCCATGCCGCGAAACCATGCGTCTACGTGCACCACGTTCTCTACTTCAGCTTCGAAAGCTGAAGTAGATTGGCTGAAAAGTTTTGTGTAATTCATTATTGGTTCAAAGTTATTTGCTTCACGCTTATTCTTTTTTAGGTAGAACCATCGGTAGCTTTCAGGGTCATCGCCTAAGTCCTGAGGTGATATTCCATATACACCGTCCGGTTGAGGCCTTTTTAATCCAGATCCATTCGTAGTGGTCGGATAGTATATAAGTTCGTATTCAAAAAGATTACCATCACCATCCTCGCCGAACTGTGAGTCCAAAAAAACATCCTCATACCTTGCCATCTGGAGAGTGGCTCCTCGAGTGTGTCTGTCTAGAGGAGCCATGACTTTAATAAAATCGTAATAACGGCTCACAATTCCACCGCTATTAGCTATCATAATATCGAATAGTAATTCGATTTGTCCTGAGCCAACTCCCTCAGATCTATCAATAGCTATTGATTTGTGAATGCCTCGGTAAGGTTGGTCACGGCCAAAATTAAAATTATAGCCGACTCTTGGATTTTGACTCCTTGCCCTCTCACTTCCTTTGAGCCGCATTTTGACGTCATAGTAAATTTCCTCTTCTCTATCGATGATGGTAACACCTAATCTATCATTGCTCATTACTTCTGTTTCCTGGTGGATGAAGTCACGATCATCGTTAGTGATAACGATCCTAAAATTATGCCAACCATTTGTTGCTGCTAGCCCATCATCCACTTTGTAAAGCGCTCTAGAATCTGGACCTGCTTGTGGAAAGTATGATGTCTCACCGAGTCCATCAGTACCTTTAACATAAAATTGGACTACTGATTTTTTTGTCTGAGCTGGAATAATGGCTTCATAATTAGTTTTTATTTTCACCATATTAAGGCTCCTAAAAGATCCTCCGTTAACGGAATAATAAAGGCGCATTGAGCTCACGCTATTTGGGTCACTTGCTTCAAGGCTGACTTTTACAATTTCATTAGAAGACGGAACAGCTGGTGAGTGAATAAGATTGCTGTATGTGGGTCCAATATTATTACTACTAGTGGAATTGGTTTTTGAAGGAGTTCCAATATTTGCTGGCCGATCAATAGTTGTCGTTTTTGCTAGTCTATTAAAATAAAGTCTAGAATGGAGAAGGTTCGTTCCTGATACCCATCGTGCCCGGAAAGAGATCTCGTATTCCGTTCCATTTCTTACCTGATTTGATAAAGTTGTCTCCAGTTGATTGTGCATGTGACCGGTGGCGGAGCTTGCCCTAATCCTTAGCACTTTATTTGCTGGATTTTCTGGGTCGTTGATGACTGCACTATGGCGATGAGTGCCTCTTAGTCTCCAGTTGTCCGTTCCTTGCGAAAAGCTGGTATTTCTTAACAGTTGTCTAGCCTGACCGTCAGGGTCTTCGGTCACGCTAATGTCATCGATAAGCATTTCTCCTGAGTCAAGTAGTCCAATATTGAATTCTCTCCATTGAGAGTCTGGTCCACGACTAGATGAAGCTGTTCCTCTATAGGAATACGTTTTCCATTGAGTGTCGTGAGACTCATTGCTAGTTGTCCAGGATTCGGCCGAATAATTGTCGGCGTCTAGGTCTATTAGTTCGAGTGATGCGCCTCCGCCATCTGCGATGCTTGGCCACCTTCCACTGTCAAAATATCGGACTATATCTACGGGATTTTTATACTGATCCCTAAGGAGAATTATTTCTCCCGACCTTGATAAGGAACCTTTAAACTCGCCAATGAGTCTTGAGTCTGGATAAGCTTCTATGAACAGGTTTCTATCATTTGCAATGCAAGCATGTTCTCCGGGTCCGAGTAAGGTTCCTTGTTCAAATTCAAAATCGACTCCGTCACTAAATTCCCAACCATCAAGGTTGATGTTTTGATTGGTACGATTGGCGATCTCAATCCATTGGTTTCTTGAGTTTCTATATGGAGTTCCTTCACTTCCATTGCTGGTTTTTATAATTGTTTCCAAAGATACTCCAAAGACCATATCGCTACTTGATGAAGAGCCTTGGTGAGTTTCGACTGATAGTAAGTTTTGACCGACTTTTAATTCTCCCGCGGAAATAGATATTGTTCTTACGATTGCATTGCTCACGGTTTGGCTTGCTAATTGATTCGGGTTAGATGGTCCCTCCGGCATATTGAATCGACCTACCGCTTTACCATTAAGATAGAAGATGGCCCCATCATCTATTTGATGGCTTATTATTAATTCATCGGTTTGTCTTAATTGATCAATCGTTACATTGAAATCGGTTTCAAAATAATAGGATGTAATTTGAGCAGAGTATTCTGCACTAGACCAAGCTGTTCTTAGGGGTACTGGTAAGTTACCTGTTTCTCGTCCGATTGGAGCAGGTCCTTGTTCCCAGGTGTTATTTGGAAGGTGTCTCGATTGATACCATTCAAGTGGTTGACCTGTACCAGAACGATCAAATCTCCAAACCGAATTAAAAGTTACTAGGCTGATTGTTTCATATGTTGGAGGAATGGCGTCAATGGCAGCTAATCCTGGAGGGTTGTAGCAGATTTCACTGATAACAATCTGATCATTAAAATTAAATTGGTTTTGCGCCAGTGGAGTTGCTTTTGCAGGATAAAGCCATTCTCCGTTCTTCTTTGTCGACCGGCCTCGCAAACGGTTGGTTTGCTCTCGAGCATCTAATACTGAATTGATTGATTTACTATAAAGAAATATTTTTTCGCCACGATTAGGTCTAAATCCTATTTCTTTTTCAGTTAGTAATATCGTTTCTCCTGAACCTATCGAATGGTCTAGTAAAATAAATTCTCGCTCAGGATCAGCCTCAATTGATAAGACCATACCGCTCAAATTAGTGGTAGCAGTTCCTTCGTTAATTAGCTCAATCCAAAAACTTTCTTCATCTGCTGAGGGAATCTCATTTATAAAAATTTTATCAGAATTCGATTCTTGAGGTTCTGTTATTTCTACTTCGAGCTCAATGCCGAAGACGATGTCACTGTTGCCGACTCTGCTTTGATGGACTTCGACAGATATTCTATTTTGACCTTGTATAAGGCTGGATGGATTGAGGTAAATGTTTTCCGAGAGTTCATCCACTTCAATATTGTTTGATGCCAGAGTGGACGAAGTAATGTCTCCATCCGGCATGTTGACCCTCAGTGCTTCTTTACCATTAATGTATACTATAGCACCGTCATCAATTCCATGTCTTATGATAAGAGACTTTAGGTTCTCAAGCTCAGCTTCATTGAGTGAAAACTCTTTCTCGAAGTAATAAGTAGTGACGTAAGGATCGTTTCGACCTGGAAAATTTAATCGCGTTTCGATTGGTATTGTCGTGCCGCTTTCGAACCCGATTCCTCCTTTGCCTCTTAGCCAATCTTCACCAATTGAGTGAGAAACTTCGTGCCATTTAGAGCCGAGATTATCTCCACTTTCATTATAAAGCCATTCATCGTCTAGAATGATTAAAGGAACTTTCTTAGATGGAATTTCAGATTCATCTCTAGGAAAATTAGTTGATCCTGGACTTCCTCCAATCTGGTTTGAAAATGTCCAGTTTTCCGGAGGCATATTTGAATTGTATGGATAAATCTTAGAGAGAGTTGCCCCTGATCCGTCGGCTTCCTCTGGCCATCTTCCGCCATCGCTGAAGTTCAGTTCATCCATCATTCGGTTGCCCTTATTATAAAGTTTTAGAGTCTCTCCTGAATTGCTTATACTTCCAGTAAATGGTCCTAATTGCTCTTGTTTAGGTTCTTTAGCGATAACTAGATATCCCCCCGGATCTATAAATGTGTTATCTGGTATGGTGTATCCAATTCCATCTATTCTCCACCCTGATACGTCTGTCATAATACCCATTTGGTTGAAGAGTTCTATCCATTCACCATTCTCTTGGCTGCCAACAGGATTGTAATGAACTTCATTAAAAACCACTACTGCGTCGGGAGAGCAGTGAGCTTTTATAATAAGAAAGAGTGCGCAGGCCACACTTGCTACTCTGTTAATGAGGTTAGCCATTTTTTGGGACTTTTCCTTATTAGTTTATCAGACTCGCTGGGACCTTCAATAGCTATTGAGCCTTTGTGTTCATTATGATAGAAAGTATTAACTCATGAAGGTGATTAATAGAATAAAAGCAGTATTTTTTATATTTATCTTAATCATATTCACTCAACAACTAAGATCAGAGTCATCATTTTTGATGGATGAAGGTCTTGAGCTGACGCTTAGTGCCTCCGAGCCTGAAATTCTCAGTCTAAGTAATATTGATGTGGATCATTTGGGTAGAGTTTGGGCCTGTGAAGTTGTTAATTATGGGCCTAATCAAGGGAAGAGAAAAGAAGGAGATAAGATTCTGATCATGGAGGATAAGGACGGGGATGGAAAAATGGATGAAGTTAAAACCTTCCACCAGGGTAATGATGTTGATGCGGCCATGGGTCTTTGTGTGTTGAGTGATAGAGTTATCGTTTCGGTGACTCCTAATGTCTGGGCTTTCTTTGATGATGATGGTGATGATGTCGCTGATCGAAAGGAACTTCTATTTTCTGGAGATGGGCGCCCTGTATATGATCACTCATATCATTCTCTAGTTTATGGTCCAGACGGGAAAGTGTATTGGAATTTTGGAAATACAGGAAAAAATTTAAAAGATGAAACGGGTCAGATATTAGAAGACATCCATGGCCAGGCTGTTGAGGATAAGGGTAGGCCTTTTTGGGGAGGTATGGTGTTCCGTTGTGATCTTGATGGTAAGAACTTTGAAATATTGGGTCATAATTTTAGGAATAATTATGAGGTGACTGTCGATTCTTTTGGTTCGCTTTGGCAGTCCGACAATGATGATGACGGAAATAGAGCGACCCGTATTAATTTTATCATGGAGGGGGGTAACTTTGGTTATCTTGACGAGTTGACTGGTGAGGGTTGGCGCAAAAAAAGACCAGGAATGCATAAAAACGTTTCTTTGGCTCATTGGCACTTAAACGATCCTGGGGTTGTTCCGAATGTTATACAGACAGGGGCTGGTGCTCCAACAGGAATTACTGTGTACGAGGGGCGTCTTTTACCAAAAAAATATTGGGACCAACTTATTCATTGTGAGTCAGGAGTTAATGTCGTGAGGTCCTATCCTGTCAGAGATCATGGTGCTGGTTATAAGGCAGATTCAATTGATATGATGAAGAGCGTTAAGGATCGATCCTTTAGACCAGTCGATGTGGCTGTGGCTCCTGACGGGTCTATATTTATTAGCGATTGGTATGATCCAATTATTGGTGGATTAGCCCAGCGGGATATCACCCGAGGACGACTTTATAGAATATCACCTAAAGGGGCTAGATACGAGCAGCCAAAGCTTGAGTATGGTTCTGCCGAGGAGTCTGTTAATGCGCTAAAGAATCCAAATTATTGTGTTCGTTACAAGGCATGGAATGCCTTACACAAGATGGGCTCAGTAGCGGAAAAGGAACTCATGAAGATGTTTCTTTCGAAGAATTCAAGGCACAGGGCTCGAGCTTTGTGGCTGATGGGAAAGAGCAAGGGAAGGTCTGCTCATTTCGTTGATGTGGCTTCTAAAGATAAGAATCCGGATATAAGAATCCTTGCACTTCGCCTCGCGAGACAAACAGGAGTTCCGCTGATTAATATTATTGAAAAAATGACATCTGATCCATCAGCTAAAGTTAGACGCGAATGTGCTGTTTCTATTGCCCATTTAAGAGGAGATAAAAAATCAAAAATATGGGCATCCTTAGCAGTGAATCATAAAGCTGGGGATCGGTGGTCTTTGGAGGCTCTTGGCATTGCTGCAGCGAATGATTGGGATGCATGTTTGGCTTCATGGCTTGAGCTGGTAGGAGATGATTGGAATTCAGATAAGGGAAAAGATATTATCTGGAGGAGTCGTGCCAAAGGGTCTTCACTTTTAATTGCAAAAATACTCAAGGATCCAATGACCTTAGAGAAGGATCGACCACGTTATTTTAGGGCTCTTGATTTTCAGGATGCTGTTCAAAGAGATGAAGCGTTGATCAAAATACTTGAGTAAAATCTCTAATTTTCATCTCTAAAATAATGGGAGCTTCAAGAAAATAGAGAAAAGGATCGACTTTACTATTATTTTTAGGGATTCATAGAAGTTAGATGTCTGATATTGAAATTGCGAAGAAAGCTAAGCTCGAGCCGATCGCAGATCTTGCAGAGCGAACTTTAGGAATCACAAAGGATCAATTAATTCCTTATGGGCACTTCAAAGCTAAGGTTAATCCGAGTTCAGTATCAGTAAATAACTCAAGTTCCAAATCTAAGCTTGTCCTTGTCACTGCGATTTCTCCGTCTCCAGCAGGTGAGGGGAAGACAACGACTACCATTGGTCTTGGTGATGGTTTGAGGAGGATTGGTAAAAATGCTACGATTTGTCTTAGAGAACCTAGCCTTGGGCCCTCTTTTGGAATGAAGGGAGGGGCTGCGGGTGGTGGCTATGCACAGGTCGTCCCTATGGATGAAATTAATCTTCATTTCACAGGGGACTTTCATGCAATTACCTCTGCTAATAATCTTCTAGCTGCCATCATAGATAACCATCTTCATTGGGGTAATAAGCTTAATATTGATCCACGAAAAGTAACATGGAGAAGAGCCATTGATTTGAATGACCGATCGCTTCGAGAAATTGTTTCAGGGCTTGGTGGTCATGCTAATGGATTAACTCGTGAAGCTGGTTTTGATATCACTGTAGCCTCGGAGGTTATGGCAATCTTCTGTCTCGCTAGTGATCTTAAAGATTTAAAGCGTCGATTAGGGCAGATTGTGATTGGAAAAAATCAATCAGGAGAAGATGTCCTTGCCAGTGAATTGATTGCTGAGGGATCTATGACGGCTTTACTTAAAGATGCCATTATGCCTAATCTGGTGCAGACTTTAGAAAAGACCCCAGCCTTTGTTCATGGTGGTCCTTTTGCCAACATTGCTCATGGTTGTAATTCGGTTGCGGCAACCAAGATTGCGATGAATCTATCTGACATTGTTATTACAGAGGCAGGATTTGGCGCGGATCTTGGAGCAGAAAAATTCTTCAATATTAAATGCAGAAAATCAAACCTTAGTCCTAGTGCATCAGTAATTGTGGCGACAATACGTGCACTAAAGTATCATGGCGGAGTGAAGCGTTCTGAATTGGATCAGGAAAATTTACAAGCTATGGAAGAAGGTTTTGCTAACCTCAAAAGGCATCTTGAAAATATAGCCAAGTTTGGAGTTCCTTGTATCGTTGCTCTAAATGCTTTTAGTGCTGATACCAAGGCTGAGACGGATAGATTTATTCAGTTATGTCAGGAAATCGGTGTTAAGTCTGTACTTGCTACTCATTGGGCTGACGGAGCTAAAGGTGCTGAAGATCTTGCTCGGGCTGTTGTTGAATTACTTGATGCTGAGGATGGTGAATCTGGTTTTGAAACTCTATATCCTGATGATATGTCTTTAGTTGATAAGTTGAGAACCGTTGCTCAGGAAGTTTATAGAGCCGATGATGTGGATTTCAGTCCGGCTGTTCTTAAAAGACTCAAAGCCCTTGATGAGACTAACGTTAGAAATTTTCCAGTCTGTATAGCAAAGACGCCATACAGTTTTAGTGCAGATCAGAAATTACGTGGGGCAGTCTCTGGTTTTACTCTGCCTATTAGGGAAGTTCGAGTGGCTAATGGAGCTGAGTTTGTGGTGGCTCTATCAGGCGAAATTATGACGATGCCTGGGCTGCCTAGGGTTCCTGCTAGCGAGAGAATTAATGTTGATGAGTCCGGTGAACTTAGTGGTTTAAGTTGATCTAATTCTTAGCTTAGCTCTAAGATTTGATTTAATTTGGAAGAGGCTTTTTCTATTGATACAGGAAACCACTTGTTGTCTTCGTTTTTGATGACCTCGAGTTTTTCAAGCTTAGACAAAGCGTCTTCCGCTTCGAAATTGATATCTAATTCGATAACCTCCTTTAATTTTTTCTCAGCGATTTCGTGCACTTGATCTGCTCCAATGCCTGAATCTCCAAATTTCCAAACTATGTAATAGGAAATGACCATTTCTCTGTAATCTTGAAATTCAGCTTCATGTAAAAGGCGTAAAAGGACACCAGAATTATTATCCAAATTTTGGAAATAGAGATTACGAGTTAGGTTGAGTTGGTACTTATCTTTGGTCTTTTTGTAAGAAATAAATCCTTTAAATATATAGTAAATTATACCTGCCGGAATGACCCAAAATTTAATGAAAGTGGCCAGAGAGGCAAAGATCGCCACAGCAACCATCAGTCTTACGATTTTTACAATGCTTAAGACTATTCCTGAGAGGGCTGGAATAATGATCTTTCCACGGTCCAAAAGACTCATTTTCACCTGAGTGCCTGGCAATAAAGTGTGAAGATCAGAGTGTGGAATGCTTTTAAAGTTTTTTAGATATACGTAGGAACTGGACTGCTCTTTGGGTAAGTCCTCGTGGTTCTTTAATCTAAAGGCAATGATGAGTCGTTGATATACCTCAACATTAAATTGCTCTTCTTTAAAAAATTTCTTCCAACTTCTTTTAGTCCATATTTGAGTTTCATCTCCTCTTCCATAAACATGAAGCTCTTCAAAGAGTGAGAAGTCGACTTTCATTCTTAGTCCGAGTGCCGTGGCGTTGTCTACTGCTGTTTCAAGTTCATCGACAGGGAGTTTTCTGTAATTTGCATTCGCGAGTAAGTTCTTTAGCTCAGCAAAAACCTCAGATGATTCTTTTGTCTCGGGGTCTTTCAATATAAGAACCGAGTCAGGATCTAAGGGTTGGTATAACTTTTGAACTTTAATCTGCCAAGCATGATATTGCTTATGAAGAGTAGATGAAATTAGATCAAAGAAATTTCTTAAATCAGTCGTTTCTTTCTCTGAGCAAATTTCAAATTCAGGTAAACACTCCAAAAGTTTTTCCCGGCCAATGGGTATGAAGTGTTCTCTACGGTTTGGCATATAGATTAATAATAATAATTTTCGTTTCTTAGAGTCTTAGTGAATCGTGATTTAATTCCAAGAGGAATATGTTTATTAATCTCCTAATTATTTTTGATTCACCCATCGTTTATCAGAAAAAATATAAGGATAAGTTTACTAATATTTTATTGTTAGGGCTTTATAAGAATTTGATTGTTTTAAAGTCTGAACAATTCATAAAATCTCATAAATCTAATCAAGATCTATGAAATTTTGTTTTTCATTATTTGTAGCTTTATATTTTCTCAGTTCTGTATCCACTTCATTTGCTGAAAAGGGGTATCCGGAAACGGTACAATCTATTCAAATTAAAAGTTCAGCTGATGGAATAGTACAAAATGCTCTTTATTTTTCTCCGAAGGTTGATCACGAAGTGCCCCTTCTCGTCGCTCTTCATACTTGGAGTAGTGACTGGAAGAACACCCATAATGTTCCATTAGCAGAAGGTTGTATTGAGAGAGGGTGGGCTTTCATTCATCCAGATTTTCGTGGTCCGAATCGTAGGCCAGAGGCTTGTGGATCTGATCTTGCGGTTTCAGATATTATTGATGCTGTAACCTGGGTTCAGAAAAAAACGAAAATCGATTCGAGTCGAATATATTTGGCTGGAGTTTCTGGAGGAGGTCATATGGCTCTTCAGATGGCGGGACGGGCCCCTCAAATCTGGGCTGGCGTTAGTTCATGGGTTCCAATCACCGATTGTGCTGCTTGGCACAGAGAATGCGTTAAATCTGGAAGAAAATATTTCAATGATCTTGAAAAGTCGTGTGGGGGAAAGCCGGGCGCAAGTCCTGCTGTTGATGAGGAATACAAAAGAAGGTCACCTCTTACTTGGCTTGGCGAAGCCTCTAAAGTACCCATTGATATTAATGCAGGGATCACGGACGGGCATACGGGTAGTGTTCCTATTAGTCATTCTCTGAGAGCATTTAATTTCCTTGCAAAAGATATTCATAGAATAACAGACGAGGAGATTGATTTTTTTACTGAAAAATCTGAAGTTCCTGAATCACTTCCTGAGTCTAAACCTGATCCTTCTTACGGCGAAGACCATCAGCCGCTTTGGAGGTCAAAATCTAATATGGCTCGCATCACTATTTTTGATGGAGGACATCAGATGGTTCCGGCAGCTATCTTTGCTTGGTTGGAGCAGCAAAAAAAGAAATGAATAACCAATGAACTTTTAAATATACTTCATATCGATATAATTTATTAGTGAATTTTACGAGTGGTATAGTTTCAAACTCCAATATCTTAATATTCATTTTTTGTAAATTGATGTGCTTAATAGAGAGAAAGGTTAAAATTAAGTGAGTTTCCTATTTGATCGTGTACGTTTATTAATAATGAACCGTAAACAATTAATTATTACTTTTTCACTCATTGTCTTTGGAGGAATTCAATTTGTTACGGCTGACCAGCGAGCAGAATCGAGTAGGGGTTTTAAGAACTGGGATAAGAATGGAGATGGTTTTCTAATTCCTAGTGAAGTTCCAGAGGGACCTAGAGAGAACTTCAATAATGTCGATAGAAATAAAGACGGTAAAGTGACTCTTGAAGAACATCTATTGGCCACAGTGGGGTCTGAAGATCCCAAAAAGAGAAAAGTTAGAAAACCTGATTCTAATCAATATAAGCGTCACGTGATCCGTCAAACTTGGGATCAAGAGAAGCAAGGGTATGATCGTGAATATTATGTGAGCGCTCCAGAAAAAACAAAATCAGAAATCCCGGTCCTTTTTGTGTTTCATGGAGGTGGGGGCAAAGCTAGCAATATGATTAGAGGATGGTCGAGGCGTTTTAGTGATTATCTTGTTGTTTCACCTCAGGGCTACAAAGGGGGATGGAATATATCAGCTGAAGCCACGAAGGCTCCGGATACTGATTTTTTCAAAGAGATAATAAAAGATCTCAAAGTTAAGTACCCTGAGGCAAATCTTTCAGGTGTATCTATGGTTGGGTTTTCGAATGGAGCTGGTTATATTTTCAGGCTTTTGATCGAGATTGATGACGAGAATTTGATAAAACGAGTAGTACCAATGGTCTCCTCGATGGAAGAGGGGCAATATCACGATGGCTCGTTCTGGCAAAGATCCAATGATAAGAACGGAAATTATGATGTTAAGAAAAAACCTATAACAAAAAGCTCCATACTTTCTGTTCATGGTACCGAGGATAGAGTAGTTCCTTATTTGGGAGGTAAGAGAGGCAGAAATGCAATCCACTTGTCAGCGCAGGATACAGCATTTTATTGGGCTCAACAAAAAGGATTCAAGGGAAAGAAGATTGCAGATAAAGACGGTAAGCAAATTAGTAGGGACATTATTTCTTATTCATACAAAAAAGCTGACGTGACACACATCAAGGTAGTAGGAGGGGGTCACGGATTAGGTCCAAAGGGTGAAAAAGTGAACCCTATGATTAATGATTTCATCCGGACCGGAAAAATAAAAAAAAGTTATTAGTTATAATAATTCAGTATTTCCCATGCTGTACCGCTGTCTCATTAGTTTGATTGGATTTCCTCTAAGGTTTTTCATGTTATTGGCAACTATAGTCAGCCTAGAGGCTGTAGAAATTGCACCTGAAACAAAAAAGTTCCTTCAAAAAAATGGACCTAATATTCTTAGAATATTAAATGAAGCTAAGGAGAAGGAGTATACCGAAATTTTTGAAGAGGCAGAATCAAGGATTGCTGAATTGAAGGAGGAGTTTCTCGAAGAGAAAAAAGAGATGGGTGAAAAGTTTGCTAATAAGGTTGCGCTTCTAGAGGATAACTTCATAGCTCTTGAATTTGAATTGTGGAAGATTGAGGAGGGTAAGTCTTCTGAGTTTAATGGAGAGCAAAAAATTGAGAGCCTTCTCGTTCGTAGAGTTAAGATTCAGAATGCCCTGGATGAAGAGATTATTAAAGAGTTAAAGGAGGAGGGAGAAGATTCAATTGAAGAAGCAGAAGAAATTAAAGAAGAGATTGAATGGAGAAATGCTAACATTGAAGAGGCTGCTCGTGATTTTTTTGAGGAGCTCTTTGGTGAGATCGAGGAAGAAGAGGAAGAAGAGGAAGAGGAGGAAGAAGAGGAGTGGGATGAAGATGCACCAATTTATGAGCCTCCTTCTGAAGATAATAACAAAGAGGGGCAGGATTTGTCAAAACTGCTACCTGATTTCAATAAACATATTTTACCAGTGTTGGACAACTAT
>Ga0209404_10001376_pt1 | contig 16442 bp, 18 predicted proteins | sample TroAtlMetagenome_2_FD_187447 | JGI IMG/M metagenome (GOLD analysis project Ga0209404, IMG submission 187447) | Marine eukaryotic phytoplankton communities from Atlantic Ocean - Tropical Atlantic ANT8 Metagenome (SPAdes) (version 2) | ecosystem: Environmental > Aquatic > Marine > Oceanic...
TATTCCTGTTTCTGTGTTATCGCGTGTTAGCAAGGGTGAGATGACAGCGCTTTAACGTGAAGTCGATGTTTATCCGCACACTTTAACAATGGGGGCATATTTGGGCAAGCAGAGAACCATTATTTAAACGATTAGGTTGCGATTAAGTGGAAACCCACTGCACCTTGTACTCACTTCATACCAACTTCTTGTTAAGCGGCTATTTTTAAACCAGTGGAGTAGACAAGCATTTGAACCACAAGTTTCATTTAAATACAGATATTTATTGTTCAATCATCATTGAGTCGGTCAATGTATGCGTTGAAATTAACTCGCTGGCGGTGCATTGGGCGTTGGAGGAAAAGCGATAGAAATAATAGTCTACGCCTGCAATCGTTGTACTGGTTGTTTGGCAACTGGCTTGATACGCACACCCTTCAAGGCCTCTTACTTGGCCAAACGAAGTGGGGCTATTAATAGTACCGCTGCAAGATAGTGGGGTTGCACCTGCGGGGTTTGCCGTGGCCTTTATATGCTCTAGGCCCGCTTTTGCTGCCAACTGGGCGCGAAAACCGATGTTATCCGCAACAACTTTGTTACCAGTAGAAGAAAGTGACGAAGCTAGGGTTAAGCCTAACAGCGCCAGCACTATCATAATAAACAGTGCCGTGACCAACATACTGCCTCGCTGGCGTTTTAGCGAGATAGTGGAGAACGAAGCGTCTAGCATTGCCACACTAGGTAGTGTTTTCCCAGTTCTATTGCTCTTACGCCTTAAAAGCGCTTTATGCACTGAGTGTTCTTGAGGCAAAGGTTTACGGCGCATTTTCAATTGCCACCTCGGTCGTCAGACTTAAAACTTCATCGCCCTTTTGGGCGCGTAGGCGTAACATCACCATATTGTTAACCCCACCGTTCACACTACGAACTTGAAAAGGATCGTCGTTTAAGGTACCGCTAGCAGGCGAGGCAGATAAAGCGTTAATGAAGTCCACTCCAAGCCTTGGGCTACTTGCCGAAGCCAAAGGCTGTGTTGTGGTAAACCCAGACTCAAACCGATGAAGTACAGAATTTCTTAAGCAAAAGCTCACCGCTTTTGAAGCAATATAGGCACGATTTACGAGTGATGCTTCAGCAAAAGCATCATTTACCGTAACCTCGAGGGTATCGTCTGTGCTGTCTCTTGTTGCACAATCGCCATCGCCGTCATCGGTACAATTTACAATAGGTTGGCGGTAATCATTAGCGGCGTTATAAACATCTAATACGCTACTTGGTGCAACAATCACAGATGCACTGGTGGAAAAGGGCTGAATGTTATCGAGAGCGTCCACAGGAAATAAGATATCGATAGTATTTTCAGCGGCAGGTTGAATAGAAATGTCGCTGTAACCTGTTACCACATCAGCAGGCACGAACTGCAAGCAATGCTGAGACGATGAGCCCCTTACTCTAACACTGGCAGGCACCGCGCTTTGTAATTCACGAGCCATACGATTCATTGCAAAAGACGTTTGGGCGACAAGTTGCTCTCTTTCACTTACGCCAACAAATACAGACATGCTACTGGTGACCACTTTTGCAATTCCTGTGGCAATCACCCCCATTACCACTAGCACGATAACAAGCTCTACAAGCGTAAAGCCTCGAACCTGGTTCATGGGTGTGCTATTTACCATCAGTAATTCCACCGATAGCTACTAAAGACAATGGTTTCATCGTTAGGAGTAAGAACCGACACGCGTACCAATTTTGCATTGCCCGTATAGCTACCCACGCCCGCCGCATCATCAATACCATCAAGGTTATCATCGTAAAACACCACTACGTTAAGCTGGTAACCTTGATATAGACTTTGCCCACTTTGCGTGATGGTTTGGCCCGCACTGTTTCTAATGACGCTGTAGCCGTGGTAATCATCTACATCATCAAAAGTACTGCGATTTTCTCCACTATCAGGCCCCAAATTTGCGCTAGTTGTGCAACTAATGGTGTCGCTGCATCGTTCACCAGCATTATGCCCACCGCTATTTTCGTCAAATGCCTTACTCAGTATTTCTCGTTGTAGTCCTTGAGCTAACACATTGGCTCGGGCTTGAGTAACAGGTGCCACGCTTTGTTGCGCTTGCGCGCCAAGTAAATCGGTTACAATTAGCATGACAATGCTCGTCACCACTAAGCCAATCACTATCTCAAGTAGTGTAAAACCTTGCTCAGCACGCATAAATAAGCCCCTGACTTTCAACGCAAACGCCTACTGTAGCTGTACCCGAAAAGGTCACTCTGCAAATATTTGATGCGCAACTTCCGCTGGAGGTTATTGGCCGACCAAGGTAATCGAAGTCAATATAAGAAGGCGAAGCAACACCTTCTGAAAACGCAACAGATACTTCTTTACCGCCTATTTCGTCACCCCGCGCCGCTAAAAATGTGGGCGCATTGGTGGCAATAGTGGCGCCACAGCTAGCTGATTGATTTGCACTGGAGTAATTAACAACAGTAGGGCCGTAAGCACCGTCACCAGACGAACTTACAATAGTTCGATAGCAATAGCCTGCGCGGTTATCTTGCATTGCTTTGCCTTGAATATTTCGTAAGGTAGAGAGAAAACGAAATTGAAGGGAGTATTCTGTGTAGCCGGTATCATCTTGTATTCGCGCAGAAGCGACCACGCCTATAATACCAATAACGACGATGACAATAATAAGCTCAAGGAGCGTAAAGCCAGCGCCCCGGGCTTGACGCTGGCCAGGAACGAAATGCCTGGCCATGTGCTAGGTAATGTTTAGCAAGCAGTCGAGGTCAATGTGATAGTCGGTGAACCACCCGCTGTCGCATTTCTGTATTCAACAAAACAGTTAGCACCTTCAAAACCGTCAGGGTAAATGCGAGCCCACGTACCGTTAGCACTCACATACCAATCTGTCGTGCCTTGGTCCGCTGTGGTGTTTACTGCACGAATATCTAAGTTCATGTACGAATCTAACTGCACAGTCGTTGTGTTGTTGTTGTCATCGAAATATGTGCTGTACGGGTAACCATAACGAACGTTGATGTCAGTGCCGTTCACAGTGATGGTTGTGTTAGACGATGCAGTCGCGCCAGCAATAATTGCTTTTGCATGGATAGCTTCTGTAGCACTAATCAGTGCGCCTTCCACCCCTTCTAACGTAGCAATACGAGCGTCAGTTTGGAAACCTACAAACCGAGGCGCAGCGGTCACCGCTAAAATACCAAGAATTACGATAACTATGACTAGCTCAATAAGGGTAAAACCACGTTGCTGCATAAAAATTTCCTTTTGTTTCAATTACGTTTATTATTACAAAAATGACGTTATTGAATATAAAACTTTAGTTTAAAAATCACTACTTTACGTATACAACTCGATACATAATTATGAGTTTGAATCATTACTAAATACGATAACTTGACCTATCCGTGGGTCGTACAGAAACCCATCACCTTGTGTATCATTCGTAGGGCTACTGTTCAGATTTTTTATAGACTGGCTAAGGTAATAATAGCAAAGGTCATTACCACTTGCGCCGCTGCCACTACTATTTGTAGCAAAGTATCGGTAACCGTCAAATGGTGACTCTGAAAAACTCGACGTGATGGAAGGCGCACTTTGCATTATTAAGCTAAAAATACTTTCGCAGTCTAATGCGGTAATCGCCGTATCTTGACTGTTACCATCACCATTTAGCAAGCCTGTCGGATAACCGGTGTCCTGATCAACCGCAACATTAATGCCATCAAGGGTTACAAAGGTTTGATTGGTAGACGCATTCTCTTCCGGGCGACCTTCTATCTCCCATTGTGCGCGCACTAGTCCAACACCTGTGGCGAAACCACCTGCAACGCCCTCAACTGTGGCATCTTCAGCTTGTTCAGTAATATCAAGAAAGCGTGGAATCGCCACGGCCGCTAATAGCCCAAGTAATACGACTACAATCACAAGCTCGATTAGCGTAAAGCCTAATTGCTTTGCTGCTATTTGATGCCGTTGTTTTTTCATTTGGACCACCCCAGTTTTTCTCATTATTAAAATTCAGTTTGTTTACTACTGTTCGTCTTCTGGAACCACATCACCACGAAATACAAAGTAGTCAAAGTAATCCCCCGCACTTAAGGAAAATCGGCAACGCGCATTCACGGCCTCATCGTCGACTAACTCACCACGGAAATATTCACCACGTACATTAAAACCATTAACTATCATAGGCACTGTTAGCAACGCGTTCCAAAGGGACTTACATCCTTGCACAGAAGGCGACACTTCTGGCCATCCTTCATGACTCATTAGCACAGGCGTACGTCCAACTTCATTACCTTGCCTATCATAGTGCGTAAGCAGAATGCGAACTGGCCGCCCTTCTGACTGCCACTTCCAATGGGCGGTTACTGCAGACTCTTCCAACTTGAGCGCTAACTGCCTAAGCATTTGGCCCTCAAAATTAGCTTCGCTGGTATTCAGTCGCACTATAAAAACGGCCATTAATGAAGCAAACAACGTGATCACAATAATATTGATAAATAGGGATCGGTTGTTATTTTTTGCGGCTTCGCTTTTCGTCACCATGTTACTACCCTTGCTGCTATTGCTTTTTAGCAGTCATTAATTGTTCTTAACATACTGTTATAGCACATCTTTAAGATAGGGAGTTATACGCCTTTTATTGCATTCATCATGTCCCACATGGGGGTGAAAATACCCAGTGCGAGTACCAGTACCATGGCTGCCACTACCACAATCAAAAAAGGCTCTATCTTTGCTGTCAGATTTTTAAGATCGTAGTCAACTTCACGTTCATAGAACTCCGAAGCCTCAACCAATAATTCATCCACGCGACCTGTCTCTTCACCCACGCGAATCATCTGCATCACCAAAGGTGTAAATAGTCCGCTTGCTGCACTCACTCGTGCTAGCCCCTCGCCCTTTTCAATGCGCTCGCGCATCCCAATAATTTTTTGCCCCATATACACATTCCCCACCGCGTCTGAGGTTAAGTTTAGTGCACTGGTTAAGGGGACGCCCGCGCGCAACATCATTGAAAAGCTTCGACAGTAGCGGCTAAGTAAAGAACGATTGAAAATACTGCCTACTATGGGCAGTGAAAGCTTGCGTCTATCCCAATTCAAACGCCCAACGTTGGTGCTTAATGAACGCCTAATCATGTAGGCAATAAATATCCCGCCAGCAATTAGCATGTACCAATAGTTCAACAAGAAATCTGAAGTGCCTATAAGTGCTCGGGTCATTAAAGGCAACTCAGCATTAAACTTAGAAAACATATCGGCGAACTTCGGAATAACAAAGATATTAAGCACCACAAACGCGCCGGCTAAGGCAATAAGCACAAAGATAGGATAACGAGTGGCGGCTTTAATTTGTTTACGGGTTTCTTGCTCACGCTCTAAATATACCGCCAATTGAGCGAAGGCATCTTCTAACTGACCGGTGTTCTCGCCAACATGAATAATGCTCACAAACAATTGATTAAAAATTTTAGGGTGCTGATTTAGGCCAGAAGATAAGGTTCTGCCTCGCTCCAAACTCACGATAGCATCTTCAAGAGCAAGTTTAAGGCGAATAGAATTACAGGATTCCGCTAAACCAGATACCGCTTTTAGTAAAGGAATACCCGCTTTGGTTAGTGAGTACATTTGACGACAAAAAATAACTAAATCGTCCAAGGTAACTTCTGGTACAAACCAGCCTTGCCAGCCGGAAACAACACTTTCTTTTTTTGCACTCAGGGGGGCAATAGCAATGGGCGTTACACTACGAGCACGCAACATTGCCGCTGCACTTGTTGCATCGTTCGCATCTAACTCGCCTTCAGTAAGGGCGCCATTTCGTTCGCGCCCCTTGTAGCTAAACCGTGCCATCTATCATTGCCCTGTTGCGCCGTGGTGTGATGTGGCGTGGTCAGTGGTTTCAGAAGAGGGGGCATCTTGGGCTACCATCTCAACCAATTTTAAGACTTCTTCCACACTGGTTACGCCCATTTTTGCGTAAGTCAAAGCAGATTGAGGTAAAGAGCGATAACCTGCGCTTTTAGTAGCCGCATTGCTAAACCCTTGAATATCACTGGCCTTTAAATGATTCATCATGTTCTCACTCATTTCGAGCAACTCAAAAACCCCTATTCGCCCTCTGTATCCGGTTTGATTACACTTCTGACATCCGCGACCTTGTTTAAAGGCAACATCTGCGGCATTTTCATCAATACCGTTTAGCCACACCTTTTCATCATCTGTTGGTGTATAGGAGGTGGTGCAATTATCACAAATTCGACGAACCAAACGCTGAGCAATAATGCCTCGAAGAGAACTTGCGACCAAGTAACCTGGCGCGCCCATATCTAATAAGCGCACTACACTGGAGATAGCATCGTTGGTATGCAAGGTTGAGAGTACTAAGTGACCGGTCAATGCGCCACGAAGTCCAATTTCTACCGTTTCTTGATCTCGCATTTCCCCCACCATAATAATGTCGGGGTCTTGTCGTAGTGTGGTTCTAAGTACGTTTGAAAACGTCAGGTTGATTTTAGGGTTTACTTGAACCTGATTAATACGGGGCAAGCGGTATTCCACCGGATCTTCTACGGTGATAATTTTCGACTTTGCCGTATTTAATTCGCTTAGTGCACCATACAAGGTGGTCGTTTTACCGGAACCCGTAGGCCCGGTCACTAAAATCATTCCATGGGGGCGGCGTAATAAATTTCTAAAGCGGGTTAACTGCGCTGAAGGCATGCCGGTTTGTTCTAGGGTAAGTAGCCCTGCTGACTGGTCGAGCAAACGCATCACCACAGACTCACCACCTTGTACTGGCATGGTGGACAAACGCACGTCTATTTTGTGCCCTTTAACTTTAATTTGAGTGCGGCCATCTTGCGGTAGACGCTTTTCGGAAATATCTAGCCCCGCCATCAGTTTTAAGCGCAGCACTAATGCCGCCGCTATACTTTTCTCGGGAATAACAGTTTCTTGTAAAACCCCATCCACTCGCTGTCGTATTCTCAACTGATTCTCATCAGGCTCTATATGAATATCAGACGCTTTTGCTATCACGGCATCTTCAAAGATAGATTGAAGTAAGCGGGCAACTGTTGTGTCTTGATCCCCTGCACCACCAAGCTCTATATTGAAGTTATCTTCGGTATCGTATTCTTCTGCCAGCTCTTGGGCAAAGCTCGCAATTTCTTGGGTTTTTCGATAGAAAGTATCGTAAGCAGTAAACAGCTGTTGTTCGCTTACTACCGCGAGTTCAATTTGCCTGTTTAACGTTTCTGAAAGATGATCTACCGCGGTTAAATCTGCCGGATCTGACATGGCGACTAGCAGGGTGTCCCCCTTATCATCAATAACCAGTGCGCGATATCGCCTAGCTTGAATTTCAGGTAGAAGCAGCACCGCTTGTTGATTCACGCGATATTGATCGATATCGATAAGCGGAACATTTAAATGCCGCGATAATAATTCAAGCATTTGGTGTTCAGTCACCAGCCCCATTGAAATCAATGTGGCACCTAACTTACGGCCTGTACTTTTTTGCTCAGACAGTGCTGTCATTAGCTCATCAGCACTGATCAAATTGTGCTGAACAAGAAGGTCGCCAAGGCGAATTCTGGGTTTATTCATTTACTACTTCCCGAAGCCTAGCTATGCGCTCTTGCACATAATGGTGTACGTCTGGTGATAGGGTTTGCTGCGTATCAATCTGTATTACTTGGGAGAAAGCGCTTAACGCCAGTGCCGAATGCTGCAGACTGTCAGCACTTATCGCAGCACCTAACCACCACTTGGGCTCTAAAGGTCGCCGCTTAGTTAGCGCTAAATAATCATTAAGAGACTTGTCGAACACGCTATGTTGCTGCAGTAAATTCGCTCTAAAACTGAGTAACTCAATAGTCAGTGGGTTGCTGGGTGAAGAAACAGCCTCACTTGCGTTCTGTATCGCTATTTTAGTTAGCCCTTGCTTCACATACAAACGCGACAACATTAGGCGAACACTGTGATCATCCGGCGTATTCACAAGCATACGTTGTAACAATGCCTGCGCTTGGTCTATTTGCCCGCTGGCAAAGAGTAAGGACGCTAGCTTCTTCTTAGCGCCACTATCACTTGGGTGGCTTTGCACTTTTTGCTGCATTAGCCCAATGGCTGTGTTGTAGTCATTATTATCTAGGGCTAAACGAACCTGCTCTTCTATCGCAGGGGCGCTTCTAGTGTTATCAACCTGTTTTGAAAAGCTCGGCACTGGTGCCGACTCGACTGTTTTTAGTCTGTCTACCGACTTCGATGTGGTCTGCGCTTCAGCAATGCCAGTGGCGTTAATATCTGGGCTAGTTATAGGGTTAGGGTTTGCATTAGTAGCAGCAACCGAACTTGGGCTTTTCTGAGGTTCACCCTCTTTACCCTCGTTACCCTCTATGTTTTTCGCCGTTTCTGAAAAAGTAACCGGTGCTACTGGGGCTGACGTCTGCACAGTTGTTGATAAAATCTGCTGCGCATCCATGTCGTCGTTTTGCACAACGCGAGATTCAGTGCTTGGTTGAGCGCTTGCATTAGATGGGGTGGACAAGGAGGCGGGCAAAGAGGCAGCCAAGACAGCGGAGCTTTGCTCACTTGATGCAACTTCGTCGATATCTGTAATCGACCTTGATTCAGAGGCCAATACCGTGGGGGATACCGGGGGAGATTCAGACGATATCACCGATGATGAAACCGATGCCGCAGGGTTAAGTAGCACCCACGTAACTAACGCGATGGTCACGATAACCAATAACGCCACAACGACAGTAAGCGCACTTACTGGCTTTTTTTGTGGGGCCTCATAGCGGGCTTGCGGTTGTTCAACGCCCTCGCGAGCTTCAAGATCTTTCAGCATTTTATTCACAACACTCATACCATCCCTCCCAGCTCGAGCACACTGGCAAGGGTAACCGAAACCACCGCACCGGCTGCTACCAAAGAAGGCCATAGAGCAAGAGAAGCGTACCAAGGCAATGTGGTGGCTTCGGTATCAGCAATCGCCAATTTAATGTGTGATACATCCACTTTGTACTTACCTTCGCCGTACGCCAGCATCATGGCCTTATGACACAATACATTGACAAGTCTTGGCGTACCTTTCGTAGCCATAAACATCAGTCGGCAACACGCTAGGTCGAACACCTCTTCGCCTGGATGCCCTGCTACTACTAAGCGATGTTTTACATAATGGTATATTTGGTCAGTATCCATGTGCGATAGCGAATAACTGAATGTAATGCGCTGCTTTAGCTGTCGCAGTTCTGGCATTGAAAGCTTTTGATTGAGCTCTGGCTGCCCAAACAACACCACCTGCAATAGTTTGCGGCTTTCGGTCTCTAAATTAGTCATTAAACGCAGCGCTTCAATACTTTCAACCGGTAACGCTTGCGCTTCATCAATCACCAAAACAGCACTTCGCTGCTGGGCATTAATATCGATAAGTCGCTCTTGAATACATTGGGTGAAACGCTGCTGATCGCAGGTTTGCCCAATATCTACTCCTAGCTCGCTTGCCACTGCACGGCGCAATTCGTCTGGGCTTAAAAGAGGGTTTGGAATATAGGCTGATTGAAAATGCGCGGGTAACTCATTAAGAAACTTACGACAAATAAGGGTTTTGCCTGTACCGACTTCACCAGTTACTTTAATAAAACCTTCACCAGATTTAAGCGCAGTGAGTAACACCTCACTGGCTTCAATATGACTGGGTAGACCGTAAAAAAAACTGGTGTTTGGCGTTAAAGTAAACGGAAGCTCTCTAATGCCAAAATGATACAAGTACATACTTAATCCACATACAACCAATCCACCATATTTTGGCGACTGGTTTCTAGTTGCTGTTCGAACGTGTCGTGTCCTACAACAGTGGGTTTGAGTAAAATGATAAGTTCTTTTTTCGTTTCGCTAACTTGGCGATTCTTAAATAATTCACCAAACAAGGGAATGTCACCCAATAATGGCGTTTTTGATACCATATCGGTTTGACTGGTTTGCATTAACCCACCTATCACCACAATTTCGCCAGAGCCAGCTCGAATTATGGTGTCTGACTCTCGAATGGTGCTTTGTGCCAATGGCAATACAATTTGCTCATCATCCATGGTCACAACTTTTTGCTGCTCAGCGGTTTCAATAACCGATGGGTGAACATGTAAAAGTACCGTGCCTTTGTCATCAATTTGTGGTGTTACATCTAGCGCAATACCCGAGAAAAAGGGTGTAAGCTCAATATCCGGTGAAATAGACGTTGTCGTACTGGTTACCGTGCTGTCGCTTGACACATCAGTGACAAAATATTCATCGTCACCCACTTTAATAACCGCTTTTTGGTTATTAATCGCGGTAACACGGGGGCTTGAGAGCACCTGTACATTCCCTTGCGTCGACAGTAACGACAATACCCCAGAGAAATCTTTGTTCAAAAATGCGAGGCTTGTCACACCACCGAGGGTAGTGCTGATATCATTACCTAAGGTGCCCGCCGTAGTTGAAAGTGAGAAGTCGGTATTTCCTGTATTGGCCAGTATTTCATTCCAATTAATACCCTGCTGATAACCGTCATTCAGTTCAACTTCTAAAATACGGGCTTCCAAAATAACTTGCTTGGTTAAATTAGCTTCTGATGTTTTCAAAAAGCGGCGTATGTCAGACAACTCATCAGGCATGGCCCGCACCGTAACCAAACTAGCTTGCGGGGTAACAAATACAGCACGACCGTTTTCTTTACCTACCATAGCTTCAAGACTCACTTTTAAGTCAGCCCAAAAGTCTGTTTCAGTACGAGTGTTTATGGTTGTGCCGTTAGTATTACTGTTGTTCTGACTTCCATAGCTATCGGAACTACTGAAGTTGCCACTGTACGAGCCCGAAGAAGAACCATTGTTGTTATTTTGATTATTATTTTGCGTTACACCGCCGGAGGTAATACTGGTTTGGGTTGTGCCGCTTCGCTGCATGTAGAGGTAATTAACGGCAAAGGTTTCAGTACGCATACCTGCAGCGCGCACTTTAAAAACCGTTCCTGAGCGCGCAATGTCATAGCCATATAAGTCACTGAGTAATGACATCACTTCATCTATTGTGACTTGCTTGAGTTGCAGCGATACCGACCCAGTTACTTGCGGATGAATAGCAACACTGTAAGGCGTACCTTCAACCAAGCCTGCGAAAAAGGCGCTTATAGGCACGCTTTGCGCGTTAACATCGAAACGCTGTGGCCCGAACAAACTGTTAGTTGAAGACACACTTTCAGGTGCTGCCAATGCAGCTGATACCGCAGAGGGAATGGGCACTGGGGTATTTACTTGAGAAGATTTACGCGCTTTTTCTGTATCAATTTGTTCTTGTAAGTCTTGTTCAACTTTTGACACGAGCTGCTGAGGCTCTGATGTACTCTGACAACCTGTCATCGCTAAAGCTATGCTTAATACTCCAAACAGACGGGGTAACTTGCCCATTTTACAGATCCTCTGATACATTTTTTTTAATTGTTGTTATTGGCGCTAGAGACAATACAGTTCGTACGGGCTTGGCATAACGGGTTTTCAAAATTACCACGGTATTCTTAGTTATGCTTTCTACTTTACCCTCGGCAATATCATCCCCTTCCCTGACCACTTTATTATTAATAATGGCATGCTTACTTTGCGCAGAATACATAATGGCACTTAAGGAAAACTCCCCTTGCTGCGTAGCACCAATGCCTGCCATTTTGGTATTTCCAGGGCGAGTTGGGTCTTGCTGTGCAAACAACAAAAATGAGCTAAAAGTGAGCACTATCGTTAGTATTAGTTTAAACACGGATAAATGTCCTTTGCGTGCTAACGGTATAAAACTCTATTGTCACTTTTCCGTTAGGGTAATCGCTAACTTGGTAATCCATCGCTTCCCAATAAAGCTTTATATTTTCTTTTTGAGCACGTTGAAGAAAGTCTCTTATATCAAAATAACTACCGCTGAAAATTAGGGTTAGGCCATGTCGATAAAGCGTAAGCTCCGATAAGTCTTCACGTCCTGCAAATATATTAACCGGCGCAATAGTTGCCATAGATTCCAAGCGCACTTGTTGTGCATCGTCAAACATACGACTAACCAAAGCTGGCATTTCATCGGGGGTGACTAGGGTTTTAAGTTCATCTCTAAATCGCTGTTCCAATATCGCATCTTTTTCTTCTAATTCTGCAATGCTTGATATCAAGGCCTTGTCGGGATCCTCTTCTAGCGCTTCGAGATAAATTTGCAATTGTTGGTTTAATGAAGAGGCTTGCGTGGCTTCAGACGCAAGCCTTCTTTCCATCGATTGCGACTTTTTCCAAAGTGGCTCGATGAAAAACGTAAAACCAATAAGGACAATCACCACTAAGCCCGCAACGAAGAGCATGATGAGTTCTCGGGGGCTCATGGCGGCTAGTTTACTGTTCAAGCTATCTTTGCTCATTCTGGTGCCACCTCACCGTCTTGATCAGCTGGTTCACTGAGTAACTCAAACGACAACACACCATTTGGATTGCCATCTTTGTTGATATCACGGCTTAATTTAATGACTTCAAATTCTTTTTCTTCAAAGTAGGTAGCGTTTCCTAGTCGTTTTAACCACGCTGGCAATGCACCTGGGTCGTTTACCTTTCCATATAATGACAATCGCTCACTGTGCACCACAAATCGCGTTAGCCATAGAGAACCATCTGCAATATCGGCAAAACCATTTAGGGCTTGGTAAAATGGCGCCTGCTCTCTGGTTTCTTGCCCACTCAATTCTTCTATAAGTAAAGTTTTTTGGCTGACCGAAAGGTTTAACGTTTCGAGCTCTTCAGATAAAACTTGTGATGGCTTTCGTTCAGCTAATTGAGATTTCGCCATGGCTAAGTCTTCATCAAGCTGGATAGTTCGCTCTTGCGCTTGGTTTAACACTGCACTTTGTTTTTGAACCGTCGCGCTCAACCTCATTGTAACTAGCACAATTATCAGTAATGTGAGTAACCACACTACGAGCATTGTGCTTGTATTCAACCAGCGAAACTCCGGTTTAAACTCTGGCCAATAGAGGTTAATCCGCTGTCTCATTTTAACTCTCCTGCAGTACTCATAGTAGGAGGTGCTATAGGTTGTGGAACCAATGCACAAAACGCAGCACTTAAGCTCACCAAGTTCAGCCGATAAACATCAATTTCATCGCTGACTTGAATAGGCGAAATTAACTGGTCGATTTGTGCCGGAATTAACTGGCTGAGCTGCATCTTAAGCGTACTAGAATGCGGGGAGTCTAACCGAAATAAAACCGAACGGATGGGCGGTTGGCGCAACTGACTTTCAAAGTGATCCATAGAGCGTTGAATTTGCACACCCAAATTATCAAGCAGTCCCATTTCCAATTCTTCTTGGGAAAAGGAGCCAATATTTTCAAAACCTTTTAACCGCCGAGAAGAATAAAGGTTTCCATCTTTAACCACATTCAAAACCACTTCTTCACCGGCTTCTTGTGTTAACAGTACGGTGGCGCTTTCCATTGACGGCATGAGCTCGCATAGCGCTAATTCAGCAGTCGTGATTTCTTTTAAAGTGACATCGGCGGATTGGATATGGCTGACAACATCAGCAATGACAGAGCGAGGTAGCGCGAACACATTTACCTTGTTCGTGCCTGCAAGGGGCACGGGCAAATCGACATAATCAAATACATAGGCTTTGTCGCTACCCAATATTTCAGCAACAGACCATTGCAGTGCACCGTGAACTTCATCGTTCTCAACATTTGGGCGGTCTAGTTGTAACGCGCTGTACCAACTGTGAGACATACACACGCAGGTTGAAATACCAAGAAGGTTTTTTTCCTTTAGCCAAGTATGAAGCTTTTCACCCCATTTTTCTGGTGTTACCGTTTCTTCGTCAACTAAAACTATTGAATCTTGCTCACGCTTTACGATGCAGAAGGATACAGACTCAGCGTCTACAGAAACGCCGAGCACATGGTGCTTGGGAACACGTCTAAATTTCTGCTTTAGGTATTGGCGCCATCCAATGTGCATTGTAAAATCTTTGACCATGAATAATTGTGTTATTACAACAAAGTAATAACAATAGCACCAGTAGACGAAAGTTGTTTATTTTTAAGAATATTTCAACTTTTTATTAAACGAGTCACACCCCAATAGCCGTTATTTTTTTCCGTTATTTCCCAGCCTCTTTTAGCCAGAAAAACACGAATGTAACGATTACTCATACCGTGTCCAAACACAACAATTTGAGCGTGCTGTTCGGCTTTCTTTTCGAGTTCATGGGCAGCTTTACCAACGCGATTTTTAGCCTCAATAAAAGACTCAAACCGCCCAGCTTTCCCACAAATCCACATTAACCTGTTTAATAAAACCCAATGCCAAGCTCGTAATCTAAGTGGCAACCTGTAATAGGGAATATCCATCTCTTTTAGCTCAGGAATAACATCGGTTGCAGGCTCGCCCATATAATAATTCGCTGAAAGCTGTGCTCTTTTTAGCGGGCTAGCGATGATATGGTGTGTGGCAAACTGGCGCTTTTCATTTGGGTAATGGGCACTGTCTAAAGGTGACTGATTGTATTGGCGAACCCAATTGGTAAATTCGCCTGCACTTAATTTATTATTGTGAGCAGACAGTGGCTTCCCGTGCCGGATCAGAATTATTTCCTTCATCCTATCCTCCTTTTTACTAATAGCATCAAAGCTAGATAGCTAAATATATTGTCATTTTTAAGTATATTGAACATAAAAAAAGCCCGCACTTTGTGAAGTAAAGATGCGGGCTGTTAAGATTTTATAGTTAATATCTACGCAGATTGCTGCATATCGACACTTTTTGAAACGCGACTCGTTATATAGCTTTCTAGGTTGGCTTGCTCGCTTTGGTTTAAACGTAAACCATGTTTAGTACGGCGCCAAATTACGTCTTCAAGGGACATCGCCCATTCGTGATCAATAAGGTAGTCAACTTCAGCTTTGTACATGTCGGCACCAAAGTTCTCACCCATGCTATCGAGTCCGTTTTTGCCTTCAAGGAACTTAATACATAACATGCCGTATTGACGCGCATAGCGAACCCCTAACGACTCAGATAACCATGGATAGTCGTGTTGAAGCTGTTTAATCAAATCTTCTTTATTAGTGAACGCGCCACCTGGAAGTGGTACATCTTTCGTCCAGGCTTTCCCTGCCTTTGGAAACAAACTAGTTAGCTTATCTACTGCATGCTCGGCAAGTTTTCTATAGGTCGTAATTTTACCACCGAAAATATTAAGCAATATTGGCGAAGACTCAGTTCCGCTTAGTTCCACTTTATAATCGCGAGTTAGCTCTTGAGCAGACGCATTTTTCTCTTCAAGCAATGGGCGCACGCCACTGTAGCTATGAACAATATCGCTTTCATCAATTTTCGTTTTAAAGTACGTATTTACCACTTCGACCAAATATTCAGTTTCATCTTCAGAAATAGCGGCTTGCGATGGCTCACCAACATAGTTCTCATCGGTAGTACCAACGAGTGAAAAATCATCTTCGTAAGGAATAACAAAAACAATACGGCCATCTTTATTTTGAAGAATATAAGCTTCTTCTGTGTCGTAAAGTTTAGGCACAATGAAATGACTGCCCTTCACCATACGCATTGCGTTAGGATTTTTGGTGTCGGCAAGTCTATCTAGGAATGAAACAGCCCATGGGCCAGCTGCATTGACAACAGCCTTAGCATTAATTGTAAACGTTTTCCCTAATGCGTCTTTTAAAGTGACTTTCCATAACTTATCTTGTTTTTCAGCACTAATACATTCAGTACGTGTATAGATGCTAGCACCTTGGTCTTGCGCCGCTAGTGCATTTAATACCACTAAACGAGCATCATCTACCCAACCATCTGAGTATTCAAAACAGGTTGTAATATCGTTAACCAACGGGCCTGTAGGTGACGTAGACATTTTCTTTGAACGCGGTAATACATTGCGTTTGGCTAGTGAATCGTACAAGAACAAACCAATACGAATCATCCATGCAGGACGAAGATGCTTTTGATGAGGTAAACGAAAACGTAAAGGCCACATAATATGTGGGGCTTTTTCTAATAGTACTTCACGCTCGGCGAGTGCTTCTTTTACAAGGCGGAACTCATAATGCTCTAAATAACGTAAACCACCATGAATTAACTTGCTGCTAGACGAAGACGTTGCACCTGCAAGATCGCCTTTTTCACATAGTGCTACCGAAAGTCCGCGACCAGCCGCATCTAATGCTACTCCGGCACCATTTACACCGCCGCCAACCACTAATACGTCAACGGTTTGTGTACTATTTGTATTCTGATTCATGTTCTCGCCCCTTTCGGCTTCACTAGCATGCTGGCTATTTGACAACCAAAAAGAAAACATGTCAACACAAAACGAACATTAACGAACAT
>Ga0209404_10001377_pt1 | contig 16441 bp, 3 predicted proteins | sample TroAtlMetagenome_2_FD_187447 | JGI IMG/M metagenome (GOLD analysis project Ga0209404, IMG submission 187447) | Marine eukaryotic phytoplankton communities from Atlantic Ocean - Tropical Atlantic ANT8 Metagenome (SPAdes) (version 2) | ecosystem: Environmental > Aquatic > Marine > Oceanic | place...
AGTTGCTGTTAACTCTTCTGTAGGTGGAGTGAAATTAGATGTATATAATGCTTGACCTTTTACAATTCTTAGGTTTGATACTGTTCCATTAGTAAAGGATTCACCACCATCATGCTGCCATCCAATCGTGAAATTAGCAGATGAGTTACCTGTGTCATGACCTGTATCATTAAAACTACCTTTGGATACACCATCCAAATAGATCCTTGTATTATTACTGTCTCTACAGATTGCTACATGATACCACTTATTATGTACCCATCCACCATCAAATCTAGAGTTATTAAGTCCTCCACCTAGAGTATAGTAATAAGTCATATCATCAGGATCTCTTATACCACTGTAAAAACTTCTATTTGTTGGATCCCATCTACATGCTATCATTGAATAACTAAGAGTAGTGGATATCCAGTCAGGCTTAAAGAAGTACTCAATTGTATATGCACCTGATCCAAAGTCCATCTCTCCACCAGAGAGCTCTACTGTTAATGGTTCAGTATCAAATTCTTCATGAGCACGGTTATTAGCCATGTTAGCAAAGTAAACAGATCCCCCAGTATGTGATAGATCAGCTGTAGAAGAACTGAATGGACTTTCTTCTGATGCAACAGCACCATTATGTTCTACAATTGGATTTACTGCTACTGTTGCTATCTTAGCATCAGATGCATTATTACATCCTAAGAATACAACATTGTAAGGTTGACAACCTTGACTAGTTGTTGTTAATGGTTCTGTTGCTGGTGTAAAGTTGGAAGTATATATTGCTTGTCCTCTTACTACACGCAAATTACTAATCTTACCATTCATTGTACTATAGTAAGTATTAGAGTAATATTCTTGTCCTATCCATAACTTACTGTTTGGGGAGCCAGCTCCGTTAGAACCACTACCAAAGTTATTACTAGAGCTATATGTTCCAATTGAAGTACCATTAAAATAAAAAGTCATTACTCCGTCTTTTCTTACACAAGCATGGTGTTCCCAATTTCCCTGTCCACCATAAGCTCTTGCAGACATACTATTAACTCTCATTGTCCCATCAACATAACAAGTTAATCCATTACCACCAAAATACATCTCTATAGTATTTTGTTGAGATGAATCCCCTAGAGTAAATATATTATCATTCGTAGTGCTAGAGTTTCTTAAAGCAAATGCTTCAATAGTAAAATCACCATCACCCATTAGCAACGCATCATCACCATCAATGGTTAAATACGATCCACTATTACCAGATGCTCCTGCACCTGCACTTAGATCTACGCTACCTAATCCATCCAGAGTACCACCACCAGACGAAGGTGCAGGTATTCCTAATAACATCTGTTGTATAGGCATATTACGAAACCGTTAGAGAACTTGCTTGAATATAAGCAGCATTAGCAGACCAGAAGTAAATGGTAGCCATTCCCCTTGTACCTAAATTTAGAGTACTACCTTCAATCCTAGTTCCATCAGCAGTATTATATAAAATAGTTAAGTTGGTAGTTATTGGTAGATCACCACTATGATCATTTAAAAGAGTAACAGTATTTCCTGGACTCATTACTCCAGTTGGTATATCCCAACCACCAGAATTTGTTGCAACAACCTCTCCAGCATGAGTAGTTCCTATGGTTACTTGTGAATTTGATGAGTTCTTAGGAATATCACGAAGACTACCTTTAGAATCACGTACTCCATCTGGTCCTATTTCTCCATATTTACTAACACCTGTGTAATCATAAAATGTGGTTTTGAGATCAGAAATTTTTATCTCTTGATTGTTTGCAGCAGTGATAAGATTCAAAGATGAATTATTATCATGATACATTTGTAAATCATTTCCCGTACCAAGTTTTAATCTAAAAGTATCTAAAAGTTTAAATGAACTAGTACCAAATTCACCAACGAGGACATTCCCTAGGGTGAATTCCATAGTATCAGCTATGTTATTACATTCAATAAAATTATCAGTATCAAACAATACTTTTCCAATTACTTTAAGTCCACTATCAGTAATACGAAGTCTTTCTGTACCACCAGTCTCTACTGTGACTGTATCAGCAGCAGGGAATCTTATTGAAGTATTTGTATCAGCTAAATGTCTTATCTTATCTGCTATATTTAAATTACCATTAACAGTTATAGCAGTACCTATAAGATTAGGAGCCTCAAAATCTTTATTACTTTCCCACTTATCCCCAGTCTGATTGTATGATATAGTCTTGTCATCTGCACCCTTAAGAGTTATACCTCCTCCAGAGGCAGCAGCATCAGTACTAGATCCCTTAGCAATAACAATGTTCTTGTCCTCCACCTCAAGTGTGGCAGTGTTCAGAATCGTCTGAGTGCCGTTGACTGTTAGCGTCCCACTCAGTGTGAGGTCAGCACCAGTTGCACCTGCTGCAAGGGCATTAGCAGTGGCAGCAGTACCAACATTGGTTACTCCTGTTGCTATATTATTGACATCACCAGCGAGATTGTTAATCTCTAACCTCTGCTGTTCTATTGTGAATGTGGTTGCTACGTTTCTTAATGGCATGATGGGGATCCTTTAGTATGATGCTACAGCCCGTAGATCTTGGATCTTCGGTACAAATGCAGGGTTTGATGTTTTCATTACGACCTTGATGGCAAATGATGAGAACTCAGGAAGATCATCAACACTATAACTCAACTCTTGATAAGAAGATTGTTTTTCTGTAATAGCACTAATAGAATTTTCAGCACTTGCAATGACATCAACATCTGGAAGTCCAGTACCATTAAATTCTATCCATTCAATATCTTCAAAGTTCTCTTGAGAAGAAGATTTCTTCGTTCTATATAGAACTTTTATATTTTCAATTTCTGTTGCATTAGCAGTTAATTTAACATCAATACTTGTTCCTGGATTATCAATAGAAACTTCTTTTGTTACATACCCTGCAAGACTAGAACTATCTTTAGATTGTGTATCAGATACAAAATCAATTCCATTAGTATATGTAATACTAGAAATCTCAGTATAATTTTCTTCACCAGCAGTCTGTCCAGTCCATCCAAGAATATCACCAACCCTGAATATATCAGGTTGCTGTACTGCATTGGTTGAACTAGTAGTTACTCTTGCAAAAGGTACATTAGTATTGTTACTTGTATAATCATCACTTATTGGTTGCTTATCATTAACAATTTTCAATGTATTAATTTTTGGATTGAAAAGAACAACTTCTCCACTAATCTTATTATTATAATCTCCAGAAGATGCAATATCTCTAGCAAATACAATAGATGGAGGGGATACAACATTAGGTATTGATAATACTTTTTGTAATACGCCAGCAGAAGTTATAGTAACTTTTGGTGTAGTTGGAGTACCTGCATTAGGATTAAGTGCAGTTAAAGTAGAAGATTGTGAATTATTTCCACCAAATTTTAATCCCTCATTTGCTGTAAATACATTAACAGTTTTTACCTTGACAGTAAGAACATCACTGCTAACATTTACTATTACACCTTCAGAATTAGTTGTCATTCCTTGTACAGTCATACCCACTATAGGTGGTGTACCTGTATTATTAACAACACTAAATGTGTATATTGGATAGAAATTTAAAATTTGATCTCTACGTCCAAATCTATCTTCTTTACCCTTAGCATTCTCTATTCTATTTGATATAGTTTTAATTGATGCCCTAGACAAATCAATCAAAGGAGACAAATGAGATACAGTACTTGAAAGATCAATCTTATAACTTAATGAATTATCAATATTATTCATTGTTTCATTAACTCTTGAAGCAAGTATCTTCTGATTAATAAAGAAGAAATCTTCATTTAAGAATGTCTTCTCATAATCTGATTGAGTATATGAAGCAAATGTCTTAATGTTATCATCAATTGGAGATACATTAGTAGTCTTAACAGATGTCTCAATTGAAGTTTGACTAAATGTTAAATTTGGAACAAGAGCATAAATCTTTTCAAACTTTCTATTATAAGATGCTAGTACATTTGTACCACCACCAAATATATTACCAGATGCTTGGTTGACGGACTTTATATTGTAATGATCCAGTCCTGTATTTTTAACCTGATACAACTCTGAATTTAATTCAGATGCTATGAAACCACCAGTATCTTTTGATCCTTTAAAGAATACATAAGAATTATCATCAGAATCAAATCCATTATCTGCATGGTCAATCTTAATAATGGAATTATTATTCTTGAATAAAGAAGAAGTAGCATTTGTTTCAGCAGAAGCATTTGTTTCAAATGGATGATCATCAAGTGCTGTATATCCAAGATCTTCAGTAGTAAGAATTAAAGATGATGGTTTTGATATATCAAATTCAGCACGATACATCTTAAATTTAATATCTTCAAATAAATCTTCTGTCCAAACATTAGTATTCTGAGACTTGAATAAAGAACCTAAAGCAGGTTGTGTCGTAACAATTGTACTTGTAGCAATTTCAACTTGTCCTAACCTAGATGCCCATACAAGGTAATCAATAGAGTCTGTCTCAAGAACAAGAGCATACTCAGTATCATTCTGTAGATATACAGGATAATCAAATGCGAACTTAGTTGGTGTTGTTGATACAGTTGTTTCTGAATCATCAACTGCAATACCCATACGAACTGCTGGTGTATCAATAGTAATAGAAGATTCAATTACAGCACCTGAATTACCTGTTCCTGTACCTCTTATAATAACTGCTGGAGGTTCAGTATATTCTGATCCAGAAAGAACCAATTCAGAATGATACACCTTACCACCAGAAACCCTTACAGTAGCAGTAGCATTACCACCACCAGGTAACTGTGGACTTTCAATAGTTACAATAGCAGAATCATAAGAAGCACCAGCATTAGAAACTTTAAGATCTGTTAATCTACCTGAATTTTTAACTATCTTTAATGATAATGATGTATTATTAGCATTATTAGCAACAGTTATAGATGGAACAACAAGAGACTCATCCTGATTAAAGGAAGTACCATTATGGTTACTCAATATCAAAGTATAAACTTGATCACTTGCTAAAGTGAATGATCCTGTTGTAGAAGGAATTAACTCAATATTATTCCTATCAAATACACGAGAAATAGGTCCAGAAGCATTAGAGGATGATCCTGTTACTTTCTCTCCTTTTGTTATATTAAGAGTATCATTAGCAACTACTCTTAAATAAGTATCTGGAGTAATAACCTTCTGTGTACCTGGAATTATATTCTTACCAGGTTTTCCATTATCAACGTCTGTAAGATAAACTCTTATAGGAATATTATCACTCTTAGTAGAGAAGAATAAATCAACTCCTGTTGTAAATAATCCACCATCATATCCACTAACAGTAAATGTCTGTGCAAGAGGATTTGGTCTAATTGGATTTGCTGTATTACTATCTGTTACTTGTGTTCCTTCATTAGACTTAAAGAATGAAGGTGAAGTAGAAACAATAGATGATGGATTATCAGGTATTGCTCCTGTAGCATAATACTTAACTTCAGCATAAGTTTCTACATCTTCTACATTATGATCTGTAGAACTTGAAGTAAATCTAATAGTCTTAACACCAGTACTAAATCTTACTTCACTAGCAGTATCATCATAATCTACAGTAGAGACATCACCTGTCCAAGAAGTATTCTCTCTAGGTGGTTTTCCAGCTGGTACAAGAATGATACCACTAGCATTTCCATTCTCATCAGTAGCAATTGGACTATTGAATGATGACAACGAGTTTCCACCAACCCCAGTATATCTGTTATCTGGGTTAACCCAACGAGAAATATCCTGTCCCTCCATAAAGACATGGATGTTTGTATTTGGTTTTAAACGATTAACTACAAACTTAATAGGAATGCTTCTAGCAAAGAATGATAATGAAGTTGCAATTATATTAGAACCAACACCTTTAGTGGATATTCCTTTTCCAATTTCATTGTTATCTGGACTAATATTAGAAGAACTATTAACAATAGCATTTGTAACAGTTGAATCAGATATTTCTCCATTTACATCAGCAAAAGAATTGATATTAAAGAATGATCTATTTGCACCTATCCAATTAACTTTATATGAATTATAGAGACTTGAGAATGCATCTCTAAGTTGATTCTTAGCAAGGAAAATTGAATATAGATTAGTATTATTATCTGTTACTAAAGGAGCAACTGAACTATCATACCAAGAATCTACAGATGGACCAACAAAAGAATCTCCAACATATTGAAGAACAACAAATGGGTTAGGATTAATTGTATTGGTAGCAAAGTTATTACCAAGCAATTCTAATTCTGAATATGGTAAAGTAACACGATCTCCTGTCTTTCTATATCCAGAAACAGCTCTTTGATCATCTCTAGTATTAATCTCTTCTAGTTTGAATGAATCCTCTTTAGATTGAGGTCTCATAACAGACTGTTGTGTATCAATAGAACACTGATAATCAGCAGCACCCAAAGATCCAATCTTATGAGTCTCAAAATTGTCCACAATGAAACCACTCTTAAAACGATTGATTCCTGCACTATCAGTAATGTGCATATTCAATGCTTGCTGTTCAAGAATACTTAACGTTGTGTAATATTCTAGTCTCTCAATACGTTTTTCCAATTTGCCAATATCACGCATTGTATAACGCTTATTGTCAACAGGAACAATCCTTACATCCTTACTTGATTGAGTGAATGCAGGGATATAAAGATAGTATAGAGGTATAGCGTCATTAATAGGATCTGGCTTAGATGGATTAAGAGAAGAGTTACCTTTCTTAACAATAAAGGATCCTTTCTTATTCAAGAAGACACCATCAATTCTATTAAGATACTGTGTCTGTGTAAACGAGAAAGTAAATTCTAAATTATCATCTGGAGCAGGGGTACTAGCAACTACACCACCAGATCCAGCAAAGACTCTGGTACTTCCAGAAGATAACAATGATTTGTCATCAAATCCTGCAACTATTGAACTATTATCAATCTTAGGTCTGAAATCAAGTACATCTTTCAATGATACTTTTCCTAAAGCAGGGGAATTGAATGTAGGGACATCTTCAGGACTAACACCTGCTTCATGTAAATATGAATCAACTGTACAGAAATCACCTTGAGTATGTTCAAAGTAATCAAATGCTATTAGTAGTTTACCTACAGGTGCTTGAGCTCCTGGTTTAATGATAAGTCTTGAAACATCATATATTGTATCTCTCTGACCATCATCAAAGGTGAATCTATTAGTAACATCTGTTCCATTAACTAAATTACCATTTCTATCAGCAGTTGGTGGTTCTGTTGGAGAACCTTCGTAGATATATCTTAATTTGTATGCATCAGAATAAGTGTATGTTTCTACACTTGATGTGTCATAGTCATTACCACGGAAAGGAATAACTTTATCTCCACCAGCATCAACAACAATTCTCTTATTCTCTACTGCTGTTTTAATTCTTGGTTTTGCTTTAGTTATCTCTAAGGTAGCAGTTAACTTAAGTACTGGGAATGAACTATAAGTATTTGAATCTCCACCAAAATATGTTGATGGGAGTTGCAACTTAACAGCACCAGAAGTTAATCCACTAGCAGCATCAGTAGATGCTGTAATAATCACTTGATCTGAAGTAACATATACAATATCACCTTTTGCTATATCTGTTGCATCACCTGGATCCAACACAGTAATAATAAAGTTACTTTCATCAAAAGAAACAAATCTCTGAGTTCCAAATGGTAACTGAGCAGAGAATGTTATAAGTCCACCACTTGTATTACCTGGAGTTACAAAATCTCTCCTTGCATAATAAGTAATCTTTGAATCTTCACTATTTGCTACAATAGAACTAATCTCTTTAGTTCCTGTCTTATAAAGAAGACTACCACCATTAAAATTATTGATTGAAGGACGAACTCTAACAACACTAGTATTAGTTACAACATTAGGAAGAGATCTATCAAGATATATTCTTGACTTTAAAACACCTGATGGTAATGTAGCATACTGAACAATAGCACGTATTAATGTATCAGATGAATCTGTAAATTGTACAAGATCTCCATGTTGAAGGAATTTAGTAGCATCTCCACCAAAACCATTACACTCAATATACTTTCTACCTTCAGATCCACTAAAAGTAAACTGTGTAACAGCTTTAACTTCTGTGTAAGTATCCTTATTTACTTCAATATCTGATGTAAATGTATTAGCATTTCCAGAACCATAATCACAGAAGAAAGACTTTGCATTCTGTGGAGTATATGTTGTTACAGCATTTCTAACAAGGACAGGAGTAATTACAGCAACAGTACTAGGAGCATTTGAAGCTGCTGGTTGTATTATAGTAACAACAGGTGGTCTTGAGTATTCTGTCTTAACAAATTCTCTATCCTTAATATTAATATCAAGAATCTTATCAATACCATTTGGTTTTACTATCTCAATCCTAGCAGAATCATAATCAACACCATCAATTCTTATTGTACATCCATCATCATATCCAATACCTCTATTGTTAATAACAAAATGTGAAATAGTATTGTCTCTTGCAATTTTTAATGAATTGTTATTTTCATCAGTAATAGTTTCACCAGATTCAAAAGTTCCAGAAAGAACTTTAAGCATCAATGTTTTATTCTTAGTATATGCTGCACCTTCTCCACCTTCACCCTCTACAATACCGTATGCACCACTCACACTACCATAAACATACTTACCAGAGGTAAACCCATTAGTATCTGTTATAGGGTCATCTAAGAGGATTCTAGTAAAGAACTGTGGATCAAAATATGAGAATCCAAAAGTAGTATTGTATGAAGGATCTCCATTATCTTGTCTTCCTTTAGAAACAACAACATCACTATCAGGATTAAAACCATTTCCTTTTTCAATTAATGTAAAGTTACTTGGTTTTACTGTACCTATGATAGGTGTAATAGTTTCATTATAATCAACTAGATTACCAAATTGATTTGTTGTAGCCTTGGCATCTGCTTCGGATCTAAAGAAATCTCTACTATAAGATCCAGCAGCAGGATCAGCAGGATCAAAGTTGCCAGAATCATATTCTGTTAGGAAATCATCTAAGTAATCTTTATTTCCTTTAAGTGTTAATTCAAGATAGGTAGCATTTCCACACTCAAGTCTTTTTACTTCAGAATAAGCAACCACATCAAAAGATGTTGCTAATGTTGGTGTTTGTACTGTATTCCTTGACTGCACAACCCAAAGTTTTGTACCAATTAGTGAGTTTAGTCTCTTATTAAAATTATCAGTAACAGGAGATGATGCTCCATCCAATTGATTTAAATTAACAGCAGGAGTTGTATTTACATATATTGTCTTCAGTCCATCATTAATACCAAAGTAGGTTCCTCTGCGATTTAATGTTTGTTTTAACCCTGTATCTGATTCTGTATTATTAAGTCCAATAGATCCATCATTAAAATTAGAACAAAGGAAAATATTTGGATATGCAGTTAACTGTGCTCCATCTGCATTTAAAGGAACAGCTCCATAGGTGTTAGTGATCCTATAAGTAGGAAGTCCTTTAGTCTTTAAACGAATATCAGATCTAGTTAAACTTTCTCTAGCTTTATCTACTGATAGATACTTTGTTTCTTTATTAACAATTTCAAAACCTTTTACGTATGCTTTACCAGAACCAACAGTAGCAACTAATTTATTCTTTGCATCTTCTTCTGGGATATTATTTACATTTCCAAGATCATCTAATGTATAAACACCAAGATTACCACCTTGCTGATAATATTCTCTAATACCTAAAGAGAAATCATCAACAACGTAATCTCCAGATTCGTCATAAGTCCTTCTTGCTAAGGTCTTTTCAAGTAGAGAGTAGTTCGTTTGTACTACTTTAGTCTCTACAGAACCATTTCTAACAGATATTAACTGTATAAAATTCTTATCTGTAATTTCACCTAAAGGATACTTTACTAGAGTAAGAGTAATCTTTAATCTATGTGCTCCAGGAGAAGTGTAATTGGTTGATCCAATTGCATTATCATATAAAGATTCATCTTCTTCTGAAGTTACTAAACTCTCTTCAATTTTAAATCCAACATTTGAAGAGGGTTTATTATAATAATTGTCAATTACTAATAACTGTTCTGCATTTCTAACAAAATATCCATTAACAAAGTAAATACCTTCTTCTACTTTAACAGCAGAAGCATAACCCATTGCAGGGCTCTCTAGTGACGCTGATACACCTGTGTCAGGATCAGTAATAGAAATACTAGTAGGAAGTACACTTCCATCAGTTCCAACCACTAGGAGTGGTGTATTAACGCCATCTACGACCTCTAGGGTCTCACCTTGTCGGAACGTGTCCTCATTACCTGCATCACCACTATTAGTGTAGTTTACAAATAGAACATCAGATGCTGTATCATTTGCTACATTAGATTCAATAACAGTAGCGGTAACACCAGATGTTAAACCTTTAAGAACTTGACCTTTTAATGATGTAACATCATACTTCTTATAAACTATCTGCCCATTTACATTAACAGGAATTTCTGATACAGAAGATAACTTAACAAATGGTAATTTCGTATTAATTCCAATTTCACCAGGTATGACTAATTCACCCTGCTTAAAAGCATATTTTCCAAAACTCTCTATCTGATTTTGTAAGATAGACTGTAGCTGAGTTAACTCTCTCGCTTGGATAGAATATCCAGGGCGAAAAAGCACCTTGTAGAAGTTCTTATCTTGTTGGAAATCATCGTAGTATGGAGCTACGTTAAGGTTTGTCTTCTGAGGCATCTCACTTTCGTTCTAACTTTGGATTGAATAAATTAGAATTCAATTACGAGCTTGATGTCCTCAATTTGGTCAGCAGCTCTTGTAATTTGTCTTCTGTTCTCTATGTATACGATATCCCCAGAGTTAGATGCGATCTCAGGTGTTGCAAGACCTTCAACAAAGGAAACATCTTGAACAACTGAAGGAGTTCCAGTAGTTCCAGCAGCAGTATCAACTGTTGAAGATGCAGTTGAAGTAGAACCAACTACAGCATTAGCAGCATTTGATTCAAATGCACGAACAATACCTGAATCTGTGTGTACATTAGGTGATTGATAGTATTTTAAAATACCATTAGTTGCATCCCAAGAAACAACTGTACCTTTAGCTATACCACCTGTAACAGTCTGAGTAATAACTTCATCAGCAACATAATCTGTGGTTGCACCATTAACTTTCAATACAGCAGTTCCACGTAATGTGCTGTTAGTAGAAACTGTTGTTGTTCCAAAATCAAATGGATCTTGAATAATACCAATACGGCGGAAATCATTATCTACAGGGAAATCACCTTGCCCTTCAGCATAAGTTAGACGAACGTTCGTCATCACTCTCTTACCAAAGAGTTCTACGTCAGCATCAGAACCATGTCCACCTTCAGGTGAAATAATAACTTCAATTGCACCTGTAGAAGTGAAAGCACCAGCAGCGGCTGTAAGAGCAGCATCAGTGAATACCTTTCCTGTCTCTAATATTACGCTACCATATGTGTAACCTGAACCAACTGCTTCCATTGATACATCTGTAATACCACCAGAACCGTCTGTATCAATCTTAACGATAGCACCAGTAGCAGTTCCAGCATTTGCACCATCTCCAAATACAGGAGCATATAGTGTAGTAGAAGCAGTTAATCCAGCACCAACACCTTTAATGACAGCAATATGAATTGCTCCATCAACAGCTAACCCTTCAACAGCAGTTCTTGATGCCTCACCAGCAGCAGCGACTGGCATAAAGTCTGTAGATAAGAAAGCAATAACATCTCCTGTTGTCAATGTGTACATATGCTTCCAAATATATCCACCTGTACCAGATGGTTCTGTGAATACTCCGTTAGCAAAAGTACCTTGTCCTGCTGTTGGAGTAGACTTTGGTTCATATGTTGCATTCTGTCCAGCACTATTTGCTGTATTCTGTCCATTATACAAACACTTAAACACTTCATACTGACTGTTCATTACATAGAACTTAGATCCAGTAAGAGCATTTGATCCTAGAGCAGTTTGAGTACCAATAGATCCACCGCCACCAGGTGTCGCTGAATAGTTTGGACGGTACATATCAAACTTAGGATTAATCTGAGTATTCCAATTGTAACGAGGAACAACAAGACGTGCGTTATCAGATAAAACTCTCTTTGCAGCAATTAATTCGTCATATACATCTTGCTTCTCAATTTGATTATCCAATGGCAGTGGAGGAATCTCTTCAGTAGCGTATCTATAAGTACCTGTCTTAGCAACTGCGGTAGCAACATTACCAGCTGGTGCAGTGATATTAATATCACTACCAAATGCGGGAGTTGATGTTGCAGTTGGAAGAATAGTATTGAGTAGTAAACTATTAGAATGAACCTCTGCTACTACTGCACTCCATGCTCCTACTGCAATAGTATCACCTACTGCAAAAGTTCCGCTAGCCCCGAATATCTCAAGGTATGCTTCCCACTTTGCGGATCTTCCCACAAAAAAGTACATGTTAGTTGGTGCTGCTTCACCAAGGGACTCTAAGAATTGCTTCGCATTGAAGATTCTAAATTTTTCTGAAATAATAGCTGCCATTGTCTAAAACTCTAGTGTTTGTAATGTAACGAATCTGACTTATTTATACTTATTTATGAGGCAGTTCTTAAGAAGTCACCCACAGTGTGCTCTTCAACGGATGTACCGTTGACTCCACGGGTGCAATCTACAAAACGATCACTCAATTTACTAGTATAAGTAATTTGTTCCCTTCCTAATGAAATGGTTCCTGATGTAGGGAAATTAGTAGTATCTGCATATACTATAGCACCAGTAGCAAGATATCCTGCTCCATTTTCATCTGGCAAATCTGAAGTATTCAGTTGTGCCATATAATTGTTAATTGTTGGATAACCTATATTGAAAGAATATCCATCATCCGCATATCCTGATTGTGCATTGGACTCAAATTGACCAATATTAAAACCATATCTGTCAAACTCTTCAATAGTGTATTCAGATACTGATGCACCCCCAGAAGAAAGAATATCTCCAGTAGACATAAACTTCGCACCTTCCCACTGGAAGAATGCAGGTCGCATAGTCATATTATGGAGTTGAGGAGGATTCTGATTATACGTTGGATTATAGAAACGATGATCAACAAATCCTAATTGGTATATAGTAGTTCTTCCACCATCTCCATCACCATCGTCAGGTCCACCTGGACCATCTGGAATACCTGGATTAACACGTCTTCTGTTAGATGGATCAAGATAGAAAGTAGGAACCCTTACCTCAACTGAAATCTTAGGTTCAATTATTTCTATTCCCATATAATAAGTAGTTCCAGGAGAACTTACAGAAGTTACAACTGTAGGGTATATCTTCAGAATTTCTTGCGGAACTGCTACGGGTGCTGGTACAGTTACATTAAAGTCAATGATAGATGTTATTTGTATCATCTTACCAGACCAATTAGCATCAGCCCAAGGATAATCTTTATGTGTTCCATCACCATTGCCATCGCCAGGTAAGTCAGGAAGTCCTGGTTCACCTGTTCCTGGTCCAGACTCAACACCTTTCTCCTTACTGATAATACAAACAACACTAAGAGCTGAATTATCTAATTCACCCTCAATATTAAGATTAAACAGAGTATCAATTTTCCTTCCACGTTGTTTAATTAAATCATACTGTCTAGCAGTAACAACTTGAGGTGGTTTCTCATATCCAGATCCAGGATCCGTTAAAACAACATCAACAATATAACCATCAGAAACTATTACTTCTGCTTTAGCACCACCACCTTTCTGATCTATTGGAACAAAATGTATTATTGGTGTAGTATCGTAACCACCAGCAGTAGATGGACGTAAAATACCTTCATCATATAATAATTGAAGATCTGCTTTATTCCAATCAAGAGAAGTTATCTTACCACCAGATACAGTAGCACTAACACTTAAACCTACTCCTCTGACATCACCAGAGTAATTTGTTACACCTAATGATCCAAAGAAACTATTAGATACTTCTTCTCCAGCATTATAAGTCTTTGGATGTGCAAATCTAGGTAACTTATTAACTTCACGATAACTATCTTCACCATCTATCCTTATATGATCTCCAACTGATAGTTTTTCAATACCTCTTCTTCTTTCTGATAAAGCTTTATCACCTTTCTCACTTCCATACAACCACTTAGTAACATTCCTCTTCATTTGATAGTTACTATAATCATCCTTAGTGATATCAATAGTAACTGTGCCACCTGGAACAGCAAGTTCAAACTCATCACTGAAATCTGACTTACCTGCAAAGAATATAGAAGAATTATCAAGATCAGGGTTATTACCAGAGATAATAACATTCAATTGATTTGTATCTAAGTTATATGCTTTAAGATTACCAATAAATCTCTTAACACCACCTATTTTCTGATATGCTACTTGGAATAACTGAGCAGTATCATCATACCACTTCCTCCATGCAGTGAATCCTGGATTTGTCCCACTATCATTGTAAGACAATGTAATTTCATTGAAATACTCATTTCTCTCATGATCAAATATAGTAAGATTTGAATCCTTCTCTCTTCCATATAGAGATATAATATCTACCTTACTTCTTCTGAAGATATTCCTAGTAAATCTAATAGCAGGTCCAGTAATATTATATGACCTACCTTCTCTTTGTAAAACACCATCAATAAAGACTAAAGCAAATGTTGGATCAGGAATTGAAGAAACATTATCATCAGCATCCACTATTAAGAATGGACCAGGTGAACCACCTTTTCCAATCGCACTATTGTTTGTGGTAAATCTTTCATAACAACCCATACCATGAGCAAAGAACTTATCAACTGCTAAAGGTTCTTGTAATGTCTTAGTATTTTCATTCTGACCCCATATAGGTGGACTATCAAAGACTACTCTATTTGGAGTAACATCTCTATCAATAGTATAAGATCTTGTGTGTTGTAATACACCACTCAATGCTATGAATAGATCCTCACCTGGATCAGTAGATACAGGATCACCATTTTCCCAATAAAGATCAAATATTGTATTCTCTCCGTTAATAAAATCAGCATAACCAACATCAACAGTTCCAGGTCCACTAGTCAGTGTCATCCTAAGAACTTCATATAATGTGTCTAATGCAGAAAGAACATCTTCACATTTGACAGGAACAGTATCTAAAAGAATATCAGGATTATCATATCCATTAGGCAACTCATTATTAATTGCCAACTTAGCAAGATCTTTTACTTTCTCAAATGCTTCTAGAGTTGGTTCCAATTCACCAATAATAAAATCAAGAACTCCATTGTTGTAATACTTCTCAGCAGAGAATATAGTCTTCTGATTTCCACCAAACCTTAAATCATGTGCAAATGCATCAACTATTAATCCAATATCCCGAACACATGTGGTAGAGAGAGTTGTCCATGCTAATGTAGGATGAACACCCTTAATATAATCTATAGTTTGTGATTGAATATATTGTTTATTTCTTTCAAGTTGATTAGCAGCATCAATCCATCTTCCATTCTTCTGATATATGTTTCTAATTTTCTTAAGATACCTAGCATTTAAACTATCAGTCTTAAACTCAAAATGTCTTCCATAGAAACTAACACCTTCAATATCTGTTTTACTTGGATTTGTTATTGATAATCCACTCTTAGTCCTTGGTCCTAAAGGAGGTTGAGCAAAAGTAATCGTATCTTCATTAACTGTGAATGATAATCCTGGTTCTTGTAAGATACCATCAAGAGTAATTATTAATGCTTGTGCATTATATGGTTTTACTATGTTCCCATCTTTATCAACCATAGTAAATACTGTTCTTCCCTCTAAGTTACCTTTATTGGTAAATGCTCCATTAAATTCAGGAGTTAAGAAAACATTACCACCAGATATTTCACTAGCAACTAAAGCATCAAGAGAAACTGACCCAGAACCTTTCTCTACATTAAGATTATCCATCAAGACAATACTTTGAGTAATTTGTCTCTTAGTACTTTCTACAGTAACAATCTTAGGAGCAACTTCTATAACACTAACTCTATTGTAACTAGTGTGTTCTGACATACGTGACACACCACTAGATTCAATTACAACTTCTCCAAATAATTGAAACCCAGCTGGGTGAGTAGTTGATTTGATTAAATCTCTCCATACATTAATTGGAGTCTTTGATTTAATCGCATAAGAATAATCCTGATAATAGAAAGAATCTGTTATCCTTTGATTGAGATCACTAATCTTTCCTTCATCAGACTTATAATAACCTAGGTTATCAAAGTATGTTTTAATTAATGGTTTAAATGATTCAAAAGAAATACTTTCAAGTAATGCTGACTTACTCTTAGATAATCCATATATTGACTGATTTTCTCTAAAGATTCCCTTTACTCTATCAACAAGCAGAATATTAGATCTCC
>Ga0209404_10001380_pt1 | contig 16428 bp, 23 predicted proteins | sample TroAtlMetagenome_2_FD_187447 | JGI IMG/M metagenome (GOLD analysis project Ga0209404, IMG submission 187447) | Marine eukaryotic phytoplankton communities from Atlantic Ocean - Tropical Atlantic ANT8 Metagenome (SPAdes) (version 2) | ecosystem: Environmental > Aquatic > Marine > Oceanic...
CATCAGCCATACCTTCAGGCTTGAATTTTCGAAGTTGAAGATTCATTTAACTTAATGCCTCGTTTTATTTTATAAAATTTTACTCACATAGAGTAAGAATGGCTGGTCGATTAAACCTTGCTGTCACGGGTATCCAGGACCAATGGCTTACTGGCGAACCTGAGTTTTCTTATTTCCTAATGAATTTTAAAAGACATACTAAATTTTCCATAGAACCTATAGAAACGCCTTTTGATGGTTCTATAGATTTTGATACGGCTTTAGAGTGTCGAATACCCCAAAATAAAGGCGATCTTATTCGGAACATGATGTTTAAATTTACTTTACCTCAACCTAAACAAGTGGATAAAACATTTACGGTTACTGTGAGTGGTGGTAAGTTTTATATAGACGGTGTTCAACAAGATACAATTACACTTTACGAAGGTACTACGTATACATTCAATAATGCAGACCATGCATCTCACCCTTTTAGGTTTTCGGAAACGTCGGATGGTACTCACGGTGGTGGTTCAGAATACACAACAGGTGTTACGAACGCGGGGTCTGCTACTGTTACTTTTGTACCTACTGATGGAGCTCCATCAACTTTACATTATTATTGTGGCGCACATTCTGGTATGGGTGGAACTATAAATGTACGTCTTCTTAGGTATAGGGAATCTATTGCTTCGTATATTATAGACTATGCAGATTTACGTATAGGTGGTCAAACTATAGAGCGTATAACGGGTGATTATATTTACATGTATAATCAGATACACAGTAACGAAGATGATATTTTACAAACCCTTTACTTTTTATCGGGGCATGGTAATCGTATATCTGTAACATACGATTGGGATTATAGTGTTTTTTTACCGTTTTACTTTTTTAGACACCCAAGTTTAGCTATACCTGTATGCGGACTTACTAAACAACTTGTAGATGTACGAATAAAGTTTAAGAAACTGGACGATGTAACTGAATCGTTAAACAGATCGGATTCTTCTATATCGGATCCTCCAACGGGTATAACATCTGAACTTAAAAAGGTTTCACTCGTGAATGAGTTCTTTTTTATTACAGAGAACGAAAAGAATTTTATATTATCAAGACCAATCGAGTATGTTATTACACAACTTCAAAAATCAGAATTAAAATTTAAAGCCGGTGAATCTAAAAAATCTGGTATGCTTAATTTTAAACACCCCGTTAAGGAAATGTTTTTTCTTGCGGTGAGTGATGATGTGCATAAGTATGAAACGATTAAACAGGTTACAATGAAGTTTAATAATAATACGATCATAGACGCTGATACTTTAATGTTATGTTACGAACAACCCCTTAAATATTATACGGGTATAACGAAAGGTAATTTCGGTGTGTATAGTTTCTCAATGAATCCAGAAACGTATTACCCTACCGGACAAGTTAATATGAGTAGAATAGCACACAATTTAATAGAAATAGAACTCGATACACCGGATGCTAATTTTGGACACAAAGTATATGTATATGCAGTAAACTATAATGTTTTGCGCATTGAGAGCGGGCTTGGTGGTTTAAAATTTTAGTCATATATAATAGTAATGGCTGGTCGTGTTCAATTAGAAATATCTGGCCCACAGGACGCCTTTTTTACGGATGATCCCGAATATACGTACTTCGTAAAAAATTTTCAAAAACATACAAATTTTGCACCTTTTTTCCACGATTTAGACGTGGAAGGTGAAGTTGAGTTTGGTAGTATGGTAAGGTGTACTATACCACAAGATCAGGGTGATCTTATCAAAACTGTAAGTTTGAAGTTTGAGTTATCTAACATACAACAAAATTTGATTAATGGTATAGATGGTATAGGTTACATCGAGTCTATAGGACACGCTATTATTGAGTATGCTGAAATATTAATTGGTGGTAAGGTTATTCAGCACATACCAAGCGATTTTTTAGCGATTTACTTTGATAATTATGTAACGCATACAAAACAAGAAAACCTTGCTAAACTTGTTGGTAAGCCTCCTATAGAGGCGTCTGGTACTCCTGTCGATTCAACATCAATAGGGGGGTATTTAGGACTTGCTACGTCTAACCAAAAATTTTTCGTCGATATCCCCTTTTATTTTTATAATAATCCCGAACTTGCTATTCCTATTTGTGCTATAGATAAACAAGAAGTTGAGATTGTTATTAAACTTAGGGAACGTGGTGATTGTGTATGGGGTTATAGTGTTTCAGAACCCAATTATATATATTATTTAGCTGATTATGTATCTACAAAAGGTCTTATTAAAGACATGAAAATAACGACCGAAATGGTATCTTTGGATAGTGAAGAAAGGGCTAAATTGAAATCTAAAAAAATAGATTATACAATTACACAAATTCAAGAATATAAGGATATAATACCCCAGGATCCAGATGTTAGTAGTCTAGTAAATACAACACATAGACTTAATTTTACAAACCCTGTAAAGGAACTGTTTTTTATAATTCAAAGAATGAGAAAAGTGACAGGTGGTAAGTTTGTTAGTAATTTTGATTATGATTCACTTTTTCAATTATATGGTACCACTAACTCATATACGAATTTTGAACATTTACAAAGACTCGCTTTAACCTTAGACGATTCTGATGTTATCGAAGGAGCTTCCGGTGAGATTATAAATTTACGCGCGGTTCAAAGTGGAATACACCATACTAGAACACAAGTGTTCAGGCGATACTATTCGTACAGTTTTGCTTTAGAACCCGAACGTTGGTATCCAACAGGTCAGATCAACTTTAGTATGATTAAAGATCAGATACTCAAACTTACAACAACACCCGATAACTATTGTAAAAGAGAGCTTAGAGTTTTGGCACAAAGTTATAATATACTCCGAGTGGAGAACGGTATAGCTAAAACAATATACAATACATAATGAATTTACTTGAAAAAGATGCACAGGATAATATCGTAGAACAGATACAACAATCTGCTATAGACATTGTTCAACCAGTTATGGAACAGTCCATGGTTTTTGCAGCTGAGTACGCAAAAGCGTGTGGTCGTGATACTGTATTAGGAAGAGACCTTGAATATGCGATGAAATATTGCGCAATGAATGAAGTTGGTAAAAAGACGGGTTCGTACTTTCCAGAGATTTACGAAGAAGATGAAGAGAGTTGTAGCGAGGACGATTTGGAAATTATAGATGAATGTGATGAAGATATTGAGTTTGAAAGATACTCAGGGCGAGACTATAAATTTGTTAAAATGAATATGGCGTACGATAATTGGGGTACGTGGGTGCCGAAAAATCCGACAGAACAGATGTTAAAAAATGCTATAGATAATAATGAACAACTCGGGTCCTGAAGGTTGGTCGTCTAAATCTGGATATTTTAAATTATCAGATGAAATATCTTCGGATGGGGATATATCAGATGAAGATAGTGAGACTGAAACTGAATCGGAATCATCAGGGTATAATTCTAGCAAAGATGAAAAGCCCAGAATGATGAAAGGGTACATGAAAAATACAAAAAAGTATAAGAAAATTTTATTCGAAGATGATTTTCTCCCAGAATAAAATCTCAATTTAATATATAAAAAATGTCTGCTCAAGAAACTGCTGTACTCGTCGCCCGCGAACTCGAAGGTCAATCGCTCAACGCTATCGTTGCCGGTTTTTCCTTTGCCGCCGCCCTCTCATGGATGGATTTGGTGAGATGGGTTGTTAACCAAATCGTCAAAGTCAACAAGAATGGTGGTATGAACTACACACTTACTGCGTTGTTCACTACTCTCTTGTCCATCTTGGTCTATGTCGCTGTCTCCCGTGTCTCTTCTAGAGTCCAAAAGCCATCTGCGCCAATCTTCGCGGTTACTCGATAATTTTCGGTTTTTTCATAACCAGGAGCAGGAATAACCCAGTTGCAACTACCAAAAAAATAGATAAAAATGAATCCCATCTATGCGGATCCTCGTATTCGGGGATACTCATAGGCGGTGGAAGAGAATCATCTCTTCTTAGTTTGGGTATATTCTCAAATTTATCAGTAGAGCATGTTACAGCAAGTTTTAGTATATGATTTGCGTTTCTAAAATCGTATGGTATTAAACGGTTGTTACTACTATAATAAAATTTAACGTGTAGATTTTGTATCGTTTTTTGAGCACCGGAATCAAAATTGTGTTCTACAGCGTCATCTACACCAGAGTAGTTAATAACGTCTCCACACATGAGTATTCTTCCGGTATAGAAAGGTGATTCTGAGTAAATGGTTTTGTTAAATTCATCTGAACCGCTACTTAGTTTTACAATAATAGCATCTGGTCCCTGTAAATTAATACTACCAGTCGTGAGTGATGAACTTGTCGATGATATATCATTTGCTGGAAGACCAAAAATGTCATGTGGTGTAGTATAACCAGATATAGTAGAATCGTAACCATTTGTACCCGTTTTAAATTTCAATTCAAAATCGGTTGAACCAGTTATGGTTATAGAGTTCTTATCTTTATCAAATGTAGCACCTGTAATAGGTCCAGATACTGCTGTCGATGCTGCGACGAGTTCAGTTGCAAGTTCTTTTCCACCATAGTTTCCTTCTGTGAGTGTTAGTGTATAATCCGTACTAGAACTAATATTTCGTACCTGAAATATTTTGTTTCTTGCGTGTATTAAAAACTGACTATGATGAATACGGGCTGATATCATTGATATTTTTGTAACTTCATAAATAGGTGTGTTTAAAAATACTGTATAGTCTGCGGGATTAGGATACAGTTCTGGGTTACGTTCTCCACTATCTATGTCTAGGGTATGTACCTTCATTAAAATAACGGGCTATTATTTTAATGAGTGTTTTTACTTAATTAATTTAAGAAAGGCTGTGTGCAATTGGGTTTTGTGCGAGTTGTCTTCTTGCCAAATCTAAACCAGAGTTAGTTGCATTTGGATTAATATTACCCTTATACGCATTGAATTGGTTATAATCATTTTGTCTATATTGTTGAGTCCATCCACCATCTGCTGAATTGACTCTCCCGTCGATTCGAGACGTATCCGAACGAACGCTTGTTATCATACCCCCTTGGTTAAGTGGATCTGCGCGAACATTCATTCTACCTGCACCTGCTGGTCTTCCTGCTTTACCTCTTCTATCATCTGGTCTGAAACCATATTTAGTAAGTTCTTCAACCGTATATGAATCTCCAAAAACTCGCTTTTCGCCAATCTTTGTAGCTGGGGCTGATAAGTAACCGTGTGAGAATTTGTGTATTCCTGGTGCTGGTGCATTTGCGTACGAATAAGCTTCAATGTTTCCATCTTTCTTATTACGTGTTGGTTCTTGAGCACGTGTTAATGCAGAAACAGTTCTTTTTGCACTAGCAAAATTGAGTGTATCTGTTCTGGAACCCGTTTCAGATCTATTTGTTGTTCGTTTAGTTCTTTCGTGTTCTGCTCTTGGTGTTCTTCCAGTCATACCTTGAGCACGTCCCGCAACTGGTGGGAGGCGTTCATGTAAAAATGCGGTTTTTTCTGGACGATTATTACCAAGTTCGCCCATCACACCTCTTCTACCACCCTTACCATCATAAGCAGGGCCACTTCGTCCTGGTAAAGTTGTGAGACGGTATGCACCTACATTTTCTGGGTTAACTCTAAAAAGTTGTTGATGACCACCGACTGCTGGTACATCCGCAGAAACACCAAGACCTGGACCAACATTTTGTCTCTCTATTGGTGAAAGGTTATTCATTCGACCACCATCGTACATCATTCTATCTCGCATGGACAAAACTTCCTGTCCCGAAGATCTCGATTGAGGTGCAATGTCTCCAAAAGCAGGTACTTCTTCCTTCGAAGTATAATCGGGTTCAACGAGTGGTGAGAGTGGTCCTAGGTAGGATGAATCTATATTGATAGTTCTATCGGATTCTGACCTGAGTGGTATATCTTCTTCGACAGATTTTCCTTCTATGTTATAATTTTCGTCTGTTTTGCTTAATCTACGTCCGGCATATACTAGGCCGGCTATAGCCAATATGGATACGGGGTCAGCCATTCTTATTTCTTATTAACATTTTTATTGAGGTATCTTTGCTGAAATAAACCATTTTGGAGTTCGGCACGTGTACTCGATGGTTCGTAAGTTCGGGTTCTGAGCGGAACTTTACACGCAACATTTTGGAGTGGGTGTAAATTTTGTTCATATGTTTTTGCTAAAACCTTGTTAAACTGACTCGTCGATTGTGGGCGAAGTGCATCACTTGTTTCTATATATTGAGCTGGTGAGCCTTTACCTGCCATGTATGGAGCTGTTCCATATAACATTGTATTAGGTCTCGCCGAGGTATAATTCAAAGTACTGGGCTGAGGATACAACAAAACTTCTTCAGTTGCACATACTTGTGGAACGGCCTTGTCATTTACAATTTTTAATCCTGGTTGGAGTTGATACGCCATTTACTATTACAAAAGATTTTGTTTAAGCAAATCGAGTATTCAATGTTTAAATTAAAAATTATCGTCTATCCCCATTTGGGTTTAATCCGGCAAATGCTTCGAGTTGAATACCTCTCGCATTTGGATCACATAAACGTGGGTCTTGTCTGCACGTTTGTTGTCCCTTTTTACCGTGTAAAAATTCATAATATGGGTCACCTGCCAATGATGTAGATGGCATAGTTACAAATTGTCTAGACATTGCGTTTCTTTGATATTCTGGTGCGGTTGATCGCGAACGACCTGGTCCGTATTTAATACCTCCTGTTGATAAATCAGTAGCCTGTTTCTTTACAGTTGGATAATAGCATGCACTTGGTCTATTTGGTCTATCGTTAAAATCACTTAGTAAAACATTACCCATTGGGTTATCTTCACTTGGGAGCTGACAAGCACCGGTTATACCTAACTGTCCCTGTGTTGGTCTAGCCAATGCTTCCCTGACCATATCCGAACGCTCCATTATGTAAAGAACACCGAGTGCTGTTCCACCTAAAACAAATATACGCATGTCGCGTTTTATGAGATATATTATACATGTTGCATAAATAATGAATCGTGCAGTTGCATTAACACGTTCTTCTGGAGTAAGTGTAGTTGAAGGCCAAAATTCTAAAACCTTATCTGAATTGATGAGTTGTTTTGGATCTTCGAAAAGAGATGCCATTTATATATATTGAGTTTATTTTTTACCACCACCTAACATTCCACCTAACATACCTTGCATGGTTTTCATAAGTGCATTTTCATCCAGTTCTTGACCATTATTTTCCATATTATCAGCACATTGTTTTGCGACTGTTTCAATCATGGAAAGTGTTTCTTCTGGTATAGATGTGATCGTTGTACCTAACATGTAAAGTGTTTGAACATATTGCCAGATAGCATTTTTTGTATTTTCTGAACACGTTTCCCAATGATCTTTTAAATTAATATCTTTCATAAAATCCAAATTTTTTGATTCATTTATAAAAAAGGTATCGTCCTTTGCTGATATTTTGTCTGCAAATGGGGTAACACTTGCCATGAATCCATCAACGACCAATTTTGGGTTAGATTCTTTCATAAGATCGAAAGCAGATAAACATTTTTTTAAACCTTTTTCTTCTGGAAAAGTTTTATGAAGTTCCATAAGAAATTGACCCATCATTTCATTGAAAGCAGTCACAGAAGCCATTTTGTATATAATATATGTATAATATCTTTAAGTTAAGAAATTAAAATGGTTCGCTGGATATACTTTCTTTCTTACCTAATCCGTTCGTAACGATAAAAAATACTAAAATAGCAACAAGTGCTGCGGGTTTAGTATAAGCGCTTAATGGTAATTTACCTTCGTTGTTAATTTTTGCTTTAAAGTGAATATACCCTGCTGTGATAAAACCGGAAATTAGACCGGCCCATGCAGGATCTCTTAAATAGTCTTCAAATTCCATTTAATATAATTGAGGTTTTTTTCTCTGAGTATCTGGTGCATCTGGAAATAGAACACCCTCATTTTGTCTTCTTGGTGGTGGTGGTCCTGTATTAATAGTTTTAAATTCATTATCGATGAACGATTGATTTTGTTGTGGTTGTTCGGATTGTATGGGAAGTTCGGGTTCCATAGAAGGTTCATCCAATGATTCTAATCCCGGTGGTTCCATAGACGAAACATCATTTGGTTCCTCAAATGATTCTGGTACTGGTTCTGTGGACGGATCGCCTGTAAATGGGTCGTTTGTGACTTCTTCCTGTTCTTCACCACCTTCAAGAACATCTGGGTCTTCAAAATCACCGACTTCTGCATCACCAAGGTCGAGATCCTGACCTTCTTGTTGTTGAGACATATAGGTCTGAAGAATTTGTTGAACTGGTATGAGTTCTTTAACGGCTGTTTCAATACACGCGGAAAATCGCTCAAATAGTTTATCATTTCGCGAATGTTCATTTTGTGAATCGTGGTAAATGTATGGATCGTTGTAAATGTTTTCTGCTGCTTTGTTATAACACATTTGGATGAAAACTTCGTTAGTTGGTAATTTGAGTGAAATTTTCTTATTATCTTTACTTAAACGAACCGCGGATAGAATTTTAACACAACTTACGAAAACTGCGGCAATTAAATCGTTAAACCATGCACACCTGTTTGCAATGTTATCACTGTGCTGTTTAGATTGAGCGTCACTCCAATTTGGAACTTCTTTTAATAATTTTTGGTACATAATTAAAACTTTTCTGCCTTTTGATAATTTATAGGCTTCTTCGTACATTTCTTCAAAAACTTCTATCATAACCGGACACATCAGAATGCAAAGTTGGCCGAGGTATTCTCTTTTAGCTTCTACGAGTATGTTAAGGTTATCCATTTATGATAAAGGGGAATTTTTTTAAGAACCAATTATCGCGCTGTCCTGTATTTATTTGCTGTTTTCTTTAGATTTATGAGTGTTGGAAAATCTTCAAAGTCTTCTTCTTTCTCAACAACGTCCTGTTTTTTCACTTTTTTGGGTCTCCATGATATACATAATTCGAATTCACCCACGTGTTGTACCATGAATCCACCTATGTGAAGTTGTCGTACAATATAATTCGTTGCTTTTGTTCGATCAAAGTGTGGGTGTCCTATAACAAAAGATGGGATTTGTACAAATACGTGTTTATGACTTAACTCAACTGACTGACGTATTTTTTTAGATATTTGTTCGTATATTTTTACATAAGTCTCTTTTCTGAGTCTGTTACGTTTTTCTGATATTCGTGATATATCATCTACACTTATCATTACAATAATATCGAATTATTTTTCATTATTATAACTCGGGTATTGGTGATATTAGTTTTTGTAACATAGGTGTTTCTGGTATCATATCAGGTAATTCTGGTAAAGGTTCATTTTCTCCCTGAAATGCGAAGTTTTCTAAATCAATTCTTGGTGGTTTTGGTGTGCTATACATTTGTTGTGCATCTAAAATTTCCTTTTCAACGAATCTGTTATTTTTTATTAAATCTATTTCCGATTGTCTAACAAGTGTATAGTCGTGGAATTCTTGAGCGCGAGTTGGGTTTGTAAAAATACCTATATTATCAGGTTTTTTTACGTCTATTGGTTGAGTTCTTAAAGACAAAATTTTCACTTCAGGTTTTTCTATTATTTTTCTTTCCATGTTTCTTATGAGCTGTTCCATTTTCTTTTTATCGCGTTCTAATCGTATTTTTTGATATTCGTTTAGTTCGTCGATCTTTTCCTGTCTTCTTTCGATATCATTTTTTGTTTCATTCATGACGTCTTTTATACTTCTTCCATCTTCGTAAGTTTCCTTATTTATATCTATAGTTTCAAACCTTGGTCCTTCGTTTATAACACGTATATCAGTCGATACTATGAATCCATAATCAAAACCAGGATTACCGTGTTTAACAACCATAAACATACACTTATATATTACATTACCTGTTATCATATGTTCATATTTCTTGATCTTTATTGTTTCTATAACATGCGTACACAGACCAGTTTTTTTGGAAACTTTTTCGTTTGTGCGTAGTACCATTTCCTGCATAAGATCTTTAGTTATTGATATTTTATCATCTATTTCACTGTATTGAGATAGATCCACTTCTTCGTCACTCAGTTCCGAAGGTTTTTCTGGGTTCAGTGAATACATTTCCGTCCTGGTCATTGTCCATAATACAATAAGAATAAGTAAGAATAATATAGTTTTATTCATTTATATAATGCGTGATTTTATTTTATTTTTATTTGGAAATATAATTTAATAATGTCCCTGTTAATTTTTAGTCCTCAATGCAATCACAGTTTAGATATCATAAGTTATATTAATAAACACGAAACATTAAAACAAATTGTTTCGTATCATAATATTAATAAACTTGGCGTACCTCCTCAATTTAAAAATAAAATAAGTCGAGTACCGACAATGCTAACTAAGAATGGAAAACTTTTAGTCGGTAATGAAATAAAAAATTGGCTCGAATCACTTTTACCAGTACGAGACGTTGAAATGGCTGGTTTTGGTTCGTGTAACATGACAACCTTGGATGGCGAAGGTACAGACGAAATATATGATATAGATAGTTATGGTACATCATTACAACCTGCAATGACACCTGAACTCGAAGAAAAAATAAGTAGAAGTGTTTCTGATGCGTATAATTCACAAACAAAACAGTAATTAAAGGAATAATGCAATTTAAACATAATGAAATTAGCTACTGTTCAGGCATCTGCTATAAAATCAACCTTTGAGGTATTAAAGGATATATTGAACGATGTGAATATATATTTTAAAAAGGACGGAGTGTATGTAGTTACACTCGATACTGCAAGAACATCACTCGTTGATATGTATTTATCAGCCGATAACTTCGAGGAGTATACGTGTGAAGAGGAAATTGTTGCAGGTATAAATGTTTCAAATACATTTAAACTTCTTAAGTCTATAACCAATAGTGATGTTTTGGTTATGTCTATAGAGTGTAAAGAGTACATGAAGATAGAAATACATAGTGAGGCAAAGAAAACGTGTACTGTTTTTTCATTAAAACTTCTCGATATAAACGAAAATCAAATTGAGGTTCCTTCGATGACAATGACAACTATAACACCCATGTTATCTGCTGATTTCCAAAGAATATGTAGAGACATGTTTAATATAGGTAATGATATTGAAATAACACGTGACGGTCATACATTAAAATTGTATTGTAAGGGTGATTTTGCAAATCAAGAAACTATTATTCAGTGTACGGAAGAGAGTCCGAAAATATCAGGTGATTATTCACTTCGGTACATGAACATATTTACTAAAGCAACTAGTATGTGTTCTACGGTGCAGATAATGCAAGAAGAACAAAATAGGTTTTTGATATTAAAGTATAATGTTGCAAATTTGGGTGAATTGAAGTTTTATCTTGCGACTAAGGTATCCGAAGATCAGTAATGTAACCTGTAACTGTATCTATGTTTTTAACCATACCTAACGCATTTTTTAAACGAATTGTTGGATATTCCTGTTCGAGTGTTTCGTCATCATAATATAACATATCACTTATCTTTATTTTTTCTCCGTAAAAATCGTATCTGGGACCTGCGTACCTTTTTATTTTATTTAGTAAATCTTTTACAGGTTTTTCATACGAATCAAGCAAATGTGCGCTTACGATTGGTATGTTAAATAATATACCCTTTTGGGTATGGGGAGGCCATTCGTGATTCATATTGTATGTTAAGTATTTATACATTTTGTCATTGTACCAATATTTGATTCTAACAATTGTTTTATCGACATTATTTGGTATGCACGTATTTTTATAATCAACGTCGTTTAAATTTTTATAGAACGATTCGGTTATACCATCCCACTCTTCATATTCTTCTTCCCAAAACTCATCTAATTCATCTGGTGTTGTTTTGTTATCTATTGTGTATTCCATGGACTGATCTATCACTTTGTAATCGGGTTTTGAAAATAATGTTTTTAGTGTTACGTGTACCCATAATATAACGTTAGTTAAAAGATTAATGAACATGTTTATTTAGTTAACATATGGAAGGTAATTTTTTAAGCCGATATACTAACAAAGTTGAAACATGGAAAAATTTAATAGCAGACGACCCCGATAATAAGTCTAGGTACGAAACTGAAATGTCTGATTATATAATTAAATGTATGCCATTTTTGGAACAACACACGGACGATATAGATAGAGAAGTTACCACAGATAATGTTTTCAATTGTAAGGAGACGAGTGGGCTACAGAGAAAGGATATATTTAACGATTATTTAGCCGAGGTAGAAAATATTAGTACAGATAGACCTATTAAAAAAAATGTGGATAAGTGTCCTAGATGTCCTGAAAGTAGAATGTTTCACTTTACCGATACGAGCGATCTTGTATGCGAAGAGTGTGGTTTGATTGTAGCGAATTTGATTAGTGAGGAATTAACATATAGAGAAGAACAAGAAACGTCCGAAAAGGTCGTAAATTATTCGTATAAACGCGAGAACCATTTTAATGAATGGTTATCACAGTTTCAAGCACAAGAAACTACGAATATACCCCCAGAAGTTATAGAACAGTTACGTAGCGAACTTAAGAAAATTAAGGTAAAAACTGTTGATGAAATTACACACGCACGTGTTCGTGGTCTTTTGAAAAAGCTGAAACTGAATAAGTATTACGAACACGTTCCGTATATAACAAATATTTTGAGTGGAATATCACCACCAAAAATGCCACAAGAGCTCGAAGAGCGTTTGCGTATTATGTTTAAGGATATTCAAAAACCTTTTGATAAGAATTGTCCAACAGAACGTAAAAACTTTTTGAGTTATTCGTACGTTTTGTATAAGTTTTGCGAACTTTTGAGTGAAGATTCATACCTAAAATACTTTCCACTTTTGAAATCAAAGGAAAAGTTATACCAACAAGACGTTATATGGAAGAAGATATGTAGTGATCTTCAATGGGAATATATACCAACTATATAAAAATGTCAGGCTATATTAAATGAATAGTTTTCCGGTAAGAAACAAAAAGTCTAAAAATTTACAAAATAAAACTAATAATAAAGTGCCAAATTCACCAAACACACCAAAGTCAAGATCGAAATCGAATAGAAAAAATCCACTTAGACAAGGTGGTTCGTTTAAGAATCTTAACGATTTAATCAGACATTATGCGGCTAAACAAAAATAATTATCGGTATGTAATTCATATTTTATAAATTAAAATATACACTTAATGTATAAAACATGAAAAAATCTAGTCAAAAAAATATAATTTTGATGGTTAGTGTAACTTTATCTCTGTTTATTATTTTATATATTGCTGGAGTTTTTAAGAAAAATAAACCAGAAAGAGAACCAGTATATCCGGAAGATGAAACAATTGCAGATGCAATTGTAGAACTTGAATCTATTAAGGATAAAATTAAAGAAACGGAAGATAATAATGAATATTATAGATCCGAAACGAATCACGGGCTTACAGTTGTTGGTACGTTGCTGGAACAAATGATTGATATTATGGTTGCGGTTTTAAGCCAACCACTTGTTGCTGAAGCTATATCTAGACGTGTTGTTTCTCAGCAAGACGCGAATGAACTTTCGGAATATATTGAATTGTTAGGTGAAGAAGTTGTTAAAGAAATTAATCAAAGTCAAATTTTGAAGTGTAACGATGATAAAACTGAGAATTGTACATATTACGAGCTTAACCAGCATGGGATTGAAGAAGGTACAAAAAGGTCAGTGGTTTCTTTATATAATAAAGTTCTCGATATTGTTACAAAAGCAGAAGAACAAGATAAGATATATCGCATAACTAAAAATACAGCACTTACTAACTTGCCACAATTAGGGTATATGGACGGATGGTCAGAATCTAAGATAAGGGAACGTACTGAACAAGCTGAACGTAATTGGCCACCCAAAGATAAAATAACAAAGATTGCAGTAGCACACTATAAATATTTGGGAGAAAATTTGAAAAAAGAACTCGGTGAATCTGTTAATACCGTTCATTTAACAGATGAAGAAAAGGAAGAAGTACGCCATAGCCCATTTGAACCTCGTTTTGTTGAGGGTAATACCTCGGTAAAACCCACGCCTGTTGATCCAAATAAAGTTAGGATTAGAGCTACACTATATAGAAAGGAAAACTTTAACGAAGAATTTGCAGATATAAATGGCGAGATGCCAAAGGGTGAGGTGATGACTTTGGGTGAGAATGAAGAAGTTGGTTCGTTTAAACTTTCTGAAGGTGTGTCCTTAGAAGGGTTAGCAAAGAGAAGAAGGGGTCATAGAAAGAAGTACGAAACAATAACTATATCTGGTCCTGCTGAAATCGCGGATGTGCGTGCACTTGGTATTAAGGATAGTTATACATCAAAATACTATTGGAATAATATTAAATTATATGTCATGGGCAAAAAAGTTGGTGAAAAAGTTGGTACGGTTAAACCCCCGGGTGCGGGTGGTATATTCGGTGGTGGTAAAATTGGTACGGTTAAACCCCCGGGTGCGGGTGGTATATTCGGTGGTGGTAAAATTGGTACGGTTAGACCCCCGGGTGCGGGTGGTATATTCGGTGGTGGTAAAATTGGTACGGTTAGACCCCCGGGACTCCCCGGTGGTAAATTGCAACTCCCTCCCAGACCCCCGCGTGAGGTTTTCGGTGGTGGTATTCGTAGCTTATAAAATTTAAATATTGTTAAAGATATGCGTTTCATTATAATTAATGAGCGATCCGTATTACAATTTCTGTTTGGAGGAAATCCGGCTCCACACAGAAAAGATAAACGAAATTATAAACGAGGGACTTAAGGATCCTAAAGCGTATTACGAACAATCGAAACTCGATTGGAAAAAGATATACCAAATGATACCTATAATGTATTTCATGAATCAAATACAGGACAAGGAAGATAGTGATACATAATAATATAGTAATAATGTATATGGCAGCTATAGCCGGTGCATTCGTAGTATGTTGTTGTTGCAGTTCATCATCTAGCGTACTTGCATATATAAATGGTATGATACCAGGAACACCACTATATGCAGTAAAAAAACTCAAAGGAAACGTGAAACGTTATATGAGTACAGGTGACCACCACGTTTGCAAATTGATTTATAACTCACTTCAAACAAATAAGGAGAAGTATGCAAATAATCGTTCACTTGTAATTTCTCATATATCAGAAGCAGAAAGGGGTGTAATAGAAAAAATAGATCGTATGAAGGGTCAGTGTGCAGATACAAATAAAGTGGATGATTATTTGAACGCATTTGTAGAAACTGATAAAAAACCACTCCATGTAGATATTAGTGGAGATTGTAAAGAAATTAAAAATTCAGTAAAGAATAAACCCTTTTCTAATTCAAACTTGTATATTTGGGATCGTTCTAAAAATACATTTGTGGAAACAGCAAAATATATAGAGGGAAAAATTTCAAAAACAAAACTAGAACGACTTGCAAAAAGATGTATTAAAACGGGTGTTGAGATTTCTTAATCTAACCCAACGTACCTAACTTCTAAATCTGTACATGTAGTCGGTGGAAAATTGATCAGGTATGAGTGTCTAAGACCTGTTAAATGTAGGTAGTTTCGTGCTTGAGTTATCATAGAGTCTGTTATTTTCTGTACAGATTTGAGTTCGAGTACGGTTTCACAATTTAAAATCAAATCTGCGCGTAAGTTTCCAACGACGTGACCCATGAAATCTATGGGAACTATTCGTTCTGATTCGTACGGGATTTTTTCTTTTCTAAGTAAGACTTCCAATGCCTTGTGATATACACGCTCACTATAACCGGGGCCCAGAGCTTGGTATACGGTTTCTGCATATTCTCTAACCATTCCTTATATAAAAATTGAACTCTTTATATAAGTGAATTTTCATTTGTTATCGTTAATATCCATTGGTGTGATATTTATTTCAGGTACGTCTTCCATAACATCTATCACGTATCTACTTTTATTATCGGTCGGTGATACTGTTACAATTCTGCATTTATTTGCAGTTACAATTGTTTGATTTGAAATTCCTGTTGGTATTACAATAGGCTTACACAATAACATCCACATTATATAATAGTTAAAGATATTAAACAAACTTTAAGTAATAAAATTATGGCTTATTTTATAAATTATTGTAGGCAAATAGTAGATGTTGATAAAGAACAAGATCTAGTTGAGATTAGTTATAGTAAGTATATAGAGGGTTTTGGGTACGAAAAGTTTACTGATTATTTTAAAACTAAAATTATTGGTTCTTCTAATGAAATTGTTATACACGGTACAAACAGATCCGTACGTTATGAACAGTTTTTAGATACAATGATAGAGAAAACGACCGAAACCAGGCGAAAAATGGTTTTGGTCCAATTGGATAATGTTTTATTGGAAAATAAGAATGTTAATTCACTTATACGTGTAA
>Ga0209404_10001381_pt1 | contig 16421 bp, 17 predicted proteins | sample TroAtlMetagenome_2_FD_187447 | JGI IMG/M metagenome (GOLD analysis project Ga0209404, IMG submission 187447) | Marine eukaryotic phytoplankton communities from Atlantic Ocean - Tropical Atlantic ANT8 Metagenome (SPAdes) (version 2) | ecosystem: Environmental > Aquatic > Marine > Oceanic...
TCTGCTCCTGCTTCGGTGGCGGCCTTCGCAGCATCTCCCTGAGCGAAAACTACAACCCGGACGTTTCTTCCTGTCCCATGGGGAAGGCTTACACTGCCCCGAACCATCTGATCACTTTTTTTCGCGTCCACCCCAATCCGAAACGAAAGAGTTACAGTGGGGTCAAACTTTGGGGCCGGGAACTTTTTAAGCGTTTCCACAGCCTCCGCGAGAGCGTAGGGGCGATCTTCGACCACCTCAGCGGCCTTCTCGTATCTTTTACTTCGTTTTTTTGCCATTGGCTTGTTTGCAGTTCAAGCGGACCTGTCTGGATCCTCCTGCGGTTGTCTGTCTTTTCTTCTTTTGGGAAAATCTCCTGATCCTGCTCGTTTCACATTCCCTCGACCTCGAGGCCCATCTGCATGGCTGTGCCGGCAAGAATTTTAGCGGCCTGCTCAGGATCGTTTGTGTTCAGATCCGGCAGCTTCACCTTCACCACTTCCATCAGCTTCTCCTTGGTAATCTTGCCCACCTTCTCCTTATTGGGCTCTCCAGACCCGGACGCTATATTCGCCGCTTTTTTAAGCAGAACCGCCGCAGGAGGCTGCTTAGTGACGAAATCGAAGCTACTATCCGCGTAAACGGTAATGATGGTGGGCAGGAGATCCCCAGCCTGTTGCTGCGTGGCCGCATTAAAATCCTTACAGAACTGCATGATGTTCACTCCTGCCTGACCCAGAGCGGGACCAACCGGAGGTGAAGGATTTGCCTGTCCTGCCAAGATCTGAAGCTTGAGAGTGCCTTTGACTTCTTTTGCCATGGGATGAGTGATGTCTGAATGTGAATGTTTTGACTACTTCCGTGAATAGGGTCCTTACTTTGGTCGGGCCTCCACCCGCGGGTGGAGGGTTCTAGCCGGGCTCGACCTGCCAGAATTCCAATTCTACCGGTGTCGAGCGGCCGAAAATCGTGACCGCTACGCGGAGTTTGCCCTTTTCCTCGTCGATCTCTTCCACCACCCCGTTCTGGCTCTCGAAGGGGCCATCAGCCACCTTGACCGTGTCACCAACTTCGAAGCTGATCGCAGGCCGAACGCTATCTTCACGCTCCTTGATCTGGGCGAGCATACTCTCAACCTCCCGTTGGCGCATTGGAATCGGCTGGTCCTTGGTTCCTGCAAAACCAATCACTCCATCCATTTCCTTGACGAAATACCACGTGTCTTCAACCAGTCTGTTGTCCTCGGTGAAGAGGCTCATGTTAACAATAATGTAACCTGGATAAAATTTACGTTTGGTCTCCGTCTTTTTACCGCGGCGCACTTCAGACACCATCTCGGTGGGGACAAGAACTTCGAAAATCTTGTCCTTGAGCTCTTCCTGCTCGGTCAGGGCGCGGAGCCTCTTAGCGACTTTCTGCTCCTGTCCGGAGAGAACGTGCACTACATACCACTGCTGCTTGGATGGGGGAATAGTAGGCATTGGGTCAGTCTCGTCCAATCTGCGTGAGGGCATCAACAACTTCGCGGTGCACCAGATCCCAGAGCCCCACGTAGGCAGCTAGCAGAAGAATAGCGATCAGAATGACCACTGTGGAATCAACGAGCTCCTTGTATTTCTTAAAGCCCTTGACCTTGGGATCCGGATCCCAGGGCCAGGAGGCCTTGCGAAGCTCTCCCTTTACTTCGCCGACGAAGGTGGAAGTTTTCTGAGGAAGCCTTTTGAGGGATTTAAGCATGATGGATAATTACCGGGGAGAGAGCTGGCAGGACAGGCGAGACTCGAACTCACAACCCTCGGTTTTGGAAACCGATGCTCTACCAATTGAGCTACTGTCCTTTTGGCGCGTCAGGGGCACCCCAGCAAGACGCCCGAGTGCCCCCTTGGTAAAATCGGTTTTTATTTCGTTATGGTGGAAGCGTTATTTAACGATCTTAGCAACCCGGCCGGCACCGACCGTACGACCACCCTCCCGGATGGCAAAACGCATGGTCTCCTCCATCGCGATGGGGGTGATCAGCTCAACGTTAAGGGTGATATTGTCACCGGGCATCACCATGTCCACCCCGTCGGGTAGCGAAATGCTGCCAGTCACGTCAGTAGTCCTGAAGTAGAACTGCGGGCGATAATTGCTGAAGAAGGGAGTGTGCCGCCCTCCCTCATCCTTGGACAGAACATAGACTTCAGCTTCAAAGTCAGTGTGAGGCTTTACCGAGCCGGGCTTGGCGATCACCTGTCCACGCTCGATCTCCTCCTTCTTGACGCCCCGCACAAGCAGGCCGACGTTGTCCCCCGCACGCCCTTCATCGAGCAGCTTGCGGAACATTTCGATGTCCGTGATCGTGGTTTTCTGGGTGTCCTTGATCCCGATGATCTCGACCTCTTCCATCTTTTTGATGATTCCCCGCTCCACGCGACCGGTTGCTACTGTTCCTCGGCCTTCAATAGAGAACACGTCCTCAACCGGCATCAGGAAGTCCTTGTCGATGGGCCGCTCTGGCTCCGGAATGTAGGAGTCCACCGCTTCCATCAGCTTGAGGATCGACTCTCTATGTCCAGCGTCACCTTCAATCGCCTTGAGCGCTGAGCCCTTCACGATCGGAATATCGTCGCCAGGAAATTCATATTGCCCAAGCAATTCGCGAATCTCCATTTCAACGAGCTCAAGAAGCTCTTCGTCATCAACCTGATCGGTTTTGTTCAGGTAGACACAGATCGCTGGAACACCCACCTGACGCGCAAGTAGAATGTGCTCTCTGGTCTGGGGCATTGGCCCATCAGCAGCAGACACAACGAGAATCGCTCCGTCCATCTGGGCTGCACCCGTAATCATGTTCTTCACGTAATCGGCGTGCCCTGGGCAGTCGACGTGCGCGTAGTGACGATTCTCTGTTTCGTACTCAACGTGTGCCGTCGAGATAGTAATACCCCGCTCCTTCTCTTCCGGTGCGGCATCGATTTCGTCGTACGCCTTGACGTCCCCGCCCCCCATTTTTTCCGCGAGGACCATCGTAATGGCAGCGGTGAGGGTGGTTTTTCCATGGTCGACGTGACCGATCGTGCCGACGTTCACGTGAGGCTTGGTCCGTTCAAACTGTTCTTTGGCCATATGCTTGCTTCCTGTGGATCTTTTATTCTCTTCGCGCAAAGCTCATGGCGGGAATTGAACCCGCGACCTCGTCCTTACCAAGGACGCGCTCTACCCCTGAGCTACATGAGCGAGGTATTTTGCTTCCTGTGACGCGTGGACAGTTCACCCTAAGAGATAGGTTAAAATGCCTCAGAAGGAAATGGCCAGCGCCGCCGAAAGCGGGCGGAACCTATCAAAGCCCTCTACGCTGTCAAAAAAAAAGTAGAATGGAAAGAAATTCGTCAAAAACACCTCAAATCACGGCATTCATGCAACATCACTCCCTGCCGGCCCCAAAGCTCGCCCCCAAAAAGCCTCACTGAGAGTCCGTTTCCTCAATAATTCCCTCCATTTCAGGGCCTTTATCGGCCCCCGGATGTAGTTCATCAACTCGTTTTACCTCTATTGCCTTACCACTTTTTTCATCCACCCCTACGATCACCCCGCAAATTCGCACCGGCCCCTTAGCTACCGGAAACCTTGTAGGCATTCCGGTCCGTAACCGCCATACCACGGATGCTATCTCGCGGCCGAGGACCGACTCGGCGGGCCCGCACATCCCTGCGTCCGTCAAATAAGCCGTTCCCCCGGGAAAAATTTGCTCATCGGAAGTCTGGACGTGGGTGTGGGTTCCCACAACCAGGGAAACTTTCCCGTCCATAGCACGGCCCATTGCGATTTTCTCGCTGGTCGCCTCAGCGTGAAAATCGAGCATAATGACGCTAACTCCCTCCGCCCGCATGGCTTCAACGGCCCTCTCAACGCCCTCCAGCGGACTTTCCAGCGGAGGATTCATAAATACCCTGCCCTGTGCGTTGATCACTCCTATTTTACCCTTCGGCGTCTCAAGGACCACACTTCCTGAACCGGGAGCCCCCTTGGGATAGTTAACCGGCCGAAGCAGCCGAGGTTCCGTGGGGAAATAATCTACAATCTCCCTCTGGTCCCAGACATGGTCCCCCGTAGTGATCACCGCCGCGCCTGCTCGAAGAAGATCAATGGAAATCTTGGAGGTGATTCCCCGGCCTCCTGCCGCATTTTCACCATTAACGACGATAAAATCGATGCTCTCTTCCTCCTTCAGAGCGCCAAGCCGGGCGATGACCGCCTTCCGACCGGGTTCACCGACGACGTCGCCCAAAAACAGGATCCTGATCATTTTGATAAATCTATGGTATAACGCACCCAGCCGGCAGCTACCTGCAGAAGTCAATCAGGTCCCTGCCGGACGACAACAGGATTTACTCGTTCCCATGCCAAGCAGCCTGCGGAAGCCCTCCATTCTCTGCTCCCTCGGAGCAGCTCTGGTCATTGGCTGCATCTACCTCTGGCTCCAGAGATCCTCGGGGCCCGCTGACGACCCTTCTGTCCCAGATCCAGATCCCAGACTCGCAGATCTTGGCAAAGCTCCCGACTGGAGTGCCTTGAAACAATACGACGGGGTCTTGTCCAAGGATGAATTCGAATCTGCCCTCAAGGATATTTATCTCCTTGGGCCCAACCGACATTTCAACATTAACGAAGAGGGCGTCAAGGTAGCCTCAACAATCTCACAGAGTGTCCCTCGTGTCGATTTTGCGCAGGGAAAAAACCGGTCCCCGCCCCCTCGCTACTGGCGACCGGCATCCGAGCTTCCTCCGGCTCCGGAAGGACAACCACTCAATGGAGTTCGGATCGCAATCGATCCGGGTCACATCGGAGGAGAGTGGGCCCGGATGGAGGAACGATGGTACCAAATTGACGAAACGAGACCTGTCACGGAGGGGGACATGACTCTCCTTACGGCCAAGCTTCTAGCTCCCGGTCTGGAGTCACTCGGAGCGACCGTCACTCTGGTGCGATCGAGCCGGAATCCGGTCACTGAACTGCGTCCCGGTGACCTCCAGAATTATGCGGGAAGGCTGCTCAGTGGAGCCCCGGAAGAGAAGATCGTCTCGCTCTCAGAGCGAATGTTCTACCGCACCGCAGAGATCCGGGCCCGCGCCTCCCTGGTCAACAATACGATCAGGCCCGACATTGTTCTTTGCCTTCACTTCAATGCAGAAGATTGGGGGCCCCAACCAGACAAGCCACGATTTTCACCCCGGAACCATTTCCACATCATTCTTCATGGCGCGTATCTCGACAGTGAGATAGCCCATGAAGACGAGCGCTTCGAGCTGATGCATAAGATTTTCCAAGGCACACACGAGGAGGAAGCCGCTCTTGCCGGAGTGCTGGCCTCCTCCTTCCTCGAGGCAACAGGACTTCCCGCCTATCTCTACAGTATCGGCAGACCCACAAAACGGGTGGGGCCGGCTTTATGGGCCCGCAATCTTCTCGCTAATCGTCTTTACCAATGCCCGGTTCTCTTCTTTGAGCCCTACGTCATGAACAACCAGGAAGTCTACGAACGTATTCAGTCGGGAGACTATGAGGGTAAGCGTGAGGTAGCTGGCTCGATAAAAAAATCGATCTACCGGGAATATCGGGACGCCATCCTCACCGGCCTGAAAACATACTATGAATCCCGGAGAGCCTCAGAATGAAGGCGACTTCCGCTGCAGCGGGTTCCGACTTCCCTGCTCTCACAAGGATAGCTAAGGTGCTCACCGTTGCGCATGAAAGATCATCTTCTTATCGCCGGCTGTGGCTACCTTGGTGAAGAAATAGCCCGGCTCGCAACCAACTCAGGATTGAAGGTCACTCGTCTATCCAAGTCCGGGGAAAACGGCTCATTCGCATGCGACCTCTCACTGCCCTCTGACCTCAAAGGACTGCGATCCCAAATTGCTCCACCCTCCTCCATCATGTTCACCGCCTCCTCCGGCAGAGGGGGCGTGGAAGCCTACCGCAGCGTCTTTCTTGAAGGCACGCGCAACCTCTCCGAGACGTTCCCTGATTCACGTCTTTTGTTTACCTCGAGCACGTCAGTCTACCACCAGACGGACGGATCACTGGTCACAGAGGAATCACCTACTGAGCCCGAAAGGGAGACGGGCGAGATTCTTCTGGAGACCGAATCTCAAGTTCTCTCTGAAAACGGAACAGTGGCACGCCTGGCCGGAATTTATGGACCCGGGCGCAGCGCTATTCTCCGCAGCCTGTTCCGTGGCAATGCCGTCATCGAGGAGGATGGCAGGCGCTTCCTCAATCAAATTCATCGCAATGATGCCTCCACGGCTTTGCTCCACCTGCTAACCTGCCCAGAGTCCGTAGGCCAGATCTACAACGTCTGCGATTCCTCCCCTCTTCATCAAGGGGACTGTTATCATGCGCTTGCTGCTCTCTTTGACCTGACGCCGCCACCGAATGGCCCGAGGCCGCAAAATCGCAAAAGAGCGTGGACGCATAAACGGGTCAGTAATGAAAAATTACGGGGCACTGGTTGGGAGCCCACCTACCCGTCCTTTATCGACGCTGCCGATGCTATTCGTTCCACACTCTGATTCCAGTCGGGATATCCCTCCAAGCCGCAGAATCTCACCCCGGCCTAGCGCCAGCGATACTTGCGGATACCATCGGCAATCGCCCGCGCTGCGGTAGTCTGGAAAGAGCTCGTCACGCACCGCGCACGCTCACTGGAGTTACTGATGAACCCGCACTCAACCAGCACCGCGGGACACTTCGTCTGAACCAGAACCGCAAAGCGAGCAAACCGGACTCCACGATTTTTCATCCTGCACTTACCAGCCAGTTCACGGTGAATCGATGAGGCCAGCTGCCGCCCGGCAGCCCCCGCGTAAAAGGTCTCTGCCCCCCGCACTCTTGTATTCCGAGTGGCATTGAAATGGATGCTTACGAATATCGCGTTACGGTAATTATTTCCTATCGAAGCGCGACGCGACAAGGAGAGGAAGGAATCGCTTCTCCGGGTCATTACAACTCGAAAGCCGTTCTGCTTGAGATAATATTCAAGCTTGCTTGCAACTTTCATATTCAAGGAAGACTCACGGACTCCTGCCCGGTATGCTCCCCAATCCTTTCCTCCGTGACCCGGATCAATAATCACAGTCCTTCCTCTGCCAACGGTTGATGCCGGGCTGGCAGACTTGGTCTGGGTCGCGGCTTTGGCAGTGGCCTTCGCAGACCCCGTAGAAGTGGTTCCGGGAATCCTGATCTTTTGCCCGATCTGCAGCTTCCGATGATCCTTGATGCCGTTGTGCGACATCAACTTTGAAACAGATGTCTTATACTTCCGGGACAGCCCATACAGAGTCTCTCCCTTGCGCATTGTGTGGACACTTCCCCATAAGACGGAACCCGAGCACAAAAGCATCAGGGCCGCCACCACCGTGAACCGAATGTGGTGAGGGGGGAACATGAAAACAGCAGACCTCGATCCTATCTACTATTTTTAAATAAGTCAAATAGTAAACAAATACTAAGTAAAAAGCAGCTTACAGGCTGTCGTCCGTCCGGCGGTCTTGCTCCTCCTCTGACCCGAGAGCCTCCTCTGACTCGAGAGCCTCCTCTGACTCGAGAGCCTCCTCTGACTCGAGAGCCTCCTCTGACTCGAGAGCCTCCTCTGACTCGAGAGCCTCCTCTGACTCGAGAGCCTCCTCTGAATCAAGGGCCTGCTCTACGGCCTGACGCCTTTTCGCTGAGAGCGCCGGCCGTATCAGACCATAAATAAGATACGCGGAAAACCATACCGCCGGTAACACCTGGAAAAATACGATGGTCGCTCCCACCAGAATCGTTCCAACCGCAAGAATGGGGACGCTTCCTCTCGTGCTCCAGCCTACTTTCTTAAAACTCGGATAACGGATATCACTGATCATCAGGAAGGAAAGGCCCAGCATGGCACCCGCCATTACCCAGTTCCACGCACCAAGCTCACGGTCATTGTCATGAAAGAAGATGATGAGGAATGTGAGGGAAGCAATAAACCCGGCGGCCATGGGAATTGGAATGCCCCTGAAGGTCTTAAAGTCCTCCTCCGAGCCAAGGATCGCCAGACAGTTGAAGCGAGCGAGACGAATCGCCCCGCAAAGCAGGTAGATGAAGGCAATCGCCCAACCTACGCCCGACTCCGCTCTCTGGAGGCCTTCCGGCAACTCCAGATTCAGAAGAACCGCCTTCGAGCAGAGTAGTGCCGGAGCCATTCCGAAGGAAACAAGATCTGCCAGAGAATCGAATTCCCGCCCGAAGTCTGACTCCTGCCCGCCAAGTCGCGCGAGCCTGCCGTCCAGCAGGTCAAAGAGGCATGCTCCGAAGATTAACAAGAGCGAGGTCTCATAATAGTGCTTTGCGTCTCCAAATTCGGGCATCTGCATACCCTTGAAAATCGTGAGGACTGCAAAAAAACCACAGCAGAGGTTTCCCGCAGTCATTAAGTTGGGCAGAAGGTAAATCCTCGGCTCCCGGTCGTTTTCCATCGCGCCGCCAGTATACGGACATTTCTTTTAAGACAAACACTGGAAATCGTCCCATACTTCGCCATGCTCGTGCGGTGGCAGGTAAAATAGATATCAGCGCTTCCCAGCGCATGGAGGATCTCCTTACCTTGCTCCCCGGAGCACGCCGAACGCTGTTCGCGGCCTATCACGTCGGTGGCTGCCAGTCCTGCTCTTATCGAGATGACGAGACCCTGGCTGAAGTATGCTCCCGGAATGAAATCCCAGTGGAGGAGGCCATTACGGTCCTTCTCGAGAGCCATGACCGTGATCAGGCCCTTCTCATCAGCCCGATGAACCTTCAGGAACGCCTCAACAGCGATGAGCCATTTCTTCTTTTTGATATTCGTAGCCGGGAGGAGCACGATACCGTCCGCCTACCTGACTCAAGGTTTCTGACTCAGGAACTGCAGAATGAGCTCTTTGCGCAACCTCCGCGGGAAACCATTGTTCTTTATGATCACCGGGGACGTGATGTTCTCGATCGTTGTGCCTGGTTTCATGGCCACGGCTTGAAAAACTCGCTTGCTCTGGCCGGGGGCATCGACGGTTGGGCCCGTGAGGTGGATCCTTCGGTTCAACGCTACCGGCTGGAACTGGACTAGCGGCTACTTTCCCACTTGGATCCTCCTCAGGATTGCTGACAATCCGCTGATGAATCGTCGCACTTTCCTCACTACTTCCGGCACCACGGCAGCCTCCCTCAGCAGCCTCGCCGCTACTGCATTACCCGAAGGAGCCGCGCAGCAGGACGCAGAATCCAAGCCTCCACATCAAGGCCCGAACCGGATCGGTGTGTCTTCCTATTCCTTCTGGGGATTTCGCCGCCAGGAATTGCGTTCGCTTCATTCCAACCTTGAGCACGCTGCAAGAATGGGCTTCGACGGTCTTGAAATTCTGCAGCGTCAGCTGGAGTCCTACGACAATGCCACTCTTCAGAAGATCAAGCGTCATGCCTTCGTGCTCGGTCTGGACTTGATGGGTTATTCCACCCACCAGGGTTTCCTTTCGCCCGACAAGGAAAGACGCCAGAAGAATATCGACCATACCATCGCCTGTCTCGAGCAGGCCTATCAACTCGGCATTCCAACAATGCGGGTGAATTCAGGCACATGGGGCACTTCAAAAAGCTTCGATGACCTGATGGCAAAGCGGGGCATCGAAGAGCCCCTCCCAGGCTACACCGAGAAAGATGCCTATGAGTGGGTGATCGAAGCCTATGAGACCCTTGTTCCAGAGGCCGCAAAACGCGGAGTGGTCATGGGGTTGGAGAACCATTGGGGCCTGGGGGTCACGCCGGAAGGCGTCAACAGGGTTGTCGATGCCGTCGATTCTGAGTGGCTTCAGGTTACCCTCGATACCGGTAATTTCCTCGAAGACCCGTACGACAGGCTGTCACAACTGGCCCACCGAACCGTCCTCATGCAATGCAAGACCTACTTTGGTGGTGGGCGCTGGTATACTCTGGATCTCGACTATGCCCGTATTGCTGGGATCATGAAGACCGCTGGCTTCAAGGGTTACGTCTCGCTGGAATTTGAGGGCAAGGAGGATCCTCTCACGGCCATCCCAAAATCGCTCCGGGTCCTGCGCACTCATTTCGGCAAGGCTGTGGGGACGCCCGCCCCTGATTGAAGGTCCTCGCCTGAAATAGAACAAGCACCCCGGACATCCTGAGCCGGGTACACTAACAGTTCCGTGCTTCTCATCCGCTCAACTCATGTCATTCTGGCTCAGATGAAGATATTTGCCGCCCTGAGCCTCATGCTTCTCGTTCCGATCACGGCTACCGCGGAGCCCCCATGGAAGGATCTTTTTAACGGTAGAAACCTCGACGGATGGCACCCCGTTCCCGGGGGAAAGTGGGAGGTCTTGAATGGAACCATTCTCGGCACCTCCCCTCGCAGTGAGCCCCGTCATGGTCTTCTCATGACCGACAAGCGCTTCAAGAATTTCAGGGTCCGCGCCAAATTCAAGGTCACCAGCGGAGATAGCGGTTTTTATTTCCGGGTAGAAAAGACCAAAACTCACGTGAGTGTTCGAGGCTTTCAGGCAGAGGTCGACAACTCCAAGGAAGTTGGAGGGCTTTACGAAACCTCCATGCGTGCCTGGGTGCGCAAACCGGATCCAAAAGTCATCTCCAAATTAGTCAAACCGGGAACCTGGACAGACCTCCTCGTCACGGCAATCGGGGACAACATCACCGTCTCTCTCAACGGAGCCAAGGTGACCGAGCTACTAAATGATGCCAAGTGCCTCAAGGAAGGCCACATTGCATTACAGCTTCATGGCGGGCAGGACATGAGGGTCCAGTTCAAGGAACTCGCTATTCAGGAACTCCCGTAACAGTTCACCAGAGACCATTGCCCACAAGCAGGACGAGGGTTGTGACCAGAAGCAACGCTGTAATCCACCAATACCACCGGATCCTGATCACGTTCTCCCCGCCATTTTTTCCAAACTCGCGCGCGACGAAGTCATCATAGTCAAAGTCCCCTCCCGGAAGATCTAACCCATCAGACCCTTTGTCCTGATCCCAGCTCCTGCGCCCCTGCCCTCGACGAATCTTCCGGCTCCGCTTTCCTGCAACACTACCCGAGAGAGCTGAAGCCGGAGCATCCTCGGCACAGACTCCGCAGGAACCCCCGACCGCTACCTCGCTCTCACAGCTGGGGCAAATATAGCTCTCGGGACACATGGGCCCTGAAATCTGGCAGCTAGCAGCCCCAATCCTTTCAGTAGGGGCTTGGCAGGGATGACGCTCTAATAGCGGTAATGACCAGGCTTGTAGGGCCCGTCTACCGGCACATCGATGTAATCGGCCTGCTCCTGAGTAAGTTCCGTCAGCTTACACCCAATCTTCTCGAGGTGAAGCCGGGCCACTTCCTCATCCAACTTCTTGGGAAGCACCTCGACCCCGGGCTCACGGGAGCCCCGAGTCTTCCAAAGATCTATCTGGGCGAGGCACTGGTTGGTGAAGCTGTTCGACATCACAAAGCTTGGGTGCCCGGTCGCACAACCAAGGTTCACAAGCCTGCCTTCCGCAAGCATGTAGAGGGCATTTCCCCCCGGGAAGGTATACTTGTCGACCTGCGGCTTGATGTTTGCCCTCTGGACGCCCGGCATCTCGTTGAGCTTGTCGACCTCGATCTCGTTATCGAAATGGCCAATGTTACACACGATGGCTTGATCCTTCATTTTTTCCATGTGATCGGTCCGAATGATCCTGAAGTTCCCGGTCGTGGTAACGTAAATATCACCCCAGCCCAATGTGTCCTCAATAGTGAGAACGCGAAATCCTTCCATCGCGGCCTGCAAGGCGCATATCGGATCAACCTCTGTGACGACGACCTGTGCTCCCTGAGCCTGCAGTGCCTGCGCGCACCCTTTCCCGACATCTCCGTAGCCGCAGACCACGGCCACCTTGCCGGAGATCATGACATCTGTTGCCCTCTTGATTCCGTCGATCAGGGATTCTCTACAGCCGTAAAGATTGTCAAATTTCGACTTTGTCACTGAGTCATTCACGTTAATTGCCGGGAACAGGAGCGTTCCGTCCCGGTGCATCTGGTAGAGACGATGCACTCCCGTGGTGGTCTCCTCTGAGACCCCGACAAGATCCTTGACCCACTCATTGAAGACGCCCGGCCGATCCAGCTTGATCTTCTTCAAGAGGTCCTTGATGACCTGCTCCTCGCCATTGCTTGAGGGAGTGTCTACCCAGTCGCTACCATTCTCCATTTCATATCCCTTGTGAATGAGCAGAGTGGCATCACCGCCATCGTCTACGATCAACTGAGGTCCCTTGCCCCCGGGATACTGAAGGGCTTGCCAGGTACACCACCAATACTCCTCGAGCGACTCGCCTTTCCATGCAAATACCGGAGTTCCCCGCTCCGCCATGGCTGCGGCTGCATGATCCTGAGTAGAGAAAATGTTACAGGAACACCACCTTACGTCAGCTCCCAGATTCTGGAGGGCCTCAATCAGAACCGCTGTCTGGATCGTCATGTGCAACGACCCCATCACCCGAACCCCGTCAAGAGGGCGTTCGACCCCATATTTCTCACTGACTGCCATCAGGCCGGGCATTTCGTACTCGGCGATTTCAATTTCTTTACGGCCGAACTCAGCTAAGCCCAGATCAGCTACTTTATAAGGGAGAACCTGCGGCTCTCCTGCAATTGCACTCATGATATTTTGTGTTTTTTTAAAAGGTTTATACTCAGGCGGAGACCGCGTTTTGGAGCTCGGAAACTCTGTTGGTTTCCTCCCAGGGCAAACCGGCATTTTCCCGTCCGAAATGTCCGTAGTTGGTAGTGGTCTGGTAGAACGGTCTTAGAAGATCAAGCTGCTCAACGATGTCCGCAGGCTTAAAAGAGAAGACCTCTTGAACGGCTTTCTCGATCTGTTCTTCGTCAACCTCGTTAGAAGCAAACGAATTCACATTGATGCTTACAGGATGAGGATGACCAATCGCGTAGGCGAGCTGGATTTCACATTCACGTGCCAGTCCTGCTGCCACAATATTTTTGGCAACCCAACGACACATGTATGCCGCAGAGCGGTCTACCTTTGAAGGATCCTTTCCAGAAAACGCCCCTCCCCCGTGGCGACCCATCCCTCCGTAGGTATCAACGATGATTTTCCGTCCGGTTAACCCTGCATCTCCCTCTGGTCCCCCGACCTCGAATCGCCCGGTCGGGTTGATGAGAATCTCGGTATCCTCGGTAAGAAGCTCTGCCGGCAGGATCTTTTCAATCAAATCTGCCTGCAGTAGCTGCCGGATTTCCTCGGTTGTGATCTCGCGGGCGTGCATCGTTGAAACTACTACCGCTGTAATCCGGTTCGGCCGGTTGTCAATATACTCAATGCTCACCTGGGTCTTGGAGTCAGGGCGCAACCACGTGTGAACCCTGTCCTTACGCAACCGCGTCATTTCCTGGCCCAGCTTGTGAGCGTAGAGCACCGGAGCAGGCATCAACTCCGGAGTATCATTAGTAGCGTAACCAAACATGATTCCCTGGTCACCTGCTCCCTGCTCGTCGGTTTCCTTTCCCTGAGCTCCTGCTGCATCAACGCCCTGCTTGATGTCCGGCGATTGCTGGCCAAGCATGTTCATGAGGAAAGCCCCCTTTTCAAATTTGCAGGTATAGGAGTAATCCGTCCCGTGCGCGTAGTCAGCGTCGTAGCCAATTTCCCGAAGAGTCTCGCCAACAACTTTCCCGTAGTCGAAAACTGCACTGGTAGTGATCTCACCTGCGAGTCCAACCACGTTGTCCTTCACAAAGGTTTCGCAAGCGACCCGGCTGCCAGGATCCTGCTCCAGGCAAGCATCAAGCACCGCATCCGATACGGTATCGCACACCTTGTCTGGGTGGCCTTCGGTTACTGACTCGGACGAAAAAATAAATGGACGAGACATGATGGTGCTTTCTTTTCGACTGGAATGTATCTACAGATCTTGATTTGTTGATATGAACTAAGCGTGCAACTCCATGCCGTCAATTCTCAATTCGCTCAAATTACTGGCTGACCCTACCCGTCTCCGCCTGGTTCTCCTCCTCGCGGAGGAGTCCCTAAGCGTCGCGGAGCTGCAGGAAATCCTAGGGATGGGCCAATCCCGTATCTCAACCCAGTTGGGCCAGCTAAAAAAAGCCTCTCTCGTTTCGGTCCAGCGCTCAGGAAAAAATAATATCTACTCGGCTCAGCCCGAAAAAGAGCTCCTTGGGATTGCCAGAAAAGCAGGGGCCGAGCTCGAGGACCGGAAGAGGGATCTCGCATCCCTCAACCACATTCTCAACAAGCGAAAAGATCGCACCCGTGCCTATTTCGACGAGCTAGCAGGTAAATTTGGCCGGCAATATGTCCCGGGTAGATCATGGAAAGCCCTGGCCGAGGGCCTCCTCAAGATTCTCGACTTCAGGGTGGTTGCTGATCTTGGGGCTGGCGAGGGAACTCTCGCACAGCTTCTCGCGCAGAAGGCCGAGCGGGTTATCGCTGTCGACCACTCTGAGAAAATGGTGGCTTTTGGGACACAAAATGCGGCTAAGAACGGTCTGGAAAATCTGGAATACAGGCTTGGGGATATCGAGTCCCCTCCGATCGAAGACAGTTCCACCGACCTCGCTTTTCTCAGTCAGGCCCTTCATCATGCATCGAATCCATTGCGAGCGCTCGAAGAAGTCCATCGGATCCTCGTACCCGAGGGAAAAGTGGTGATTCTTGACCTTCTCCAGCATTCGTTCGAACAGGCGCGCGAACTTTATGCCGACACCCACCTGGGATTTGCAGAAGTTGAGATTGCCGGCCTCCTTGAGGATGCGGGATTCAGGGAGATTGAAACTGCGATCGCGGACCGGGAGGAAGCGCCTCCTGGATTCCAAACCCTCCTCGCGGTAGCCCGCAAGTAACCTCTATCAACCGCTCACACGATTTAAGAGTGACGGCTCTTTCTGCGGCTGGCAGCGTGAGACCAGCCCGTTCACCAATGAAGTTCCCCCTTTTATCGCTTCGGATCCCCTTCTTGCTCCTCTGGTTCTTATCCTTAAATCTTCCCTGTCTCGCCAACGATTGGCCTCATTGGCGGGGTGCCCAGCGTAACGGTATTTCTGAAGAAGCCCTTCCTGATAAGGCGCTCAAGAATATTGGGGGAAAAGTGGTATGGAAAGCGGAGATAGGAACCGGTTTCGCTTCCTGCTCTGTTGTCGGAGGTCATCTCTTCACAACGGGGCACGAGGGCGGCCACGATACGATTTTCTGTATACGGACCGCGGACGGGGCAACGGTCTGGAAGCACTCCTTCCCCGCGGACCTGGGGGACAAATTTTATGAGGGTGGACCCGGCGCCACCCCCACCATCGAAGGGGAACGGGTCTATCTGCTCTCCAAGTGGGGCGATCTTTTCTGCTTTCAGGCCTTGGACGGAAAGGTCATCTGGAAAAAGCAGCTCAGGGATGAGGACGAGGTCCGGGTCCCGACCTGGGGCTTCAATGGTTCTCCGACTCTGGTTGGCGACACTATCTATCTCAACGTCGGCAGCGCCGGGATGGCCCTCAGAAAAACCGACGGCAAAATCCTATGGAAATCCGACCGTGGTGACCCTGGATATTCCACTCCGCTCCCGGTCGATCTTGCTTCAGGTCCGGCCCTGCTTCTCTCCAATGGGAAGGCTTATCTCGCAGTCGAACGCGAGACCGGAAAGAAACTCTGGAGCCACAGATGGATCACCCGATATGGCGTCAACGCAGCGGACCCCATAGTGAAAGAGAATCAGGTATTTATTTCATCGGGCTACAACAAGGGCTGCGCTCTACTCAAGATTGGTAATGGAAAGGTGGAACCTCTCTGGAAGAACAAAAACCTGCGAAGCCAGTTCAACGGATCCGTTCTGATCGATAACTTCCTCTACGGTATCGACGGAGACTCAAATGAAGACGCCGCCCTGAAGTGCGTCGACTGGAGGACCGGTGAGGTTCGCTGGAGTTTCGACCAGTGTGGCTTCGGATCGCTTCTCGCTATCAGGGATCAACTTCTCGTGCTCGATCACAAGGGTTCCCTCTGGGTCGCCCCGGCCTCGCCAGAGGGCTTCAAGCCAACATCAAAAGGAAAAATTCTAGATGGGAAATGCTGGACCGTCCCGGTCTTTGCCCACGGCAAAATCTACGCCCGCAATTCAGGCGGAACTCTGGTTTGCGTGAGCTGGTAAATTGTATTGAATGGCGTGCTTCCCTAACCTTATTCCCAATTCATCCATGAATCGCAGAGCCTTCGTCAATACTACCGCCGCCGCTGGCATTGTTACTCAAGTTCCCCTGCTTGCTAAATCGGAAAAGTCCGGGAAAAAGTACCGTACTGCTCTTATTGGATCGGGGTGGTGGGGTATGAACATTCTCCGGGAGGCCATGGCTTCAGGCACCATCCAGGTGGTCGCCC
>Ga0209404_10001382_pt1 | contig 16419 bp, 20 predicted proteins | sample TroAtlMetagenome_2_FD_187447 | JGI IMG/M metagenome (GOLD analysis project Ga0209404, IMG submission 187447) | Marine eukaryotic phytoplankton communities from Atlantic Ocean - Tropical Atlantic ANT8 Metagenome (SPAdes) (version 2) | ecosystem: Environmental > Aquatic > Marine > Oceanic...
GCATCAGTCCTCTTGTCCATTTGTTGAATGATTTGATTGGTGAAATCCTTAAATGCATCCAATCTCTCTTTCAGTTGCTGTCTTTCAACATCATTGATTTTTTCCTGAGTGTCTGTTGTTGATTCCAATATCTCATCATTTGCATCCTGAGTGGCATCAACTTTTTCTTGTTGTATGTCTTTGTATTTATTATTTTCCTCAATCCTTAAAAGGTCAATTTTGTTTTGGAGGTTTTTTTCTGATTCAAAAATCAACACTGTCCTCTCAGCATCTGTCAACTTTTGAGCCTCAACATTGGTGTCAAGAAATTTTAAAAATTCCTCTTGTTCTTTCTCAGCCTGAGTGATTGCAAATTCAGTGCTTTCCCTCACTTGTTTATTTTGGAGATTTTGCTTGTCCTCCAATAGCTGATTGTATAGTTTTAAATCAACCTCATTTCCCTCCTTTATGAACTCTAAAGATTCAGACTCATTCTGTCTGGCTTTTAATTCAGCATCAATCTTTGATTGAATGGTTTGGATTTCCCCCTCAACTTCTGTTTTTCTGATTTCCTCCTCCAGTTTTCCTCTTTCTTTTATAAGTTTCAATCTTTCTTTCTCAAAGATGTTGATGATTTTTTTCTGAGTGATTGTTTTTTTATTTTGCTTAACATCATTATTCAATCCAATTTTGGCTGTCTGATTTTTAGTCATTGCCAATTTGAGTTGTTTGTTTAGAGTAGTCAATAAGGCTTCATTTTCTGACCTTGTTTTCATGGCTAATTTCACAGCCTCTTTCCTTGCCTCCTCTAAGGCTTTCATCCTTTTAATTGATTGCTCATAAGTTAGATTAAAACCCTGAGTCCCAGAAAATCCCAGAGCAAAATCTGAAATAATTCTCCCCTCAGTCTCAATCACATCTGTGTCATTTTTAATTGCATCCTGTAAAAATTTAGATTTTTTCTGAATGTCTGCAAGTTCAATGTCCAATCTTTCCTCTTTGAGTTTGAGAATGTCCTCCTCCTTTGCATTCTTTTGCTCAAGTTTGGCAATCTCCAAATCAATCTCAGCAATTCTCTGTTTAGAGTCATCATCTATTCCCTTAAATGTCTCCTCCTGTTGTTTTCTTAATTTGGCATAAGACTCAGTCAACATGTCAATGCTTCCTGTGGCATCCTCAACAGAATCTCCAAACAAATCCAGAGAGGCAATTGCTGTTGCTATAAGACCAGCAAAAAGACCAATGGGATTGGATTTGGTTGCAACATTGAACATTTTCATTGACCTTGTTGCCACTCTCAATCCCCTACTAAATGCAATTGAAACAAACTTTGCTGTCACCATCAATCCATTATAAATTGATGTTGCCAAATTAGTGGCAATCATCACACCTTTATAAATCACAAACCATTTGACAACTTTGCCAATCACTTTCATAAAAGTTTCCATGTTGTCAGTCAGAAACTTAATTGCATTTTTAATTTTTTCAACAGCACCAGCACTCTCAGATGTACCCAATATCATTCCTTGCCACTTAGAATTTAACAAGGCTAATTGTCCATTGACTGTGTCCAATTGTTTATCTGACATCTCTTGGAGTTCATCACTCACATCAGTGATTGAATCTCTCAGACCAATCATGGTGTCTGTGTTATTTAAAAAGGTTTTAAAAGCACTCACAGACCTTTTGTCTGTTAACTCTAAAGCCTCACCAACATCAATTCCTTTTTTCTCTAATTCTGCCAATGCTGGAGCAAGGTCATCAATGTTTTTGATTGGTCTCCCTAATGCCTGAGCCAAATCACCAGATGAATCAGCTAAATTCAAAAGAATGTTTCTGGTTGCTGTTGCTGATGATGATGCATCAAATCCAGCATTTGCAAGTGTTCCCAAAAGTGCTGAGGTGTCCTCAATAGAGAATCCCAATGCTGATGACACTGGAGCAACCTTTGACATGGCTGTTCCTAAAAATTCCATGTTTAATGCTGACTTTGTTGTTGCAACACCTAAAACAGATGCCACTCTGTCCATCTCAGTTGCCTCCAGATTGAATGCCCTTAATGTTGACCCAGCAATGAAAGAGGCATCAGCCAACTCAGTCCCAGTTGCTGAGGCAAGTGCCAAAATTGATTCTGTTGATTGAATTATCTCATCAGTTGTGAATCCTAATTTTGCCAACTCAAGACTCAACCCAGCCACTTCAGAGGCTGTGAATTTTGTTGATTCTCCCAAAGATTTTGCATTGTCCTCAAGGATTGACAACTCCATTGCTGATGCTCCAGAAATAGCACCCAGATTTGCAATTGCTGAATCAAAATCAGTGATGACATTAAAAGATGATTTCACCAATTGAACAGCACCCATGACACCACCAACCAATCCAAAAGATGAGGCAACATTTCTCAATGTCCCACCTAATTTTCCCCATGCTGATTTGTAGTTTCCAACATTCCTTTGAGATTGTCCAACAGACTTGTCAACTGATTTTAATTTAGCATCAAGAGTTTGAATTGTCTTTAATAATTTTCTACCCTCAACAGAGTTTTCTTTGTTCTGGACAGCCAGATTTTTATATCTGTTTCTCAGTTCATTCAATCTCTTTGACATTTTAGAATAAGCCTGACCCTCTTGTTTGGCAATCTTTAAATTTCTGGCTTTGATTTTAGCCAATCTCTCCTCCTCTTTCCTTTGTTGAATGAGAGTCCTGTTTTTAGTTTGCAACAATCTCTCATTGTCAGACTCCAATTTGGTCAACTCTCTTTGTGTTTTGACTTTTTCCCTTTCAACAACCTCCATTGACTTTGATGCCTCAGTGACTTCCTTGATGGCTTTGGCTCTTTTTTTAAGAGCATCAGTGGTCTTGATTTGACTGGCTGATTGTTCAACAATCTTTTTATTGATTGCCAACATCTCTTTGAGTTCTCCTTGCAATGCCTCCAGCATTTTTATATATTCTGTTGCTGACTTCCTTGCATTTGCAAATATGTCACCCTGAAAAATATCTTTTTCACTAATTCTTTTCGCCATCTTTTTGCATCATTTTAATGTAAGTATAAAACATTTTCACAGACACTTTCTCTGTGTCCATTCCAATGCTCATGTATTTCTCAATCACAGCAACATCCTCCTCAAATGTGCTGGACTTTTGTTTCTTGTCTGAGACCTCATTGAGTTTCTGGTGTTCAATCCCAATGACAGCCTCCAAAGACTTGTCATTGTTCAACCATCTTTTGATGGTAAGTTTGGCAATTTTATTTTCAATCTCCATTTTTCTGATGTGAGATTTTGCCAGTCCAAAGTGTTCCAAATATTCATCATATAAAGAGTCCCAGTTTTTTTCAATAGCTGTGAAATTTTTGTTGAACTCTTTGACTGTCATTTTAGATTTTAATGTGTGTTTTAAATCTCCAGTTTTCAATGTCTGGTGAAAATTATAAATGGGAAATTTATCAATTGATGTCCACATGTCAAGTTGCTTTGAAGATTTGTCTCTGAATAACCTTTTGAATTTTTGGAGTAAGTGCATTTAAAAATATGTTCATGTTTTTATCTGTCAAACCATAGATGTCCTCTCCATAAATCGCCTCAAGGTCAACAGGCTCAAAATCAAATTTAACAGAATCCCCATCAATTTCAAAACCATCCATGTCCAAAATGACCTCAAATGACCTCCAGAACTCTCCAGTGTCTTTCAACATGATTGGTGCATCTGGCTTTCCATAAACATCAATTGATGTTCTGGAGTAGTTTGGCAACACTGTGTCATCACTCCTCAATCCAAATTGCAATTGTTTCTCAGTGTTTAAATAGGTGACTAATTTTTTCAATGCTGGATTTTCAGACATGGTGGTGAATAAGATTTGACCCTGTCTCATCTCAGTGATTCTCCTCGCCATGTTTAAAAGTGCCTCCATTGTCTATAATATAAAAAAAAAGAGTCCCATTGAGAGACTCTTTTTTCAACATTTCATTGTTTATTTATTCACCAGTTTCCTTTTTCTTTTTTGATGACTTCTTTTTGCCTGTGATTTTATAGTAAATCAACTCACAATTGTCACCCAAAGATTTTTGGAATTGCTTTGAGAATTGAGAAAGTGTCATGGACTTAACAGCCTCAACATTAAATTCATGTTTCCCAACTTTTTTCCAACTCATTACAGAGCCACAAATGTGCTTTCAGCTAAACAAGAGAAATCATATCTATCCTTAGAGGCTGATAATTCTAAGACATCTCCTGTTGTTTGTGCTGGAATGACAAAGTCATAAACTCCATTCCCAGATTCTGTCACTGATGTTGGTGTCACAGATGCTGATGTTGTTTCATTTGTCAAAGTGAAATCTCCAGCTAATAAGCCAGTCACTTTTGTTCCATAGTTAGTTGTTAAGGTCACAGAGAACTCTGTTGCACTTGATGGAGTTGGTGTTCCACAAACATCCAGCAATCCATAAAGGTCAGCACATCCATAGTCCATCTCATCAGCAGAAATCAATTTGATGTTCTCATCCAACATTGCTTGTTTCCATTGAAACTTAATCATAATCATTGCAACCTCAGAATCTGTTGCCTCAACAAATTGCACATCAACTGTGTTTTTGTCAATAAGGATTGGTCTCATCACATTTGTTGATGAACCTTTATATCCCATTAAGTTTCCAGACTTGTCAATGATGTATGCACCAAAGTCATCACATGCCAATTGCTTTAATTGACCCACCAACTCTCTTGGTGCTTGTACTAAATACCCAGTGAAATTCTTGAATCCATCTCTCACCTTTGCTTTGTTTCCTGAGTTAAACTCTTGGAAAACAGCCTCATCTCTGATGTTTTCAACATTCTCAAGTTCTGGAGTAGGTAGCCACCTATCATTAAAATTCACAGCATTCAGCCATGTTTCAACTGATGCAAAAGACTCAAGGTCATCCACATCTCTTTCTTTTAATAGACCCGTAGAGGTCAGCTCTGTGTCAAAGATTAGACACCTTGCAATGTCACCGATTGCAACACAGGAGGGTACTCCAGTATTGAGGGAAACATTGTCACAATTACAAACACTTGCCATTTTTTAAATATTTAATTGGTTAAAAATTTTTATTAATAATACAAAGATAATCAATTCTAAATTTTTGAATATTCCCACAGAATCAATGAGAGTGTTGTTTTTAAACGATTTAAGAGACTTTGACAATGTTTTGGATGTACGACACCAATGGACACAAAAAAGTCCCACACAATCAATGCATGGGACTCAGACTCTGGAGAGACTGGGATTCTTATTTACCAGTCAATATGTATTCCACAGCCTTAGTTGATTGCTGTGATGCTTGAAGAACCATTTTAGGATGGTCAGTTAATTGCTTAACCCATCCATTGATGTAAGCCTGAGAATTTTTCTCATCACTTTTTGGATTCAATCCAATGATTGATGAAAGGAACTCAGCACCAATCTCAGCAACTAACTCCTCTTTTGAATAGTTATCAGAACCAAATCCATGAGACTCAACAAGAGTCTTTCTGTTTAAGATAGTCTCATGACCAGTTGAGTGAATCATCTCATGGAATAAAACATGATAATAGTCATCTGATGAAACAAATGAATCAATCTCAGGCATGTTGATGATGTGTTTTTTTGGCATGTAATAAGCACCAACACCACCATGTTTCAATTCTGGTTTTTTCACCATGTTAGTATATACAGCAAAAGCATCCTCAATGACTTGATTCTCAGACTTCTCCTCAACTTTTTTCATCACTCTTGATGGTTGAATGTTGTCACATTGCTCAATGTTGAAAACTCTCCAGATTTTTGGAGTGAAAAACTTTTGGATGTTTTTGTCTCTCTCACTGAATCCAGCCTCCTCCAATTTCTTTTTGTTAGCATAAAAAACTCCAGTCTCTTTGTTCTTAAAAGAAATCATCCAGTAAATTGTCTCAGTTGATTTCTCTCCTTTTTTAACTGACCCACCTAAGTCCTGAGCCTGTTTGAATGACACCCATTCATTTGCCTCATAACCATTGCACACAGCACATGAGTTCAAAAGAAATATATTGACTCCTCTATACTCATTTCCAGTTGCTCTGTTTATAGGTGCAAGGTGATTCCCATATTTGTCAGTCCATGATTTGAACCATGACAATCCTTTTTCTTTTAGACCAGCAATCACTCTGTCAGTAACTAATTGATAAACATCAACTCTGGCTTTCTTTGGGTAGTTTTTTTTAGTGTATTTTTTCATGTTTGAAATATTTAATTAATAATAATTTCTTCAAAGTTAATCAAACATTTGAATATTCAAACACTTTCAGATAAAAAAAAGCAAAAAAAAAGGTGAGAAATAAATCTCACCTCTGTTGATTTAGTTAAAAAAATTTATTCCATTTCATCCAATTGGTCTTGAATACAGTCCATAAGACTCTCCTCCCAATTGCAAACAACATCATGAATGTCAAAGTCATTCCCAAATTTTTGTTTCAAAATATCATCAATTTTTCTGTATGCTTTTGTGTCATTGAAAACCATTGATAAATCAATTTTCAATTCTTCTCTTTGTTCGTCATTAAGTTGTGCCATGATTATACGAGTTTAAAATTTGGATTTAACATTTTGATTTTTTCAATGACAACATCCATGTGGCTGTGTCTCACTCCAGTTTGATTCCAATCTTTTTGGAGTCTTTTTAGTTCTGCGATTAATTCTTTCATTGTGTATTTTTTTAAATGTTTGAGCCACAAAGATAAAAGATTCTTTTTGAATATTCCAAAACTTTCTGGAAAAAAAATATTTTGATGGCTTAGATTTTGCACCTCATCAAAGAGTGTGCCAAACTTTTTGACATTTCAAAAACTAAGATTTTTCTCTTGAGGGGAATTGACGCTAATGGAACATCTCGGATTTTTGATATGCTGATACCTTAGACACCCCAAAGTGTCTTAAATCGCTTTAAAATGGTGTTCTCGGATGTGTGAGAAATCACACAAAAAGATTAAATTTTGGCTAAAAAAAAATTAAATCAGTCCATTATTTTTCAAGATTTCCACTCCATTTTTCAGTCTGCATCAACTCAATTGCTTGATTTTTGTCCATGATTTTGATTGGCAATACAGACCCATTTGCAATAAATGATGGCTCAGATTCATACTTAATTCCAAACTCTTGACCATCATTTGAGTGTCTAAGTGTCCCAAAATTGTTCTCAATTATTTCACTGAAATTGATTTTCTCAATGTCTGAAATGTTTAAAATTGTATATGTCAAAGTCATTGTCATGGTGCATCATTTACAAAATCAAAACTCTCCATATTAATCATTTGACCAAAGTGAGCATTGATTGAATTGTCTGTTAAGATTGGAAAGGTGTCTCCATTTCCACACCTCCACCACAACACTGGATTGGTGGCTGAGATGTCTTTGGCTTGATTGCTTGATGTCCTCACCTCACTGGATGAAACAAGTCTATCAAAGAGACTGAAATTGTTTGTGAGTCCCTCCCAGAAATAAAAGGTTGACCCAACTTGACCACCTCCCATTTTCAAATTAGAATTTGATTCAACATAAGTCTCACCCACAATGGATGTTGTTCCCTCAGTTGACCCATCCAGAATCATTGATATTTGAACCCCTTGACTGATAGTACACAATACATGATGCCATTGACCATCATCAATTGGTGTTGTCCCAATGATTGTTTTATTGCCTCCTAAGAAATTGACCAGCAATCTGAGTTTCCCTCCAGATGAATAAAACTGATAACCAAAATTAGTGGCTGGATTTCTTTTGGCAACTATTATTCCAACACCATTGAATGTTGTTTTGATAAAAATTGAAAATGAAATGTTGCCTGTCAACTGGATTCCAAATGGATTGCCACCATCAACCTCCTCATCAAATCCATCAAAGGATGTTGAGAGAGTGTTGGCAAATGGTTGAGGTGGTGCAATGATGCATGAGTTGAATGAAAAACATGGATTCTTTTTGACTGGCAAATCCAATTTCAATTCAACACCAGACACATTCTCATCAATCAACTTGGTGATGTTGTCCTCATATTTGCCAGACCTCTTGGATGGCTTTGAAATATACACACCAAAGTTGGCTCTGTTTATTGTTTCATATTCATTGAAATCACCAACTGAATGATTGAGTCTCAATGTCTCAATGAAATCATTTACAAAATTATCCATTGGATTGATTGCAAAGTCATAATGTTGAGCAACATCCCAGTCCTCAAAGTTTGATGACATCAAAAAGAAAATCCTCAACTCAGAAATCCTGTCCAGTTTGTTTGTTCTGGAGTTAAATCTTTGTTCTCTTATGACCTCCAATAAATAAACCATTGGCAATTTGTCCCTCCATTCTCTGATGTTAGCCAATACATTTTGAACTTGCATTGGTGTCCCATTAAAAAAGTGAGGTGCTGGAATTACAAATGTTGTTGCTGTTGGTGGGATTTCTCCTTTGACTGAAATCCATTGATTGAGTTCAAAGTCAATCACTTTATATTTTACACCATCAATGTATATATAATTTCCCTTTGTGACATGATGAGTCCGACATGTGTCAAACTGTGACTCACTGGGAGATGAGGTGAGGTTTGTGATTGCCTCTGTGAACTCAAGAGATTGGACAATATTTTTAATAAAATCAACAATGGAAAACATCTATAAATTTATTTTTTATGGTCTATTATTAGCAACAAAAATTTTCCAAATAGTGTGAGAGTTTCTTTCTTTCCATTTCTCCTCACAACATATCCAATGGAATCATCTGGACATCCAAATGAATAGCCTTTGCCTTTTATCATAATGTCATTAAATAAATCACTCATCATGACATTTGCATACTGGTCAAGAGCCACAACCAAAACTAAGAAATAGTCTTGGATTTGACTTAACCATGTTAAGAACTTGAGTGTAAAAATATTTTTCAATGCAGTATATAAAAACCCCAATGGACTCAACACAACAATCAACGCTGTGACAATTGTATATATAATTAAACCTTTAATTTTTCTCATCTTATTTTTTATTTGTTGAGCCTGTTGGTCTGCCTCTCTTTTTTCCAGAGGATGTTTTTGCTCTGGTCAAAATTCGTTTCTCCATTCTGTCCATCTTCTCAGCACATGCATCCATCATCAGTCTCAATTGTTTATTAATAGTGAGCAACTCAGCAATCTTTTTTTCATGCTCAATCATCATTTGTTGTTGCTCATTCAATTGCTTTTGCAACTTCTCATTGTCATCCTTTAATTCTCTGATGACTTGGTGAGTGAAATCCAATTGTTTCTCCTCAAGGTTGCTGGAGTGGTCAACCTTTTTTTTGATTATTTTCCACACCTCTTTGATTCCTAAAGCACCAACCAGTGCTGTCAAAATTGCCACATAAGATTCCATCTCCATTTTAATATCTTTTATAACCAACCAGCAAAAGACTTGCACTTGCCTTTGTACGTTGGATAAGTTGTTGAATTGTTTTCAATATAACATTGGATTGATTTATAAGATTCAATCCCTCTATTGTATTGCTTTGTCAAACCATAGTGCAATGATTTGATGACAACACTGTTTTCAGAATCCATGATGGATGTCCCACTCACAGTCTGTTTGTATTTCTGGTCTCTAAGCCAATAGAATCTGACCATTGATTTGAGCATGTCAACCATGCCAAAAGACTCCATGAAAGTCTCCTTTCCACAACAACATGTGGACAGAGCCTCATCACAAATCTCATCATAAATTGTGACATATTCTGGTGACTGTGGAATCAATCTGTCATCAACATCAGCAACACAATCAGCCAAAAACAATGGATATAGTTCACAACCCAAAAGGTCTGTGAGAATCTCTTTCTCATAAGACTCAATATATAGTTCCAAATCCTCCTCACCAAACTTGTTGAGAGAGACATTCCATCTGCCTTTGAAATCACTTTTTAGAATAAAACTTGCCATTTAATTTCTTTTAAAAAAGTCCCTCCCTAATGTTGAGAGGGACTGATTTGGTTTATTATAAAGTCAATTATAATGATGCAATTGCACCAGCTATTGAATCAACTTTTAAGAATGCATTTGCATTCACATTTCTAATCACAAAAGCCTTTCTCAATTGTGCTCTCAGTCTGATTCTATCATGCAAGAAATCATCAGCATGTTCTGATGCATAATCAAGAGACAATCCTCTGTGGTCATACACTGTTCCTTTTGAACTGTCCATGATATACATGATGTCCTGTGGAATCAATGATGATGTGATGATTGTCATTCCAGCAACAACAGTCTCACTTGATGACATGTACATTGGGAATAAATATTGACCCTGTGCATCCTTAGACAGCATCAGTGCTGTATAGTCTTGTGGATTCATTAAGACAACATTTGGTGCATAAGCATTATTCTCTCCAGAGTTTTCAATCTGAGATTTTCCAATCTTAATCACATCATAAGCAGTTGCATTTGCAATTGTACCAGCAAAAGCACCAGCAACCCATGTTTGAGATGCAGTGTCAACACCAGCTAAAATGTTGGCATCATTTTGCAATAATACATTCACCAAAAGGAAATTTCTCACCTCTGATTCAATGAAAGCATAATCTTCCATTGCCTCATTACAAACAGGAATGCTGTCAGCAACCTTTGTCATTGATACTGAATACTCTTTCCAGTTGATGTCTGATGTTGGTATCTCACCACACTCAGCAACATTGGATGCACTTCTCTCAACAACATTAGTGTCCCAATAAGTTATTGTTCCACCTGACTCAAATCCAACTGTCCCATGAGCAAACATCTCATCAAGAAATGCTCTCCTCACTGGTAGTTGTCCGATTCCAGCAATGTAATAAGATGCTGTACTGTCAATCACTGATGCACTTGAAACCTCTTTCACAGACATTTCTCCTGTCCCTCTTGATGTTCCTGACTTTACACCTTTGATTTTGTCAGCATTGTTTTCCAATGCATTTTTCACAGCATCAGCAAATGTCAATGGCTTTGCATTATCGTTTGCAGTTTTAAGATTTGCAAGTGCCTCACCTTGAGTCTTTGCAACTTCTTTTAAATTTTCTAATTCATCATTCAGATTCTTTACTGAGTCTGTTGATGCTTTGCTCTCAATGGCTGTTGAAATCTCTTGATTCTTAGCCTCAATCTGAGAGTTGATTTCTTCAATGGTTTTTTCTAAATCCATCCTTTTAAATTTTAATTGTTTTCAATAGAGCAATGCACTTTGCATCCTCCTTTTTTTGTTTCTCTGATTCTGACTCCTCATTCATTTGAGATTCTTTTTTGAATGGCTCAAACTTGACAAGTGATTCAAATTGTTTTGTGATTTGCATGAGTTCCACTTCAAACAGATTATTGTATTTCTGTGAGTAGTTCCCATCTCTCAATGCTTTTATAAATGTTTCCATCCTTGATTTAAGGTCTGACAATACATTGTTGAGGTCATCTTGACTCTTGATGTTGGTCAGGTTTGGTGTCTCAGAGTTAGCACCAAATGTCACAAAAGAACCCTCCCAAAGTTTGACCTCAGTCAGTGACCAATATCCTCCAATGTTTTGGACAATGGAGTTGTCTGTTTTGGTTTTGTCAACCTCAATGAATGTTGTTTTATCTCCTATGTAATTAAAACCAATTGAATGCTCTTTGATGATTCCATCTTTATACATTCTCAATGCATTCTCTCCATCCTCATGAGTTCCCATTTCAGATTCAAAATACAATCCTTTCTCATCTTCATTCAAGACCACCAGATTTCCCACTGGTCTGGTCACATCATGGAATGCCAGATGACTGATTTTTCTGTTGCTCTGTGTTCCAACTCCATGCTCTTGGAGTGACTTGGTGAATGCTCCTTGCATAATCATGTCCCCATCAGAATCAACATTGTTGAATGATGCGAAATATCCAGACACTCTCCTTGAGTCTGTGTCCACTTCTTTGACCCCAATTGATGAGGTCTTGTTTGCATATCCTGTTTTCATAGGCATTGTTTTTTCTTTGTTTCTGTTGTCCCATTGAGAATTGCAAAAGGCAAATCTCTGGTCACTGTTTGGAAAGTCTGATTGAGCCTCAGCATCAATCATGCATCTATCCAAAAAATCGTTTCTATTTTCATCAGTCAATGGCTCTGGCATCTTCTCCAACTATGTTTTCAGCCTCATCCTCAGTGAGATGATAAGCCATCATTAATGATTTAACTTTCTGTTCCTGAGTCATTTGTGACTCTAATATTTTAACATAACCCTCAGCAACTTTGTAGTCAGCCTCAGCCTTGAGTTTGGTCTCCTCGTATAAGTGAGGGACATGGCTTTTGTCAATAGCAATTTTAAATTCAGCATTATATTTTTTGTTGTATGCTGGGACAACAAACTCATTGAGACCCCACACAATCTTTTGCAATGATGGAATCACAGCCTCAGTGTAAAGAGATTTTGTTGCCTCTTTCCTGTTGTTGTATGTCTTGTTTGCTGGGTCATTGAACAATGATGAATCCACTCCATAGAGGTTGCAAAGTTGTCTCAACTTAACAACACCAGACTCAATCAATTGGAGGTCTGTTGGACTCATTCCCATTTGTATATATTCAACTGATGCATTTGTTGTCACAATCTTTCCAAACTTATTTGCTCCAGCAATCTTTTTGTCAATAGCTTTTTGAATCTCTTGAGCCTCCTCAGAGTCCAAAGGATAGTCACCTTTATTGGTTAGCAATCCAGATGCACCCTTGTTTGCAAGGATGGAACTCTCAGCAATGTTGAGGTCTCTGGCTGATTTCATTGCTAAATATCCAGCATGTATTGGAGACAATCCCCATCCAGTCTGGACACCATAATCAGTAGGATTGAAATATTTAATATGCTTAACATACTCAGGAGATAGATTTCTCATGAGAGTGTCAATGCTTAGAATGTATTTGGTTGCATCCATTCCATTCTCAACTGGTGTGAGTTGGATGTCTATATATTGAGGAGGCAAAAGGTTGAGTGATGTGAACACATCTCCAAAGCCAACAGCCTCATTGCCATTGATAAAAATGTTCCCACTGGTCAACAAATTGACCAATGCATTTTCCTTGAAATCATATTGATTCTGCTTTGAGTTTGGTTGCATGATGAGGTCAAACAATTCCCCATCTCTTTGCAATTCATATTCATTGTCCCTTGTTACTTTGAACACTTGCAACTCCATGTCAGCACCAGTCTGGGAAATCTTTTTGATGATTGCATAAAGGTCAGAGACCTTTGCAAACCCATCATCAATCAACTCACTTGCATTGGATTGGTTGTGAATGAAATTGTCATTGGTCAAATTAAATAGATGATTCCTTGACCATGTCATGTGCTTTTGCTGTTGCCCTCCAAAAAGTCTTTTGAGAAATCCTTGTTTGTTCTGTGACATTTAAATAAATCTTTTATGCATAAATACAAAATAAAAGAAAATTTGAATCAATGCCATGTGGATTGTCAAAAAGTTATTAAACTCTAAAGCACCTTATTTGGTGCTTATTAGCACCTTAGAGAGAATTTAATATTGTTTTAATATCAACACACCAATGAGAATGATTGAGTGTCTTAAATCTATCCTACAAAGATTTTGCCTCTGCTCATCCTGTCAAATCCATATCTGAATGCATCACACAAATGATTCATGGTGTCCACTGGGACTCCAGATTTCTTGTCATTCCAAACATAGTTGGACAACTCTCTGACCAGATTGTTTGACTCACCACAAACAATGATGTCAAATGATTGAATGTCTGTGATGCCTTTTTTGATTGACCCAGCACCTTTGACACAGGGATGAATGTTGAAACCCCCTTTGGTTCTCAAGTCATGAATCAACCTTTTTTCAGAGTTGTCTGCAATGATTAAATCTTTGTCTGTGGCAATTCTTTTGATGGCTCTAATCATGCCATCTGTGGACAATTCTTTTTGATATAAGACCTCCTCCAAATAGAGTTTCTTTTGCTTATGATTGACAGCAACTTTTATCATGGCTGTTTCATCTGGATGGAATCCAAAGTCTAAGCCATAACACCATGACAATGAGTTGTCCCATTTGCCTCTCTCCCATCTTTCATAAACAACACCCTCAGCCTTTGACAACCATCCTCCAATGTAGTTGTGATAATAGAATTTAGGATTCTCATCCTTAACCTTGTTGGCTTTGTTGACCCATCCTTTTGAAAGGAATCCGAGCCTCTCAGCAAGGTGATATGTCACATGTATATGTTCAACCTCATCCATGTCACTCACAATGACTTTGTGACCATGCACATCAATCTCTTTGTTCTTTGGGTCAATCCATCTTTTAAAAATGAAATGCTCTTTGGTTGTTGGATTCTGAATCCAGATGACTCTATTCTGTCGGCTGTTTGACCTTATGGAATCATCAATCAAATCAAATGTCCTTTCATTCTGAAAGTCCTCACCCTCCTCAACAATGAATGTTGTGATTGAGCCACCTAATGATTTGAGGTTTGCTGTCTGGTCTCCAGATGATGTCTTGATTCCTGAGAACAAAATGAATGAGCCAGTCCGAATGTTTATGATTTTGGATTTGGTAATATAGAAATGTTGTCTGATTCCGAGCCTGTCCAATATGCTTTCAAACTCTGGGATGATTGATTTGGTTGCACTGGTCATTGTGTATCTGGTGAACAATATCCCATGTCCTGTCTCAAATGTTAGTCTGGCAACAAAGTCATGGACTGTTGTGGACTTGAGTGATGCCCTCCCTCCAGTGATTAAGAAATATCTTTTTGGTGAGGTGTAAAGCCTTTTAAATTGTTCACTGGTCTCAGTCATAGGAATTTGAAAAACATTATCTCTAAAAGCATTAAAACAGCAAATAGGTACAATCCATAGTCCTCAATCCATTTGTGAATCCTGTCTCTCATCAATTGTTCTGGAGTTTCTTTTGAGTTACCCAGTTGACTGGAGGGATGTTGATTGGCTCATCATTGGATGTCAAATCCATTTTGGTTTTCTCAATCCAACCCATCTGAGTTTTGAGATAAAAGATTATTGATGTCTCTTTGCCTTTGCTGATGTTCTCCATTAGCATTGACCTGACAAAGTCATGTGATGCTTCTTTGGTTTGTTCAATAGCTAATTTGAAATCCTTGTCATCTTTCATGAAATCATAATATGATTGCCTTGAGCATTTGCATTTCTCACAGGCTGTTTTGATAACACCCAGAGACTCTCTCATTGCTTCAATGAGGTTCTTTTTTAAAGTGTCTTTATCTGTCTTTTTTGGCATATACAAATCTACAAAAAAAAAGCCAATCCGTTTTGGACTGGCTAATGTCTGGGACTTACATGTGTTTAAACAATGCCCTCCGACTGTTTAAGAGGTTATTTGTAAACTTTGGATGCTGACTCTATATCAGCCAAATTTCTAAGGTGACACAAAGCCTGTGTCATTTTCTTATCTCCTTTGCTCAAGTGCAATGAGATTTGATTGTGGCTGTCAATGTAGATTCCCACAGGAGCAATGTGATGATTCAACAAATAATTGAGAACTGAGTTCCCAATGATGCACCCATTAATCAATGAGTGATATATTTCAATTTGTTTGATATAGCTGTTCACCAGCTCAGTGTTTCCCTGTCTTGATGCCTCAACTTTTTTCTTCTCGCTTATGTTGTACAATTCAATGATTGTTCTTTCTAAATGTGTCATGATTATTTGTTTAAATGATTAGTGATTAATTTCAAAAGGTCTTGAGCATAAGACCATGTGTTCCATGAATAATAAGAATCTGTTGAGGTTGCTGTCATGTTGATGGCTGGTACTCTCAGTCTCCATCCATTGTAAGTCCTTGTCCCTCCAGATGTGTAATAAGTGAAACCAGATGGCTTTGTCCACTTCTCCTCAGACCACTCATCCAGTTTGTTTACAATGTTTAACTCATCCAGCAATTGAGAGATTTTTTTAAGTGATGGCATTCTCCCATTGTTGTTTGCTTTGTTGCTTAAAGCATCCAAAGTCTTTTGATTTTTTAATTTAGTTTTTGTCATGATTTTTGTGTTTTGGTTTTTATGTTTATCCCTCCAGAATTTCAAAGATTCTGAAAAAGTTTTTAAGTTTGAATTTGTGACATTTTGAGTCAGCCTCTTTATAATAATAAATAGAACCATCAAAAGACTGGTCTCCATTATAATCAACAGCAATGTGAAAGCCAGATGCACCACATAGTGATGATTTATGCCACACTACTCTCCCAGCAATTGTCTTGATGAATTTCTCTGGGGTCTCAATATTTATTTTATCTATTGTCATATACCTCAAAAACTCCCAGACCAACAAAGGAATGGGAGTGCTGTGAGTTTGATTGATTTATCTATATCCGTTAGCTTTTAATATCAATTCTAAGTTGGTAATGTAAAGACGCAATTTCTCTTGTGATTTTTCTGGTACATAAACAGAAAAGACTCTATAAG
>Ga0209404_10001383_pt1 | contig 16409 bp, 8 predicted proteins | sample TroAtlMetagenome_2_FD_187447 | JGI IMG/M metagenome (GOLD analysis project Ga0209404, IMG submission 187447) | Marine eukaryotic phytoplankton communities from Atlantic Ocean - Tropical Atlantic ANT8 Metagenome (SPAdes) (version 2) | ecosystem: Environmental > Aquatic > Marine > Oceanic | place...
AATACGGTTAAACGTCGCTCCTTGCTCTAATATGAAATTGTAGGTTCCTGCGCTCATTTATTTTTTTCCTCCATTTGTATAATTATACCAAAATTTAAGGTATATGTCAAGAATTATTTTTCTAAGGGGTGTGTTAGACCCGAATTTTTATGTTATTAGTACTGTTACCAGCAGTATTATCTATTTTGTGGAGGAGTATAACTTCCGCCTGAGAAAGTATATGAAGGAACTGAACTAGAGTTTGCTGCTCTCCAAGTATCGTAGTCTGCTTTTACAACTTTTACAAGTTTTAATGTCCTGTTGGATCGTTGACTAAGTTCTGTCCCCTCCAAAGTTTGATATGTTCTTAATGTATCTATAAAAGAAGGATCTAATTTATTCGTATAAGATGCACAAGATAGTTCTGTAAAAATAGCAGCATCTCTAAGCTTTGCTGCTTCATCCATTAAACCTGCTCCACGTAAAGCAGGAAGAGCTGCAGTAAATGTAATAGTTACCTCTTTTCCAGCTCTTACTAAATATTGACTAAACCCAACAAAACTATTATCTGAAACTTTACAAATTGTAAATGTTTCAGTAAAGTGACTTGTATCTTTGTAAGGTCTTTCAATATTCCTCATTTGTATTAGTCCTCCTTTTAGGACTTTTTTTGTTTGGTCTAACGAATAAGGAAACCAAGTCCAGTCAACTAGTGCAGCTTTTATGTTATCTAAGTCTGCTGCAGTTGTTTCTCGTAAATACACATTAGGCCCTCTTATAAATTCTACACTCATAAGGGGTCTCCTGGATACTTAGGGTACATAGTATAATCTATAATCCATGACTTGTAATGATCTGTTTTTGTATATGCCTCCCATTCCTCATAGGTAGTAGTAGTTTCTTTATAATTTGGTGCTAGTTGTTTATGCATTCCTTCAAAAATTATTCCTGTTTTTTCACTCGTTAAAGTATGTCCTTGAAGAGACCCTGTATCTACTCTTTCTCTCATTGTTATACTTTTCATTCCATAGTATTCCCATGCTCCTCTAAATAATAATTGATTTGCTTCTGCATATATTCCTTGTAATCTATATTCTGGAGCTGTTCCATTAAAAAAATGATCTACATGAGTATCAACCTGATAACATCTATTTATAAAAACAGGAAGATCATTACTTTTTAAACAAAATAAAGTTGTAGATTCAACTCCTGTCATACCAGCTTGGTAAGGAGCTGTCCATTTTGAATCCTTAAATGCCCAAACACGTGTTAATTGTTCTGCCTTTTCATCGGTTAAAGGCCAATCTTCCCAATCTGATAAGATACGCTTTACATGTGCAGAATCAGACTCTAAGATACCTCTTGAGTACAAGGTAGGGCCGTATGCTCTACACGTAGAATCAAATGTTGCCATTATTTTCCTAAGTCTCCTAAGTTTGTTGCTTGTCCAGTCACTGTAGCTGTCGCGGTACCTTCTGTTAATGTAGTTTGTACATATGTACTTGGTGTTCCATGACTAATACTATCTACATTAGAGTTGCTTACAGTAGACATTGTTATAACGCCTGTACTAGTATTAATTGTTCCTCGTATAACAGCAGTTCCAAGTGTGGTGCTTCCTTGTTTAAACGTAACAGTAGATTCTTTTGTTGCATTTGGAGAGTAATTAGTGCCATCGTCTCCTGATGCCCACATCATAAAAGGCGTAGTATTTAATACCGTAATACCGGCGGCTCCTGTTGCACCTTGAGCACCTTGAGCTCCTGTAGCACCTTGAGGACCTTGAGATCCTTGAGCACCTGTATCTCCTTGAGCACCTTGAGCACCTTGAGCACCTGTAGCTCCTTGAGGCCCTGTACTACCTTGAGGTCCTGTGTTACCTGTAGCTCCGTCTGCTCCCTCAATCTTAGTCCAAGTATAGTCTGACGCTGTAGTACTTTCTGTTGCACTAGTTTTTCCAAAAGCCATACCTATATAGGTTGTTGTGCCTGCTGAATAAGTATCCGTTAGGCCTGCTCCAGAACTATTAGTTCCGTACTTAACCCAAGTATAAAAAGTAGTTCCTGAAGAACCTGTTGCACCTTGAGATCCTTGAGACCCTGTTTTTGATTTACTAATTGATTGAGTTTTTACAAAGCTAAATGCTGTACCTTTTGCGTCTTGTCCACTAATAGTATAATTTATAACATAACTATCTGTTCCGTTTGCTGCCCCACTATGATCAGCAATAGTAGCATATCTACCAGTACCACTTCCAGAGGAACTTACGCTACCTTCTGTTATATTAGCAGTATCTCCAACTACTACTTTCCAGTGCCCGGGAGACGTACCTACTCCATCATAGTCTAATATATGTAATCCTTGATAAAGTTTTATTGTTGTTCCTGATCCTGAATAGCTACTTACTACTCCTGTTGTGCTAGCTGGGAGGACGTGTGCCTCATTTGACATGACAGTTGTAATTGCACTTGATTGAAATTCTAGTAGTTCTAAAGTGGTTGAGTCTGCGGCACTTCCATCATCAGAGTGTAGGGTATAAGTAACTTTCATACCATCAAGAAAGTTTGCTGATGTTACAACACAACTTGGAGCCGCATGTGCATTACTTACTGAAGTTAAGTTCGACGTTCTATCTGTTGATCCATCGACATCAAGAGCTGACCACGCACCATTTGCAGTTGTATTTGCCGTTTTAGCACTAACTGTAATTGTTGTTGGAACAAATAAATTTCCTTGTACTTCAGGCTCATAAAATTTAGACATAATAGGTGAACTAGGGGTAACTACTACTACTTTTGCAGCTGCTCCTACTTCTCCATATGAAGCATGAAGTTCTATACTTGACCACTCACTTTGAGGTATTACATCAGTTGAGCCATTGCCTACTGCTGTTGCCTGTGTGACCCATAAGTATTTATTAGAAGAACTTATTCCTGGATTCGTTGTAGACCAACCATTTGCTGTTGTAAAGCTCACTCCTTTAGTACTAAATGTATATGTAGTATCTCCCTCTGGTTTACCACTATTTGATCCCACACCTGTTGGGGCACTTGAACTATCATTTTGTTTATAGAGGTATATAGTTGCAGCATTTAATCCATCTATACCAGCTTGCCCTTGTGCTAATACAACTGGGCTTGACCACTCATTAGCTGCAATGCTGTCTGTTGTACCAGTACTTGCGGCTGTAGCAGCACAAATATATAATGGATCACTTCCTGAAGGTACTGTTTTTGACCAACCATTTTGTAAACTTCCTGTTGTTATTGTTCCTGCAGTTGTTCCATCTAAAGAAACTGTTACTGCGCCTGGATTACTACTCAAAGAACTCGAAGATCTCTGATAAGCATAGACTAGAGCACTATTTACTCCTGCAGCTCCTGTGCTTCCTGTAGTTCCAGTTTTTGCTTTTGCTATTGTGTAAACTTTATCTCTTGTTACATCATTTGTAGTATCAACTCCACCTATTACACTTCCTTTTACTGTAGTTCTAAATGTTGCTGTTCCTGTGTCTGCTGACATGCTTGCTACAGTGTAGACTCCAGTAGATGAGTTTATACTAACATCAACTCCTGATTCGGAAACTACTGAGAAAGTGACTTTTGCATTAGAAGTTATCTCAGTATTACCATAGTATACTTTATATGTTCCACCTGCAGACGAGAAACTACTAATTGTTCCATCAGTATCAGCAGCTTGTGTATGTGCTTCATTTGTCAATAGTCCGGTAACAGTATTCTGTCCGTTTTGTATTGCATAAATTGAAACTACATCTTGCGCTAAAAGTGTTCCATTATTTTGTCCTTGTCTTACTCTAACTGTAACCTTTATTGGAGCATCTGTTGGGCTCGGCTCATCTGTAATATTTAATGTTGTATTTGTAGCTGTTGCTGTAGCTGCGGCACTAAGTGTCAAACTTGTAGCACTCGGTACTGCTGTTATGGTTGTTCCTTCAGGAATACCTGTTCCTGTAACTTTCATTCCTATTCCATAGTTGGTTGTACTGTCCACAGTAACATTAGTACTAGTATTACTTATATCACAAGTAGAATCACTAAAGTCTCCTAAAGTGAAAGTATCTGAGCCTGAGCCTGTAGTATTTTGTCTAGACTCAGCTCCAACTAAGAAATCATAATAAAGAGTTCCCTCCATACCTTGTATATCAGTAGTAAAATTAACTGTTGTAGACTCAGTTGTACCTGGTTTATCCCAATCAATTACATGAGTACTTGGTAGTAATTTAACACTTGTTGCTCCCGCACTTATAGATAGAGAAGTTCCTAATACCCCACTGGAGGCGTTCCAAGCGGAATGTAAAGTACTCCTGCTACTTCCTTTAGACATAGTAGATATCCTCTTATGTCTAATCCAAAAGTATTTATTTTCTGCAACAGCAGAAGTAAGTGTGTATGTAGTAGCATTATCTACAATTGCTAATAAAGTCGCAGTACTTCTTGAATCTGAGCCATTATACCATATTTCTGTAGAATCGGTCGCCTCATTATATGCATTACTAGTACTTACACCATTTTGCCAAGTTAAAATTATAGAACCATTCTTATTTGTTGTAGCTGCTAAATTTGTAGGAGCTGGTGGAACAGGTAAAGTATAAGCACCAGAAACTTGACTTTTAACATTAGAAAATTGTTGTTTAGTGATTTCATAGATGCTATCATCATACTCTACAGCTTTTACCGAAACATTACAATTTGCTTGAAATGAAAGGTTTTCAATTCTAAATAATTTAGAACTCCACCCAAATGGTTCGTACGTAAGAGCAATAACTTGTCCAGCTTTTAATAATAAACCTTTTGGACCTAAAGTGAAACTTATTTCTTTTGAGAATCTACTTTGATATAATTCTTTTTCTGCTCCAATTCTGCCATTAAAATAATTTGTTATTCCTGTAAAAGGGAACTGTCCGTTTTTAACTATACTTCTATCTGCTTTTAAAAAGTCAGAATTAAAGAAAGTAATACTCCTAGAACCAAAGTTAAGTTGAGGATCCGCTATACTAGCTTTAATTGTATTTTTTGCTTTCTTATTGGAGTTATCTTTTAAAGAAATTTTCCCTATTATATCTGAATTTTCTATATAATATGGGTTTATATTTTCTTGATTAGCATTTAAACTTATAGTTGGTGCATCCACTTGAGTCTCAACATCTAATGTATATTTCCCATTTTCATAAGAAAGAATTCCATTAAAGTGCGAAAGTAATGCATTCATATTTGAAAAAACTGATTTACTTGTGTCTAATATGAAGTTAGTTTGGTGTCTAGTTACTTCTCTTTGGTGGTGCTCGTTCCAGCCATAATATTTCCAATACTTTATCCAATCTGAATCATATAAAGAATAATCTACTGGAGGCCCCTGTCTTTTTTGTACATTTAAGGTAGAAGCTGTGCCATTACCCGCTGTTTTATGTATTACAATAGGATTAACTCCTGTATTATCATTATAGTTGCCTATGTGTTGTAGACTATTAGAGGTGGATTGACTTCCGTGTGTTGGTGCTGTTGCAGGTGGAGTCGCTATATCTGCAGTAGCTCTATAATAGGCTCCTGCATCGGTATATACTATATCTCCCTGTTTATATTTAGTGTATGAAAGATATCTTTTTGCAAATTTATTTATTACGTCAGTAAGTGTGATAGTATTACCGCTTGCATCAATACCTCCAGCAGCTACCTTTCCTGAAGCAACATGCGTTCCACTATTTGAAGTACCACCTGTTTTTAATTCAAAGATATCTCCTTCTGCAACCCCTGTAACACTTTCCACTTTTAATTGTATATTTGATCTAGAGTCGCACAGTTTTGCTGCACTTATAAAAGTAGATAAATCTATATCCTCAGTTAAATCTGCTCCTTTACCGTATCGTTTGCTTGTTAAATAATCTAAAGTTTGCATGGCGGGATTAGAAGAAGCTCTTAAATCTTTTCCTCTTCCCGATATTGTAAATTTATGAGTAGTTAAGGGTGGAAAAAAGAAAGGAGTTTCTATAGTTACTACATCAGTAGTAGTATTAAATCCTATTATTTCTCTCCATTCTCCTGTTGTTTCATTTATTAATCTAGCTCCTATTTCATGTTCGGTTTTACTAGTTTGTTGTTGTGTTACATCATCATATTGTGTCGTACCACGAGTACTATACAGTTCGCCCGCGCTGCTAATATTTGCAACTGCACTTACTCCAGATAAATCAAAAGCATCTGATGGTCTAATTTTATTAGTTCCAAAAGCAGTAACTCCTGAATAATTAGTTCCTGTAAAAGTTATAGTGTTTCCACTCCAAGTTCCTATTAAAATTCCATGCTTTAATCCTTTTGTATTATCATAAGTATGACTGTAGTCATCATACCAGTCTGCATTGTAAAATTGAAAATTAGTATAACTATTTAAATTGGGAGTCCCTGCGGTTGCATCAGCTACTGTTGCTGTTAATTCACCACTACCATTTATACCCAAAGTTGCTGCAGTCCATTCATCAGGGAAAGCTGTTTCTGTTGATACTACAGCATGATTCCAAGTAATCATATACCAGTAATCATTACCATTTTTTAACCTTAATCTAGTATTAGTTGGAGTTGCTCCACCTAATGCAGGAGTAGTATCTAATCTAAAACGCCAAGTTGTGACCCCTCTATGATTTGCAAACTCATACTTATCCATAATTTTGAATTTATTATTTGTATGAGTTCCTGAAGTATCGGTTGTCCAACTAGACCCATCAGAACTATATTCGACTGTATATATTGAGCCTTCTATCCAATACGTGTGTGCAGAGCTTGTTACTGAAGGGTCGGGTACATAAGTATTGTCATAATTATAACATTCTAAAACTTTTCCCTTTACAACATATTCTACTTCTGGTAAGGAAGTTTGATCTGCATTAATCTCAAATTTACTAGCTACATAAGCTGTGTCTAATAGCCTATGAGAAGGACTCCAATATGGTAAGTTTCCATCATAGTAGTCATTTTGTCTTTTATAACCCCCTAAGTTTGCAACTGCTGCTCCAGCAATATCTGGATTTCCACCACTTAAAGTAATACCTACAGGAGTATCTGCAGGACCGTATCCAGCCCCAGTATTATCTATTGTTATATTTCCTAGTATATCTGCAACTTCTGAATCTTCTGGAACTCCTAAAGTTATAGATCCTATTGTTGCTTGAGTTCCTCCACCGACGGGGGCATCTATTACACCACTAGGGGCACTATCGTAGCCATTCCCAGGTGCTGTTACTGTTGCTGATAGGACTGATGTAGCACTTTCTGCAGGTGTTACTAACAAGCCGCAAGAAAGTTGGTTAGACTGACCAGTGAGTATAGTACTGGAAAGATTTCCTCCATCTCCTAAATCTATTGTATAATATTCATCGTGATTTAATCCTTCTGTAGCTGCTGCTACTCCATTAATATTTGCAGTATCTGTATACTGAAACTTTGGTAGATATCCGCCTAATTCTCCTTCCCAATAGTCAGAGGGCTGGCTACTATAAGATTGACTAACTACTTCATGACCTGCTGCCGCTTGGCTAGTTGTGGAAGTTCCACCGTAATTTTGAGTTGCTGTACTAAACTCTCCAGTTCTTAGTAGATGTCCACCTAAAGTATCTCCTCTATCCATTCTTCCATAGCACTGTAATTGACTATTATCTGTATCAGTACCACTAGTAACATTTCGTACATCAAAATCATTATCATCAGTACAAATTAAAGGAACGTCATCTATGTAGATATTATATATACCGTGAATTTCTCCCTCACATATAGCCTCAGCAGTATAAACTTGTTTTGAATCACTATTTAAAGTATCCGCAAAAATTGGAACAGAATTTATTCTTTGAACTCCATAAACTACAGGAAGATGTTTTCCTTGTAAATGTATATTTAAATCAACCTCATTTTGAATATCATATTCCCAATTTATAGTTACATAGTATTTACCACCACCTAATCCAGCAATACCACCTCTTCTTTTAGACTTCATCCTACTACCCTGGCCTTTGGTATTATATAGAGCTATAGCACTTAGAGAGGTTTCAGAATGTAAAAATCCAAGATCTCCTGCATATTCTGGTCTAACTCCTTGATCAATATTTGGTTGGCCCTTTGCGTCTAAAGATCTATGCGTTTCATCTGTTGTTAATCTTCCTTGTATACCTTCAAAATCTCCCCAATGACTAGTTACATTCCAATCAACTACTGTACTAGCAGCGTCTTCTGATAGGCCTGCTGAAGCTATAATTCCTTTAAAAACTAAAATTCCAGTGCTTCCTATTATGCTTCCATCATCTGGGTCAATGAATACTTTATAGACAAAAACTTGTCTATGTAAAAAACTAGGATTTGCTAAAGTTGTATCTCTAGAAACTGCTCCCATTTTGATTTGTCTGTCCTCCAAAATGGAAGTTACTTCTTGAGATTTAAGAGATATAGTAAAATCATCAGTAAGACTTAAAAAAGCACTATCATCACTATCGTTTCCTGTTCGTGAAAAATTAATAACAGTATTATTAGTAGTAAAACCAGTAAGAAAATAAGTATTTGAGTTTTCAAAAGTTAAAGTTGCTCCAGAAGCAACTGATACGGCTTGATCTAAAGTTATGGTTGCACTATCAACATTTACTACTTTTGTATTTGTACCAACGCCAGTACCTGAGACAGTGGCTCCTACTTTAATTTGGGAATTTGCTGAAGAAAGAGTTATACTATATTTATTAGTATGAGCATTACTATCAACTGTGCTAGTTGTTGTATTAGCAAAGGTTATTAAGTCTCCTTCCTTGAATCCCTTTTCTGTAAAATCTAGTGCTTCACCTTCGTAAACTGTAGAGGTTGGAGTAAATGTTCCTACACTACCACTACTTGATAAAGCACCATTTAAAGTTACTGCAGCTCCTAAATCTTCTCCTGCTAAAGTTAACTTTAAACTAGTAGCTCTTGCTATAGTTGTTTCTGAATAATTACCTATTTTTAGAATTCTATTAGCCCTATAAGTCATTGCTCCATTAGAATTTCCGTCATGATCTGTAGTTCCGTCATTGTACGAAATATCGTGCGCACCATCTGTGAAATACGCATATCGTTCTTTATTTGTTCGGAATTTCCCTGTGTCTGGGTCTGGATCGAACGGACGTTCGAATTTTACAAGATGGGCATATTGAATCGGCTCATTTGAAAGTAAATGAGATTTAATTGATGAATGTATACTTCTTTCTGTTGACATTTTAAGGTTGAGCCTCTATTAATTCTAATGAAAATGTATATAGATTATTTGTCCCTAAACTGTATTCGCGTACCTCGCTCTCCTGCATAACCCTAAAAGTAGGGTTAGTGTAGGTTAAAGTTGCATTATTTGCTACTCCTTTTTCTACAGAAGGAACTGTATAATAAATTCGTTCGTCTGATGCAGGTTGTGTTCCACCTGATAAATAGTTTGTGTTGTCTAAAACTCTTACGATTCTATATGCTTTTTTATGGTTTGAGTTATTACTGTCCGTAAAATTAAACATATCACCTGGTCTTAATCCTCCACTAACGCTTCCGAAACCGTCTACTTTAAAATTCGTTGCTCCTGCTGTAATAGCTCCATCAACACTTATAGTTCCACTAGTAGTAGTTCTAGGACTATTATATTGTGGTAGTACTACTTCGAAAGGTTTTAATGCCCCCTTTCTCTCTAAAAGGAAATTAAAAATTGGTTCAAATTCATCTCTAGTTAAAGGATTATAAGTTATAGCAATCTTCCATCTATGCCCAGCAATAGACCTAGCAGACACTCGTCCACTATTTGTTACGCTGACAGCTGTAGGTTGAGCCGAAGTTACCTTAACACTAGCGAATCCCGGTCCCGCGTCGCCTGCACCCCCTTCTCCCCATTCTCGTATAGAGTAATTTGGATCGGGTAATCTGTTTGAAAAAGAACTAAATGCCATTATTCATATCCTATCATAATACCTGAGTATCTACTTGTTCTAAAAATTGTTCGCCATTATCATTTGCGGCTGTCCTTATTAGATTTATTATATGTCCTTGTTGCCTTGTAATTACGTCTTCTACCCCTGCTGCATCTATAGCATTGATTGTAAAGTTAACATTTGGCATGCCTCCACCTAGTGCATCGTTTGGAATAACTTCATACGGGCCTCTCGGTTGTATCATTTCGGGGCCTTGCTCTCCTACTAATACACCGTTTGAGCCTGTAGTATATCCTTTTCTTAACCCTGCGGATCCACCTGTTGGAACAAAGTTTGATGCTGTCCCATAACCTCTTTGGCCTCTTAAGTATCCTAATTCTCCACCAGATGCGCCTCTAGAAACATCTACGCTTGAGCCTCTTTTTCCTATATTTAAAGCTGTATTTGCTGCATTACCTGCACCTCCGCTTGGAGCTGTTCCCGCAAATTGAGTAGATTGGATAGCTTTAATCTGGGCCATACCCATAGCAAGTACTATTGCACCTTCTATCGCTCCCCAAGGCAGTCCTTTTTTCCACGCGGCTGCAACACCTGTATAAGTACTTATAAGAGCTTCAGCTATTGAAATCTTTTTATTTTGTTCAAATGCTTTTTTCTCCATTTGATACTTTTTCAGTTTCAAAGCTTCAATTTTCTTTAAACTCTCTTTTGACTTACCATCTCTCTTTTCTTCGGCGGCTATTTGTTGATCTATTCCTGCTATTGCAGCTTGTGAGGATCCTGCCATCACACTACCAATACCTTTAATTATCCCTGATACTGCATCTAGTCGCTTACTTGCATCATCTCCTGCATCTGCAAAATCAAGGAAACCTTGGGCCATTCCCATCATACCCTGCCCCATAGCTGCATATGCAGCTCCTTCAGGGCTTATAGATTCTAGTTTAGCGGAAAACTTATCCACTATTCCTGCTACTGATTGAAATCTTTCACCTAATGTTGCTTCTTCGCCTTCTTTGTCCTCGCCTTCTCCTGTTTTTCCTTTATTTCCTTTCCTTGTTAACCACTCCATAACATCCATGCCTTCCCCAAGCCCTAGCTCACCACCTGCCATAGCATCTCTTACATTTTTAATTCCACTTATTATGGCAACAGTAACCGCTTGTTCTAATTCTGCTACTGATGCGGTTGCCATTTGTTTACTTATATCTCTAACAGCATTTATATCAGTAGTAACTTTGTCCATATCTATTAAGTCAATTTGTGCAGCAGCTGGGTCTCGGACTTTTAATTCTGCGTTAGTTAATTCTATTCTTTTATTTAATAACTCAAATTCTTTAATTTGTATTCTTGCTTTTGCATCTATTAAGTTATGTTCTTTTACTAGATTATCACTTGCATATTTAGCAGCAGCTTTAGCTGCTTCAACTTGTTGTTTTGCAGTTTCAGCCGCGTTCAGTTCAGTTCTACCTGTTGCATCAAATTTTCTTATTCGTGCTTCTGTTTGTGCGATACTTTCTTTCTTTAACCTTAATTCTTCATTTAATCTATTTAATTCTTGTTGTGATTCAATTTGTTTTATCAGACTTGCATCAGCTTGTATAGCTATCTGATGCTTATATTCTTCGTCTGAAATGGCTTGCTTTAATGCCATATCTCTAAGCATAAAGAGGTCCCCCGCCTCTTTTCCTAAAGCCTCTGTCATTTTAATTTGATCGTCTATATTATCTAATTCAAGTATTTGTTGAGCATTTATTTTTTGATGCAAATACCAAGCTTTACCCTTACTATCAACAAATTGCCTTTCGAACTTTAGTCCTTTGAAGGTATTTTCTACAGCTTTTTTCTCTAACTTAAGGCTTTCAACTTGAAATTTAGCTCTTTGTAGTTCAATTTGCGTTGATACCTTAGCTAATGCTGTACTTACTTTATATTCTTTATTTACTTTCTTAAGTATAGCAGCAGTCACTTTTAATATTTGTTTCTTTTGAATTTCAAGACGCTGGTGTAGTTGCATTTCTTTAGTTATCTTTTCAAATTGAGGAAACATATCGCCTAATTCTTTGGAGTATTTTTCTTGAGTTTTGATTAACTTCTCCCAAGCCTCTCCTTGTTGATCTGGTACAGCGGTATTACTTATTTCTTTTTGAACATCTTTTAGTCTTTTCTGAGCTTGCACAAACTCAGGGCCTATCATCTGAGCTGTTATAGATCCAACATCAGATAAAGCGATCCCCAAAGACATTACACTTTGCTCTGACTCAATTCCAAAAGCTTTATCTACTTCATCTTTTATTTCTCTTGCATTTCTTTGTATTGAAACAAAAGAATCTACTATAGTATCAACATTTGTTTTCGTTTGAAATGCTTGCATAAACTTAGAGGCATCTTTTTCAGCTTCCCTTAAACCTGTTCGCATATTAGTTACTGCGGGTCCTATCCCACCGAACTTAACTTTAGTTGCCTCTATTATTCTATTAAATTTTTCAGCAGAATCCAAACCATCTACAAATTCGCCAGACATCACACCTTTCATTTCCTTTTTCAAGAAATCTGCCATACCAGGAATGTCACTCTTCATTATATTTACCATTCCTCTATACTCTGCACTGTCTTCAATTGCAAATAAATGAGCAAGACCTTTATCGGGACCTCCAAAATCTGGGCCGAAGGCTTCTGCTAGTCTCGCTCTATCAAAGACCTCTTCTGGAGCTACTTGCAAGTCCCCTATAAACTCATTGGACATTGATGTCGGCGTATCATATGTAGCCATTCTCTCTAAATCTGCTTTTGTCTTCAGTCGGGTTACGGCTGTTCCACCTTGCAAAAGTTTATTTATTCTTTTTCTAGCAGCTTCTTCATTTCCCAATGATTTATTTAAACTTTCTTGCATTGCAACTCTTTCTTTAGCTGATTTTTTAACTATATCAGCAGTTTCTGTTGCTATACCACTTGCTATTTCAAATTCACGAATTTGTCTAAAGGCAGGATCTGAAAAAAACATAGCTTCTTTAAACTTTTCTGCTTTTTTAACTATACCCTCTAAAATTTCATCCATATCTTCTAAAGTCTTATTATAGGCTTCAGCTTCTTCTGTGTGGTAAAAATGTCTAAATATAGCTATAGCCGAAGCTACTGCTACAATAATAAGACCTATAGGCAACCAAGCTTTTAATATAGCTTGTCCAAGTACTCTAAAGCCGGTGCTGAGTTGGAAAACTCCTGCCTTCATTTTATTCATAGCTTTAGTACCCGCAGGTAGTGCTTCTTTTGCTATGCCCATTTGCTCTGCGGATATCTTATTTAATTCGCCGGCCAATGCGCTTGCTCCACCTTTTACATTCTTCATCGTTGTCCAAAGGTTTTGATGCCCCTGTGCATAGGAATTTATAATAGCTACGTTAGCATATGCTTGAGTTGACTTAGCAGTTGCAATTGCAGCTGCAGCTGAAACGCCAGCTCTTTCCATCTCTAATCCTATTAAAATTTGTAAATTTCTTTGCTCTGTTTTGATATTAGCAACTTTTACTTTATGCGCTGCTGCGTCTTTGACTGCGTTTCTATCTTCTAAGCTTTGTAAAGCAGCGGTAGACTTATTTAAGCTCCCCTGCATTTTTTCTAATGTACCTATTTGATAGTTGCCTTCTTGTACGCTCTTTGCCATATCTCTATAAGCTTTAGAGCCTCCACCAGTAGCTCCTATAGCTGCTTGTGCAAATGCTTTTTGTGTTTTAACAGCCTCTTCAGCTGCATCTGCCATTTCTTTCATACCCTCCGCTGCATTAGCTGCGGAAGCAGCTGAATCAGCTAAGAAGGGTAGCATTTTAGCAGCGATGGTAGAACCAAACATAACCATAGTACCTAGTAATATAGAGGTATTATCTGCTAAAAAGCCTACTACGGTTCCTAGGTGTAGGGTTTCATTTACGAAGGTAAATATACCTTTAGTTAAATCCCCAAAAGTAGCCCCAAGTTTTGAGTATGGATCAGTATCAACAGCGTCAGCTATTTCTCCAAATTTCTCCTCTCCTTGTTCTAAGATAGCGTTCATAAATGCTTGTCTTCGTTCAAATTGAGTTAAAGCTCCCGCACTCTTACCTATTTCAGCAGCATAGTTTTCTACAGCGTCATCAAGACGAACCATAATACCTAATTCATCTAAAATTTCTGGTTCTAGTTTTATAGCACCTCTTGTTAACCTATCAAATGCATCTGGTAGGTTTCTGCCTAAAGTTATTGAAGCTCCTTTAGCAATTTTAGCAAGTCCTGCTAGTTGTTCTCCTCCGAACCCGCCAGATACTCCTAAAGCTGCTCCTCTCATAGCTTCTTCTGCTGAGATTGCTCCACCAGTTACTTCCCTTAAACCATCTGCCATTATAGATAGGGTTCTACCTGACTGAGCGCCAAGTTCAAATAAACCCTTTTTGAGATTTTCAAATTCTGCTGCTCGAGACAAAGCACCAAATGCTGCAGTCGCAGCAAATACGTTAGCAGCTAACGTTGCATAAGCTGCTACCAATCCAGAGGAGCCCCCCATGGTTTGGTTCATTTTCGAGAAATTCTTAGTTTGGTTCGCCCCTGCTTGAGCTACCCCTTTCTGTAATTTATGGTATTTATTAGTACTACCGCTAAGATTATCCTGGGATTTATCTAGTTTCTCGGTTTCTTTTCTGGTTTTCTTGACGTTTTCGGCAGTGCTTTTTATGCCCTTGCCTTTCATCGTGAGTTCCATAGTGGTTTTCTTTGCCATTTATCCTCTCTTTACTTTGTCCCATTCCGCTTTCATGCGCTTTTGTGATTGTTGTATCTCTACACCTTCCATGTAGAGTAAAATCTCAAATATAAAATCTTTATCTCTTTCTTCTATATAGTATAATTTATATAGCAGCTCTAAATTAGTATAATCTTTTCCCATAAACCCAATATCTGGGTATACTCGGGCTCCTAAAGAGTGATAGATATTTAGTGCTGTAACTATAGAATCAGGAAAGTCCTCCACATCTGGAGGAATTCTATCCCAATCTATTTCTTCACCAGTTTGTTCTACCATTCGTAGATACTGGTCTTTACTCATACCTATTTCATCATGATCCAGGTACAGTTTTAGTTTTTTGAACAACTGTTTCTTGAGCTTTGCTACGAAAGTTTTCAAGGTCAAAGACTACCTCATTGAGCCAATTATCAAATTCGCTAGAATTTTCTACTAGTTCTGTTGCATTAGTTATATCAAAAGGTAATTCCTGCTCTGGATCATTTCCTTTTAAATCAACAAGTACTAAATCTTCTAAATATTTCAACTTAAGTCCTTTCCAACCTTTTACAGTTGCTGTTGTAAATTCTTTTACAAATTTATTATCATCTAGGCTTTCTTCGAATTGTCTAGTTTTTCTATTAAATTTGTTTTGTGTGCATCTTTTTCGCAATGCGACGAGTTCTTTTCGGGAGAGGTTCGCTAGTTCAACTTCAAATCCATCAAGGCCAGGAAACTCAACCCATGTGGTCTTACTGTCGACCAGCAGGTTTTTTAATTCCATATTATTCTCCTACGAATATTGTGTGATTCTAGTTCCTATAGCTGTATTATCTAAAGAAGTAAAGTCGTAACTTTGTGTAAATACTTCAGATATAGCTAATCTTGCTGTATAAGATACAGGGTTTAGTTGTATCTGAAAGAAAGGAGTCGCATTAATTGCTTTTCCTAACTCTATAGCTTTAATAGTTAAATCAGTACTAGTACTAAAATCATCAAATTGTGTTATATTATTATCAGTTTGGTATTGACGTATTTCTCCCGAAGCCGTACGTTTATCTACCGTATAAGCACTTGGAAACATTGCATTACTTGAACTAGTTACTGCTAAACTGTCATGAATATTTTGGTAAGCTGTCCAGTTTACAACATTAGAAATCCTAAGATTTATGCTTATAATATTATTCATATCTAAGCTGTCAGCTGTAATGATTGGATATACTTGAAGAGGGGTTCTTGTGGAAGACTCAGATTGAGCGCTTCCAGGAAGTGAGTATGATTCATTTCCTGCCCTTGACAATTTAGTTCCTTCACCTTCTAGTCTAACAATGAATGGATTTTCTGGTATAAAATCCATACTAGCATTAGTAATTATAGCATTTTCCAATTTAAAAGTGCTATTTGTTGTTACCATATACATATCAAATTTCTTTAACTGTCCAGCAGTTAAATCACCTAATAAATCTATGATAACGGACTCATCTTTTTCTATTGTTAAAGGTACATCGAAACTAAATGAAGCAGGATTTGCTTTATTTATTACTGAACCTTCAAACATTTTTGATTGATCGTGCAGAGTCTTTACTGAGTACGAATCTTCCGCAAATGTTTGGTTAAAGGATACAGCGGAACTAGTATAGATTCTATACCGAGTTCCGCCATACACTATATATAGTTTACTCTCACGAAGAAAACTATAAGACATTTTTTAAGCCGCTACTGATCTGTCTCCTGATCCACTCGCTGCATAAC
>Ga0209404_10001385_pt1 | contig 16393 bp, 23 predicted proteins | sample TroAtlMetagenome_2_FD_187447 | JGI IMG/M metagenome (GOLD analysis project Ga0209404, IMG submission 187447) | Marine eukaryotic phytoplankton communities from Atlantic Ocean - Tropical Atlantic ANT8 Metagenome (SPAdes) (version 2) | ecosystem: Environmental > Aquatic > Marine > Oceanic...
TTCTTTAATCAAATTGGATTTATCAAGAGGAGTGGGTTCAGAAAATTTTACAGGAAATGTTATTGTTAACATATCTTGATCAGTATGAGAAATTCCAATAAAATGTGAAGAATTATTTATTTTGGACAACATAGAATCCCATTTTTGAAGATGTGCAGAGACTCTAGACACATTTTGTTGAACATTAGATAAAGTAGTATTCAAATCGGTATCAAATAATCTGAATTTCACAAGAGGAATCATAATCATCCCACCAAGAATTTTTTCACGATTTTGAATTTTTAATAAAATCACATCTTCAGGATTTTTAGACGAAGACAAATCCCCATAATCAGGATCAAAATACCCAGTAATTAATTTGGAGGAATCAAATATTCGATAGTACCCATCCTCATAATCTAATTTCCAATTTCCCAAGAAAATTATTCAATTAAACTAATTACTAAACTTTTATTTGAAAATAAAACGTGGTTGATGTTCATCACAGAAATAAAAAATTAATCATTATTTTCTAGCATATCTAATGCTTTTTGTAATGAGATTTCAAGCTGATGAATTCTTTTTCTGAGTTCAATGTTTTCATCCCTTAAAGAATCTCTTTCTTTAGTAAGAATTTCATTTAAATCCATATCAAAACTATGAATTAATACTATTTTTACATTACAATTAACAGAAATAGGCAAATCATCTTAAATCACATAGTATGAGAATCAACCAAATTTCCATCCAAAGGTTTTACTTCAAAAATATCTTTTAAAAAATATTTTTGTTTAGAATGATAATTACAAAGTAATACAGAGGATTTGGAATCTCCAACATGAAATACAGTTACATTGATAGGTTTGTTGATGCAACATATTCTATCCACTTTAATTCCAGTTTGCTGAGAAGCCATTTCTAACCATACCAATTTTTGAATTTTATTTAAATTACGAATAGATTGTAATGCTAAAGTTTGTTTTTTTATTTGTCTCAAAGTTTTTCGAAGTTCAGGAGATAAATTTTCTAACAACATTAAAGATAAGATCTTGGTTTAGATAAATTTATCATATTAAAAAAAAGATAATTAAATAAACTAGGAATCAAAATAAGATTATGACAATTGCTAAGGAAAATAAAGAATTCATTAACAGTTTAATTGAATATTACATCAGTGAGTCAGAATCATATAGAGAAATTGCAGAGAAATTTCGACCAGAAATAGAATCAGTTCCAGATACTGCATTTGGAATAATTACAGGATGTGTATATTCAGGATTTCTTCAAGCTTATCAAAATCAACAGCAAACAGCAAGTCTAGAAGATATTAAAGAATTTAATGAAATGATTAAAGCAAAAGACCCTCAAATCAAAAAAGCAATTTCATCTCCAATTAAAACAGATACCCAATCAAATAAAAAAACAGATTGAGGAAGAAATTAGGCATAAAAAAGATAAAAATCTAAAAATTAACAACAAAATAACAGTACAGTTTAATTTGAATCAAAAATTATAAAATTATGAAAATTGATGGTAGTAAGATCATATTTGGTTTGGGAGTAACATCTGCAGTGGCAACAGCAGTAATAGCACTCTATTTTTCAATTCGTTAAAGATAAATCATTAAGATTAAATGAATAATCAATGTCTGCAACTAATGAATTTAAAATTACACAAATAGTAGATAACGGACAAATGATACAATTAACATTAATTGAAAATGTATCAACAGAACCAATTTCACAAAAACAATTAATCATAGAAAATGTATCCAAAAAATTAGATTCAGAAACAAAAGAACAAGTCATGCCATTATTAGAAGCAATTTTGCAAGCACAACCAACGGTAAATATGAAATCATATCAACAAACACAAATTACAATTGCCATGCCTAAATCAAGATTTGATGGAATGGGAAGACCACAAGTTGGAAATACCATAAATGTGGATTTAAAAAAAATCTAAAGTTTTGAATTTACTTCATCTAAAGTATGTAGTGGTAAAGAACAAGAAAAATTTTTACAGATAAAAACAGAAGTCTTATCTTCAAAAGTTTTTCCAGAAAAGAAAGGATAAGTTGAAAGGGAATTTAGTTGTTCAGAATTTTTAATATTCACCATGATAGAGTTAGGCAAATACGAAGTAAATAGAGAATGGCAAAGTTCTGAATTTTCAGAATTTATAATAGTGATTTCGACAGGTTTTTCCAAATACATAGAAATGGTGTTTAAGAGATATCCAAATCCAAAGGGATTTTCAGCTGCCATTTGTGCCTGAGATTCCATAATTTTTAGGGAAATATCAAGAAATGACTGTTCTTGAGACAAATGATATAATCGCAACATTACAAATGAAGAAACAGAATTTCCAGATGGTAAAGATAAATCATAATTGCTTTTTGGACGAATAATTAATTTTTCATGATTATCAGAAGTCATAAAGAAACTACTATTTTCTGAATCCCAGAAATGTTCTATTAAATGACGACCCAGTTGTAATGCAAGTTTAAGATATTTTTCATCAGGTTCAATTTCAAAAACATCCAATAATGAATTTATAAAATATGAGTAATCTTCAAGATACCCATTAATTTTTGCAGTTCCATTTTTGTATGTCCTCAATAATTTATCATCAACGTAGAGATTTTTTTCAATAAAAGAAATACAATCTTTTGCTGCATCAAGATATCGAATATCATTTGTTACACGATAGCCTTTGGCAAAAGCTGTGATCATTAATGAATTCCAAGAGACTAGAATTTTGTCATCTAATCCAGGTGAAATTCTTTTTGAACGTACTTCCAATAATTTTTTTGAACAAGAATCTATAATCTCATGAACTTTTTGTTCAGATATTCCAAAATTAAATGCAATTGTGGAAGGATTAAGATTATTACAAAGAATACTATTGCCCTCCCAATTTCCACCATCCGTTACATCAAAATAAAGACAAAATATTTCAGCATCATTACCAAGAATTTCTTTGATTTCAGATTTTGTCCAAACATAGAACTTACCTTCTACACCTTCAGAATCTGCATCATAAGCAGAATAAAATCCCCCTTCAGATGAGGTCATTTCACGTAAAACAAAATCAAGTGTTTTTTTTAGCACATCCAAATAAAATGGATCTTTGGTGATTTGATATGCTTCACAATAATTTACAGGCATGAGGGCATTATCATAAAGCATTTTTTCAAAATGAGGGACCAACCATTTTGTATCAGTGGAGTATCTATGAAATCCCCCTCCAATTTGATCAAAAATTCCACCATTTGCCATTTTTTTCAAAGTTTTTAATGCAAACTCATTAAATTTTGGTAAATTTGCTATTTTTGCATAACGAAATAAAAATGAAATATTTGCCGCATTTGGAAATTTAGGGGCTGAACCAAATCCACCATATGTAGGATCACCAAGTTGGAATAGATTCATTGCTGCTTCATCAAGTAAAGTTCGTTCTAATTTCGTAGGGTCTGAAATTTTTTCAGTTTTATGTAATGCGTAAATGAAACTTTCTGCAGATTTTTCAATATCTTTTGGTTTTTCTTTCCAAGCTTGTGCCAATTGTCTACAAATACTTCCAAATCCTGGTCGTCCATACGAATCCAAAACCGGAAAATAAGTTCCAACATAGAACGGTTTTTGTTCAGGAGTTAGAAAAATACTCAATGGCCAACCACCTTGACCAGTAGCTATTTGACAAACTTTTTGATAAATATCATCTATATCAGGACGTTCTTCACGATCAACTTTGATGTTTACAAAATGTTCATTCATAAATTCAGCAACATCGTCATTTTCAAAAGATTCATGAGCCATTACATGACACCAATGACAGGAACTATATCCAATACTCAAAAAAATAGGTTTATTCTCATCTTTTGCTTTTTTTAGTGCTTCATCATTCCATCCATACCAATCCACCGGATTTTCAGCATGTTGAAGTAAGTAAGGACTAGTTTCATGAATTAAATGATTTTCAGCCATAATTGATCAAAAGAGTTTTGAATATTTGTACCTAGATGGAGTCAACCCCATATTCCCTTACCTTCAGTTAATTCATAAATTCGTACATTAATTCTCTTAAGAAATTTAGTTTTTGATTTATCTGCTTTTTTATCATGGCTGTAATCTTTTTTCTTGAGCAATTCTTCTAATCTTGCCAATTGTTCTAAAGATAGTTTATCAAATTCATGTTTTGAAGAAGATATTAGAGTCAGTAGTTTTATCCTTTCACGATCTTCTGAAGTAATATCAGCCATACACTAACTTACATTATTTTTAAAATAAATCTTATCGTAATTCCAATTATTTGTCAGAAAAAAATTAAAACAGTATATTAAAATTCAATGAAATTTTTTTTTATTTATGGAAAAAATGCGTGCAATGGTACTTTCAGAATGTGCAGAAATTGAAACTAAGCCTTTGAAATCAACTAAAATAGATAAACATGAAATTGAAAGATCAGATGAAATTTTACTAAAAATCGAAGCTTGTGGGGTTTGTCATTCACAACTTCATGGAATTGAAGGAGATTGGCAACATATTGGAATTCCAGCAACACTACCAATTGTTCCAGGACATGAAGTGGTCGGTAAAATAATTGAGATTGGAAAAGATGTGACCAAATTCAAAGTAGGAGAAAGAGCTGGAATTACACCACTACTTGAAGCATGTAAAAATTGTCAATATTGTGATGAAGGAAAAGAATACCTTTGTGAATCATCAAAAATTACAGGAGAGACATTGAAGGGGGGATATTCAGAATACATCACAGTTAGACAAGATTTTGCAACTAAGATTCCAGATGAAATGAAATCAGAATACGCAGCACCTCTATTTTGTGCAGGGATTACTGCATACAAGGCAGTTAAAGCAGCAGAACCAAAAACGGATAAAAAAATTGGAATTTTTGGAATTGGAGGAGTAGGTCACATGGCAGTGCAATTTGCAAAAATAGAGAATGCCAAAGTTATTGCGTTTTCAAGATCACAAAATCATTTGGATGTTGCAAAAAGATTAGGAGCGACAGACACTATGATTTTTTCAAAAGAACAAAAAGAATTTTTAGATAACTTAAATCAAAAACAGGGATTATTAGATGCCGCAATAGTATTTGCTCCAGCAGATATTGTAACAGATACTGCAATAAAATCAGTCAAGAAAGGAGGAACAATTGTCATTGCAACAATTGGAGAAAGGCCAGAATTCATTGCATTTGAAGAAAAAACAATTAGGGGCACGTTGATTGGATCTACAAAAGATATGGAACAAGTAATCAAGATATGTAGTGAAAATAATATCGAAGTAATTTATGAAACATTTCCTTTAGAAGAAGCAAATGAAGCTTTAAAGAAATTAAAAGATTCAGAGGTTGACGCACGCGCAGTTTTAGTTCCAAGTATTTAGAGGCCCGATAAGAAAAATGAACTGTAAAAGATGTCACCATACAGATGAAGTTCACGTGCCAGATGAAGAAAGCAAATTAATGATTAAGTTAGGAAAATGTAAAATTCCAACATGCACGTGTTCGCAATATGTCAATCCAATTCAAGAAATTGATGAAGATTTATTGTAATATAAAAAAACTCTAGAAAATTCCTAAATCATTTAATTCTTTTTGTATTTCAGAATCAACTCTAGCACCAGAACCGCATTTACTACACATTCCAGTTTCGTCTGGATCCTCAGACATTTTTCTCTCACATTCTACACATTTCTCAATACCTTTTTTGAATCCCATATCTAAAGTTCAATAATTTCATTTACATAAATATTTTCAAAATACGTTTTTTATCAATTCATTAGATCTATCAATGAGAATTTTACCTTGTAGAAATCTCTGCATCGGGTCTTGTTTTGTGCCACAATGCACCTAGAATTACTGCAACAGATATCCAAAATGTGGTTACTCCAAGTACAGACATTATTCTAAATTCGTTTACCAATTCCATTGGAGCAGTTACTTCATCTGGATTTGCAGGCATTAATGCAAATGTCACTCCAATAAATGCTGCATAACCTACAATTGACAAAACTTTTCTGTTTTGTTTTAGACGTTTGGAAAGCTGATAGAATCCTACTGCACCAAAACCAGATATTGCAATAAATGACAGATACAAAATTGCTCTTAATACAACAGTTTCACCATCTCCAACAGTTGGAGGATTTGCAGGATATTTCAAAAATGGAATTAGATAAAGTGTAAACCACATTACTCCAGCAAGCAAAAGTGTTTTCTTTAGATCATTACTTCCTGGCAATACATGTCTTGCAAATGCATAGACTATTCCAAATAATGCACCAATTGATGTCCCTAGTATTGTACCAGCTAAAACTTGTCCACTTTTTTGCCAATCACGATATGCATCATACTCTGCCCAAAATTGTGGAGTGTCTTCCTCTTCACCTGATGCAAAGAGGTTTTGATTCTCAATTCCAATTGCCTCATCAAGGTGTGGTTCAACAATTCCTAAATTAACAATTCCATGAATTGTTCCGGCTAAAGCCCCAGAAAATAATACAATTAAAATAAAAAGAAGAGTTTTCATGTCAACATTCACCTAATGGCAGGGAAATCCTGCTGCATGTCTCATATCGTGAGTTAGCTCATGTATGTAAAGCTCCTCGTATGCATCTACACCTTGAATTACACTAAAGATGTGACCTTGATCATATCCTACTATGAATAGGCCAAATGCAAAAACGACTGCAAGTAGTGCAACTGCAAGAATTGGAGGTTTACCGACTGTACGTGTTATTTGTTCTGATTTTGACACGATGTCAATTATATTATTAATAATTTAAATGTTTCTTAATAATAATTATTAAAGAAATATATATTACTTAATAAGTATATTACTAGTGAGCGATACAGAACAACTAGAAGATTCAAGTCGACCTAGCGATTACCGTGTACCAGTAACTGTAGTAACTGGATTTTTAGGATCTGGAAAGACCACTTTGCTGAATTATATTTTGACAAAAGAACATGGAAAACGCATTGCAGTAATAGAAAACGAATTTGGAGAAATTGGAATCGATAATGAGTTGGTAGTTGGGGCAGATGAAGAAATTTTTGAGATGAGTAATGGTTGTATTTGTTGCACTGTACGTGGTGATCTTATTAGAATTTTAGGAAACTTAATGAAAAGAAAGGACAAATTTGATTACATTTTGATTGAAACAACCGGAATGGCAGATCCATCACCGGTTGCACAAACATTCTTTGTTGATGATGATACAAAAGATAGTTTTGATCTTGATGCAATAGTGACAGTTGTTGACGCAAAACATGTTTGGCAACATATTGATGATAGTAGTGAGTGTCAAGAACAAATTGCATTTGCAGACTTAATCTTACTTAACAAGACAGATCTTGTCACACCTGCTGAGATAGACAAGTTAGAGCAAAAAATCTATTCTATGAATTCATTAGTAAAAATCTACCGAACAGAAAATTCACAAATAGATGTTGAAAAAATATTGAATGTAAAGTCATTTGATCTTAAAGGAAAACTAGAGAAAAAACCAGACTTTTTGAAAGAAGACTTACCATTTGAGTGGATTGGAAAATACAAACTTGGAAACGGTACATATCAAATTAATTTCAAAGAAGGTCCAGACCCATCAATTAACATGGCAATAATTCCTGTTAAAGACTCAGATGACATGGAATCAATAAAAGATATGGGTGTGAGAACATTTTCTAATAATATTGGCCCCTACACTAATGGGGATATGTTTACTCAATCTGAGAATCCAATAAAGTTCACATTTCCTGAAGAAGGATCATCAACAATCAAGTTCAAAATTGATGAATCTAATTCTGATACATTTGCAATTTTTACAGAACATCTTCCTTCAGAGTATGAGATGACAATTTTAAGTGGTGAAGAAGTAAAAAATCCAAATGAATCAAAGATTTACCCTCACAGTCATACCCACGACAATACTGTTTCTTCAATAGGAATAGACATTCCAGGTTCTGCTGATTATGAGAAATTTAATGAATGGTTAGGAAATCTTTTGAGAACAAAAGGAACGGATATCTTCCGCTCAAAAGGAATTGTCAGTATCAAAGACAGAAAAGACAGAGTCATATTTCAAGGAGTCCACATGCTACTTGATGTAACATCTGACAGATATTGGAAAGATGATGAGGAAAGAATTAATCAACTTGTGTTTATTGGACGAAATCTAAATCGAGAAGAAATTACAAAAGGATTTAGTTCATGTCTAATCTAAAAGATTTAGAAAAAAATACAGACAAAATAGAACGTTGGGTTTTTGAAATATCTGATTTTGCATCACATGTGCAATGGTCTTCTGATGGATTATTTGTGGCAATAGCATTAGCCTCTGGACCAATTCAAATTTTTAATTCTAAAAGTGGAGAACAGAAAACTTTAGACGGTCATAAATTTGGAACAATGGAAATTAACTGGTCTCCAGATAACTCCAAAATAGTTTCAGTAGGCCAAGACGGACAAATTAAAATTTGGAATGTGAAAACGCAACAAGTTGTAAAAACAATGGTAGGAGGAACTCAGTGGGTTGAACATGTTTCCTGGTCTACTAATGGCGATTATATTGCATCATCTGCAGGTAAGATACTAAGGATTTGGAATTCAGAAGGGACTCTAGTCCAAGAGTATAAGGATCATCCAAGTACAATAACTTCATTACAATGGAATACAAATGGTAAAGAGATTGCAACTGCATCTTATGGAAAAATTCTAATTTTCTTAGTTGGTGTAAATGAACCAAAAACAGAATTGAAATTTCCAAGCTCTATCATATCTTTGTCATGGCAAAAAAGTGGGAAATGGATTGTTGGAGGTACTCAAGAGGGTTCAATGTGTGGATGGCAATTACCTCCAACTGATGACAATTACATTGGTATAGATGGATACGAGACAAAGGTGACTCAGTTATCATGGAGCAAAAACGGAAAAAATCTTGCAACATCTGACGGGAACTGGGTTGTGATATGGGACTTTTCAGGAAAGGGACCCAAGGGTACTGAGCCTCAATTACTAAAAGATGATAGAAAGATAACCCAAATGTCATATCAAAATAATGGTGATTTTTTGGTTTGTGGTGCCAAAGATGGTTCTGTTGTTTTTTGGAAAACTGCAGTTCCAGAAAAACCAAGACTTGTCTTTGAAGTGGATGCAGCAATAAACCAATTACAATGGTCAAAAGATGGATCTTCTCTTGTTATATGCAGTGAAGATGGTAAAGTAAGAATTTGGAAAACACCTAGAGGATAAACAAAAATGATTATTGATTTGTATTTGAAGGGAGAACTTGTTATTGTCATCGGAGGTGGGGATGAGGGAATGTTAAAGATAAGATCATTATTAACACAAGATTGCAAGATTTTACTTTTCAGCGAAGAATCAAACAAAGAAATTGAGAAATATGTAAAGCAAAAAAAGATTACTTTTGAGAAAAAGAAAATATCAAATTTGGATTTTTTGGAAAAATACAAACCAATAATGATAATGGGAACCACTGATGACAAGGAACTTAATCGAAAAATTTACCAAAAGGCCAAAGACATGAATTGTCATGGTTATGCCGTTGATGATCCAATGATAAGTGATTTTTCACATCCCTCACTTATCAACATAGAAAACATAGTACAAATTGCAATATCCACTCAAGGAAAAAGCCCAATAATGGCAAAAAAGTTCAGAATTGAAGCAGAAAAAATTTTTAAAAAAGTTATAAAAAAAGAGGATCTAAATTACATCAGAATTCATGAATATGCTCGAAGCATGGCAAAAACTAAAATTCCTACTCCAAATGAGCGAAGAGAATTCATGTATAGTCTGATGGATGATAAGAATCTCAAACGAAATCTAAAGGCAGGAAAGCTTGGCGATGCAAAAACAAGAATCAAAGTACTTTTTGATTTGTGGGTAAAACCCTATGGAGTTTATGCAAACTCAAACTGATGAAAAATAAAAAATGTACTCTAGGTTGATTATTGATTATTAACTTGGCAATAATTCATATACGAAATAAAAATCTGAATTCTATGGATAAACACAAACCTTCTGATGAGATGATAAAAGATCTGGATAATTTATTATCAAAATTAAATGGAATGGAAATTGTAGCATCAGATGATTTTCAAAAAAATTCAATTAAAGTAATGAGAGCCCTCATTGAAGGACAAATGCATTCAGTTAATGAATTTCAACATATGAAAAAGGCATTAGATTTACTAACTTTACAATTATTTGACGTACAAAACAAAGTTAAGAATTAAGTCTACTATTCATCTTTGTCGGATTCTTCTGAATCTTTGTCTGATTCCTCTGAATCTTTGTCTAATTCTTCTGATACCCTTACAACATAATCAGGTTTTGGTTCAGAAATTTCGTCATTATTACATGGAGGTTTGTACTGAGCTAGAATTTTTTGAATTACATTATGTCGTTTTTCATCACTTGATTCAAACATTGGTAAAATTGCAAGGTACAAAGATTGTTCAGAACCAGATTTCTGTAACCAACATTTGAATTGTTCATGAGATGTAAAAAATGACTTTTCATCAGTTTTTTGACAATCCCCAACATAGACCATGTCAAATTTATCTTTGGTTCGAGATAAGATCAAATAGACTAATTTTTCCATAGGAGGACCCCATTCGGATAAAGGAATTGGCCCTAGAAACTCATATTGAAGGATTTGAATGCTCAATGAAAGTTATTTGAAGTACTTTCTTTTCTTTTTATCGGAAAAAAGACTCTAGTGATAAAGATCTAACAGGTAAGAGACGACTTGAAAAGATTAAATTCAAGCCTTATCGATTTCACGTGAATGAAAAAATCCAGAAATTTGAGACAAGTTGGATATTCCATGATCTTGGTATCAGCCAGTTTGTTAGCAGTATTAATAATTGGAGTCGTCATTGGTGAGGATGTATTATATGCAGATAACATGTCAAGAGATGCTACAGCTCATTTCAACGAGTGTAAAGCAAATGATTTCAAAACAGATGGCTGTGAAATTTACTGGGATAGAATAAATAATGAAATTTCAGGAATTTATGTAGATCTAGAAAACTAGTTATCAATAATTAGTAAAAACTAGAAATTATTTTTAACATCATTAGCCTTATTTTGATAGAATTTTGCCTTATTTTCATCATTTAATTCATTTAGATAAATATCTGCTAATTGCTGAAGCGGATAAAAATCTTCAGGTAAAATAGAAGTTAATTTTTCTAGACATTCAATTTTCTTTTTAGAATTTGATGTTTCAACATAACATGTGTATAATTCAAACAGAATTTTAGAATCATCTGGATTTGATTCAAGTTTCTTTGTTAATTCCATAATTTTTTCTTCTGTTTTTTTAAGTGATGAAATATTTGGAGTACTTTGTTTTAATTCAATACTTTTTTTTATTTTATCGAGAAATCCCACACACGTTAGAGGATACTAGAAATTAATAATGTTTGTAAAAATAAAAACTAGTATTAGTATCCATTAGCAAAATCAGATATCATATTCTTATCTTTAGTTAAACGATTCATTGCAAAGAATGCACCGCCAACAATTCCAGCCTGATAAAAAGTATATAGAAATATACCAGATGAAGTAGGATCTGATTTTGTAAAACTCAAAGCAAGAACAGTTACAAAAACAAATGTACTAGCACATGAAACTAATCTATTAAGAAATCCCGTATCCAGACCAACAATTCTTTTTGTTGCAGCAGCCATTAAAGTAATACTTGAGATAATTAAGAAAGTTACACCACCGTTTGCCATTACAAATGTATGAACCCATGTTAACAAACCATCTTCAAAAATAGATACATCAGGCATTACACTTCCACCATTAATTGCAAAATTAACAGAACTAAACATACCACCCATTACAAAAAAGAACAAGAATATTTTTACAATAGATCTTTTAATAGGACTATGAATTTCAGCTGGATTTACAGCTCGTTTAGTAATTTTAATTCCATAGAGAAATCCTACAGCCATTGCAGGAATAAACATCAAATTGATTAGAATTGGCGATTCTCGATTAATGGCGTCAATTTGAGGATGAAATATCAAAAACAATAACAGAGCTAGTAAGGCTGAAGAAGAAAATAATATCAATCCAAGATATTTGTGCCCACCAGATTCAGACTGACTACTCCAATTGTACATTTTATGACATCATAAGAAAATGATTAAAAATACAGCCCGAAAATGATTTGCTCAATGAATCAATTCTGTTTACCCTTTTTAATGGAAATCATTCAAAAAAAGCATGAAAAAAGGGAATTTTGTCATAACAGTCGGGGCAATAATTTTCATTTTTGGTTTAATTTTTGATTTACAAGGCCAATCAGTGATAGGTCCAGAATCATCATTCATGTATGCAAATCCAGATTGGATCACATATGGAATTCAAATGATGTTTGTAGGAATAACAATTATTGCCATTGGGGCATTATTGAAAATTCTAAAAAAATGAATCCATCAAAATCCAGCATCAAGAGGATCACTGGGTTTCATAATTTCTCTTAATAAAATAGTGGCAAAGGATCCTCTAGACAATGAAAATTCAACTCTATTTTTCTCAGACATATAATCAGTACAATGAATTGCAGCTTGTCTGAATCCTCCCTCACTACTTACTTCTTGCATTTCTTTAATGAAAAAATCCTTAGGAGTAATTTCTTCATCAACCAAAATTTTAGAAATAGAATAGTCAAATCTTGTCTTTTTGTAATAAGAATATCCAACAAATGGTAATGCAAGATATTGTTCAACCCCATCTTTGAATTTTCCAATAATACTTTTAGAATCAAAACACACATCACCTGATTGAGATTCGAATAAATTTTCACCATCTAAAAATGCAGCACTAAGAGATTTATTGAAAATATATGATTCATATGCTTGAATGTAAAATCTTCTTAAAGACAAAGGAATTGCACGTATTGCACGAATAGAATCATCATGGTCAATCATTTCTTTTAAAACAATTTTTTCAATATCCATTTGAGATGGAACTTTATCAAAATATTTTTTATAATTAACCTTATCAGAAAGTTTTTCACGAATTTCAGTATTTTCAGCTGAATCATATGAAGAAGTGAATGAAAGAATCAAATCAACGGCCATATCAAAATCCCTTTGTAAAATTGCCTTTCCAATTAAGTGAGTCACAGGTCTTTTAGATCCAAATCGCTGATATCCATAAAAATTCAAAATTTGGTTATGTTCATCAAAGGAAGTTAAATTATCAGAACAATCAGAAATTTGAATTTTAAAATTATTGCCAATCATATCTTTTTTAGATAAGGGTTTTTTTGTAAATCCAATTTTCTTAAGAGAATATTTTTCAGTAGAAAAATCTTCAATAGGTTTTCCTTTGTGAGGTGAACCAACAAATTGTTCAGTTACAGCAGATGCATCCTTTAGTCCCAAAGATTTTAGACGAACACCAGTTTTTCTAAAAATCCCCGATAAAGCATGATTAGTGTCAATTTTTTTCTTTTTTAGTTTGTAAACAGCATAACCACTCTCAGGAGTGATAGAATTTGTGGCACGTTTAGAAATTAATTCAGATACTTCAAAGTCTTCAGGGTCATTTCTAATTTTACCACCTATACCAGAAAATTTTGTAGTATAAACAGAAATTCCTATTTGTGAATCAATTTCAGGTATCACTCTATAATCACTGTTAGATATTTACTGATTGCAATATCTGAAGTTTGTGCACCCAGTAAAATTTTGTATGTTCCAGGGATAGATTGTTCTGAAGCAGAAATTTCAATATTTTGAGAATCAATGGATTCAACAACTAGAAAATCATGAGTAGTAGATACAATAGAAGTAAGGTCAACAAGATCATTTTCAGACTGAGAAATAACGAAATAATTAGTAGTAGATTCACCTGGAGAAAGGGTTACTTCATCAAATTCAAGTTGAATGTCAAATGGTAATGGTACAGATGTGTCCACAACACCTATTTTATTTTCAACCCATTCAGTAAACCAAATCTTTTCACCAGAAATAGCAAAATCAAAAATTTGTGCAACGCCACAGTTTTCCATTACTTCAATTCCAGAATCACAGTCAGCCCAATTAGGATTTTTTGAAGGAACATGGTATTCAACTAGAGTTTGTGTTTTTGGATCCATTACAGAAATATTATTTGCTGTTTGTGCATTAAATACAAGTCTCCCTTGTTCATCATTTTCAATCCAATACGGTCTAGATAGAGGAGATTTAACAATGCCTGTTTGATTTCCAAATGTTTCAAGAATTGGATCAGCAGTGACATATTGAATAAATTGTTCAGTAGAAGGATCAAAGCTAAAGAAGGATGAAGAAGTGGTATCTGCTAACCACAATGTACCATCATCAGAAAAAGTTACACCGTTTGGAGTAAGTAGTTGTACAGGTAATGGGTAACCATCAATGTAATCAATTAATGGCAAGTATAATTGTCCAGTAGTTGTAACATCATCAAGATAATCATTTTGATTAAACTGTACTAAAATTCCACCTTGTTGATATAACCAATTAGTATACCAGATATTGTCATTTCCATCTATTGCGAAGTCAGCTGTAACAGAATCATCTACAGGTGATGGAATACTCAAATAATTTACTTCAGTATCAGTAGGATTTACATCCAAAATAGTTAATTTGTTTCCAGTAAAATCATTAATTATAATTTGAGAGCCATCAATTCGAAGTTTTTGGGGTAATGAATTTCCTTCAGAAGGATAGGACAATCGCTCATACTCTTCTTCAAAGGTTGAAAATTTCCAAACAGAGTCATAAGTTTCATCAGTAAACCAAATTGATCCATCAGGAGCATAATCTATACCCCACATCATTGAACGAGCACCATCAGGCCATGTAGGATTTTCAAATTCAGTGAATGTTTGAGTTGAAGGATCAAATTTTGCTAGGTTACCAGTATTAGTTTGAACAAACCAAACATTACCATCATAATCAGAAGTAATAGCTAATGGATTAGTACAGTCTGTAGGAATAACAAATTCTTGAACAAACTTAGTAGATTTTGCAATTTTATCAGAACTACAAAATTGATTTCTTTGTTCATCAGGATAATTATCAGCAGGTGTTCCAGTAATCGTTAATGCAGGATCATTCATTGCTGCATAATCCACTTGTTCATCATATCCAGGAATGGCAATTAAAACACCAGAAGTCAACATAAGACCGCCTAGAAAACCAAATGCCAAAATTCCCTTAGTCTGTTTTTTCACAGATTTTTTTGAACATTACTGTTAATATCTCATTCCCAGTAAATCACAATAATTTCAAATCGCCAGTGATTTTATCAATCAAATTTTCAGGTGCGGGACCAATAGATATGCATGTTGTAGTTCCAGGAGTTAATTGGGTGTGACCTGCATCAGAAATTTCAGACCAAGGCAAGTTCAAATCAATTGCATGTCTTTTTACTTCTTGTAGTTCTTTAATTCCTGAGACTTTGACGACAACTTTCTCTTGCCCACTCCACCATTCAGACCACCATTCTGGATGAGATTTTCTGACATGTTCTGAACCCATTACACATGCATGACCTACTTGAGCAGCAATCTTACCTTTACCCATACCCAAGTCAGTTCTAACCGCAATTACTTGTTTAATTTCACCCATATCATTTTTAGAAATAGGCACAATGAAAAACTTTTGAAATAAATAATTGACAAAGAACCAAAATCTGTGTACTATGATACAATTGTAGCAGGTGGTAGTATTGCAGGATTATTAACAGCTAGAGAAATTTCTTCAGAAGGATTTTCAGTATTAGTAATTGAAGAAGATTATGAAATTGGAACACCAGAACATTGTGGAGGATTGGTAAGTATTGCAGGTTTAGAAGAATTAGGAATTATTCCATCTAGAAAAACTTTCGAGCATATGATTGAATCTGCAAAGATTACATCACCAAATGGAGAAAATTTTACAATTAATTCAAAAAATCAAAAAGTAGTAGAAATCAGTAGAAGAGAGTTAGACAAACAAGTTGCATTTCAAGCTCAAAAAAATGGGGCAGTAGTAAAAGTAAGAACCAGTTTTCAAGAAATGACAGAAACAGGAATTAGAACAAATGAAGGAAAAATTGATTGTAAAATTTTTGTAGATGCAAGAGGGGTTTCATCATTAATTCATAAGGATCGAACAGGAATTTTATCATCTGCACAATATGAAATTTATGCAGACTGGATCAAAAAAGGAAAAGTAGAAGTGATTTTTGATCAAGAAAAATATCCAGGTTTTTTTGCATGGATAATTCCATCTGATGAAGGGAAAGGAAAAGTAGGAATTGCAGGAAAAGGAATTAACGTCTCAGAAACATTAAATGAATTTCTTAAACAAAAAGGAGAATTTTCAACAATAA
>Ga0209404_10001386_pt1 | contig 16373 bp, 21 predicted proteins | sample TroAtlMetagenome_2_FD_187447 | JGI IMG/M metagenome (GOLD analysis project Ga0209404, IMG submission 187447) | Marine eukaryotic phytoplankton communities from Atlantic Ocean - Tropical Atlantic ANT8 Metagenome (SPAdes) (version 2) | ecosystem: Environmental > Aquatic > Marine > Oceanic...
CTTTGATAGTTCTAAAGTATACGAATGGCTACTTAATAACGATTGCCCATTTGAATGGGAACCAATCAATACCAAGGACGCCAGCAGCACAACTCTTATCTTCACAGCTAAAGAGACTACATACCCAGAACCAGACGGAGAACCAAGCTACTAATGACTATCTTTGAATTTACCGAACAACTCTGCGACATCATCGGAGGCGAGGACGCATACTATCGCTTCGACAAGGCAGAGTTACTAACAATGTGCCAAGAAATGAGCAACTCACATGAGGAGCTTGAGAACATGAAGGAATGTAAGGAAGCACAAGAATCATACGAATTATTCAATCCAACACCGAATTAGCCCTCTCAGAATCGCCTACAAGGTGCCTGAAAAAAAGCTTGGGTACGTTAGTACCCCCTAAAATCACCCTGACAAGCAAACTGTCATAAAACTCTTTGCCTCTTCACAATCATGCAGGGACGCAATGACTACTTATCAAATGATCTACCACGTCAAGAATTGTGGTCAGGCTGAGCACACTATTAAGTGGTGCGATACAGCAGAGCAAGCAGCTTGGATAGCCAAGAACTACTGCGATAAATTCGATTTCAAATTAATAGATGTGATACCAAATGAAGCGTAAATACTATCCAAATAACTGGGATGCTATCAAGCAATGCCCATCATCATACTTCCCTGCAATGGAATATGAGGAATTCAAGGACTGGAAGATACATGGCTATCAATTGCCTAGCTCACACTATGGCATAGTCAGAATCGAAAACAAGGACACAGGAACAATTGAAGAGTACACATATAAATCTGAATATCATACAAAACAAAGACTAAAGAAAGAGGTAGGCAATAACTGCACCATAACAATAGCTACTGATGAGGGAGTTTATCACTTATCACCCAACAGAATAGACTTTAACAATCCATGAACGAACAAACATTTAATAGAAGATTTAATCAACTCTTAACCTTGGTTAGCATACACCCACATAAGGACGAACTGCTACAAATAATGGCAGATCAGGTAGCAGAAGATACCGAAATCAACTATAATAGTAGTCACTAACCAAAATCAACGCACAGAAAAATCTACCGAGCATGCTAACCGAAAAACAGATACAAGATCAGCAGGATTTCGAGCGTAGACAAATACAAGGAGGCTTACATAGGTTACGCTCTAACACTACGAAGTTAGAGGAGAAGACGTATGCATCCGCTACTGTTTATGGCTCAGCTTGTGTAAATTCAATATTGCCTGATCTAATTGCATACATTGATAGTAAAAAAGATAAATTTTTAATGGCTGCTGGTAGGAATCATGCCATCTTTCACAATCACATCCTGCCCAGCTCCTCAGATGTACAAGCACTACTTACGTGCAAGGTCGCATTTGACCACATATTCTCACCACAACAGAAGAAACACACAGTTACTGTGATTTCTATGGCTATTGGTGCAGCTCTTGAAGCTGAAGCACAAATAGCATATTACGAGAAAGAAGCACCAGCTTTACTAGCTACGCTCAAGAAGAACTATTGGCATCAAGCTAAAGGTACAGAATACAAACGTAAGTGCATACAAACACTTATGCATAAGCAGAGTATAACTCCTTGGGTACGTTGGGATAAGACTACTAAGGTCAAGGTCGGAACCTTCCTTATGGACTGTCTTATGGAGGTGTCTCGTTGGTTTGAGAGAGATTATATAAGAAAAGGAAGAAAGACATTAGCTGTACTTGTACCATCCACTTTATTAATCGAACAACATGCAGAAATCATGCGAATGGCTGAGCTATTTAGTCCCTTGGCTAAGCCCATGCTTATACCTCCTCGTAATTGGCACACTCTCCAAGATGGGGGTTATTATTTAAATGATTTGACTCGTTGCCATCAGCTAATAAGAAAAAGCGATGGCGGTCTAATACAGGGAGAAATACCCTACCAGTTCATTAATAAAATTCAACAAGTTCAATACAAGCTAAACCCTTTTATAGTAGGGGTTGCGAAGGAACTAGAAGAAAGAGGAATTAGCGTAGGAAAATTTAGACCTGTTATCCAACATGAGATACCACCAACTCCTCCAGAGGAAGCGAGCAAGGAGGTATGGAGAGAGTGGAAGACAAAAGCAAGAACAGCTAGAAACTTGCAGGCAGCTGAAGTACGTAAGTCCTGCCGTACTCGTATGACAATGGAAGTGGTACGAGAGTTTGAAGGAAAAGATTACTATATCCCTTGGAGTTTTGACTACAGAGGTAGAGCATATCCAATACCTAACCTACTAACACCACAAGATACTGACTTTGGAAAAAGTTTAATTTTGTTTAGTGAAGGTGCAAAGATAACACCTAAAGGTTTGGAGTGGATTAAGTTTCAGTTAGCAACTACGTATGGATTAGATAAAGCTACGATGCAAGAAAGATTAGAGTGGGTATCTATGCCAGCTAATCAAGATCTTGTATTCAGAATAGTCAAAGACCCTATCAAATACATAGCTGACTGGGAAAATGCAGATGAACCTTGGTTATTTTTAGCTGCTGCAAATGAGTATGTCAGTCTCATTATGGGACACACAGACATGACTCATCTGCCAGTAGCAGTAGACGCTACATGTAGTGGTCTCCAGATTCTCGCCGGTCTCGCTAAGGACGCCTCCACTGCTCGCATGGTAAATGTTATTGGGAGCGAAAAGCCTCAAGACGCCTATGCAACCATCGCTTCAAGGAGCATGGAGGCAATCCCTGATCGGCTAAAACCCCACTGGGATAGGAAGGTGACTAAGCGTTGTGTGATGACTATTCCATATAACGCTAAGCCCTTCTCTAATCGTTCTTATATCAAGGATGCCTTTAAGGAAAAGGGAGTAGAAGTTGATAAAGATGAACTTACTGAATGCGTAAAGGCAGTACGAACAGCTATGGACGTAGTGGTACCCGGCGCAATGCGAGTAATGAAATGGATAGAAACGGAGATAGCTCGAGCAATAAGATCTGGAGCTGATGAAATCAGATGGAAAACTCCATCAGGATTCAACGTTAAGCAGAGACTGATGAAACGTCGGTCCACAATCATAAAGACACAACTAATGGGTAGATGTGAGGTACATGTAGCTGGTGCAGAAACAGGTGTTGACTTAAGACACCACAGGAACGCAACAGCACCTAACCTTATACATTCACTAGATGCAAGTCTTTTACATCTTGCAGTGATGGATACCCACTTTCCAATAGCTTTAATACATGATTCAGTTCTATGTAGAGCTACTGATATGTGTAAACTGTCCACATTAGTACGTAAAACTTACATGACTCTGTTTGCAGAGCATGAACCACTTAATGACTTCGCCCTAGCAATAGGAGCTGAAGAACAACCACCTATTATTGGCGACCTTAAACCGGAAGCTGTAATTGATTCACAATATTTTTTCTGTTAATGAGAAACATACACGTAACACCCGAGCCTGTAACCCTAGAAGGGTTCCAAGCTGTGTTAAGACCAAGTAAATTTGGTTATTCATTAAAAGCGATAGTTGGAGAAGATTTAATCTCTAAGCTAGAAGATGAAAGAGCAGACTGCCTCAAGTGGGCAGAGAGTAAACTTAAGAATCCTAAAAGATCTTTACTAAAACCAACTCCATGGGAGGAGGTATCAGAAGGTAAATATCTAATTAAGTTTTCTTGGGCTGACGATAAGCGACCTCCAGTTGTAGATACTGAAGGAACACCAATCAAGGACATTGATACACCAGTATATTCAGGCAGTAAAGTAAAGCTTGGATTCACACAGAAACCATACATACTTAGAGACGGCGTGACCTATGGCACATCACTCAAGTTATCTGGAGTTCAGATAGTAAGTGTATCGTCAGAGGTAGGTATAGATGTAGGTGATTTAGATGAAGCAGGAGCAGCTGAGCTGTTTGGTAATACTGCTGGATTTAAAGCATCCGAACCAAATGTTGTACCTGATACGACACCCAGTTCAGTAGAAGACGACTTCTAATGGGATTCCGATCAGGACTTGAAGAGAAAGTAGCTGATCTATTAGTAAGCTTGGGCGTTGACTATGAATATGAGGAAGCGTCCTACCCTTACACTATTCAGCATCAATATACTCCTGATTTTGTATTACCAGATAACGGAGTAATCCTAGAGGTTAAAGGGTATTGGGACCCTCCATCTAGGCGCAAGATTAGACAAGTAATCAAAGATAACCCAACCATAGATCTTCGCATGGTCTTCCAAGATCCATACAAAAGGATAAGCAAGAAGTCCAAGACAACATATGCGAAATGGTGCGAACGCTACAACATTAGATGGTGCGCCGCACATTGTATTCCAGTTGATTGGTTAAAATGTGGGAAATAAATCCAGAATCAGAAATTCAGATAGATGAATTGATGGGGTCAAAAATATATACGATAGATAACGTATTTAAGTACCCAAAAAAATTAGACAGATTTTTATTTAATCGAGAAAGCTTCTTAGTACAAGGTGAGCCTTGGTCATCCAATGGACATAGGTATATTAAGAAAAGATATGCAGACTGGATTGATAAATCTTGTCCAATAGTTGCTGTAGCACAAAAATTATGTCAACAGAATGTAGGTAATCATGGTGGCTTTTCAACAAATGTAGATGCGTTCATGTCTGGACCATTCAATGAGTTTGAAACAAAGTATCTCTGGCCGCATTTAGATAACGGTTATACACTTATCGTTTACTTCAATCACGAAGATGAAAACGGTACTAACCTATATCACCCAAAGCTAAAAGAGGAAGAGTGGTTCCAGAAGTTAATGACAGATACACCACTTGGTAAAGATCCATGGATACCAAAGAAACATGTTGAGCTACTACACACCTTAAAGCCTAAATATAATCGAGCAGTTTTATTTGACGGTGCAAAGTTTCCACATGGAGCTGCCATAGTCAATGAACACTATTACTTCGACACTGAAACCTACCCAGAAATGAGGAAAAATTTATGTTTTTTCTTCTACCCAGATGATAATGACAAAAAAGAAAACTAAAGCAGCAGACATTAAAGTAGTTGATAACTGGCTGCCAACTTCAGAATTTGTAGTACTAAAAGATATGTTTACCAGTACAGAAACAGGCTGGTTCATTGTCAATGGTATTGCAGATAATTCAGAGACTATGAAAACTCTGAACCCATTAGATAACTATATGTTTGCTCATATGGTTTATCACAACTACGTGCCATACTCAAATCATTTCCAAAAGATTAAGGAAATAATTGAGCCTCCTATGCAGGAACTGTTGGGTCATGACTTTAGAACAATAGTAAGAATCAAAGTTAACCTATACCCACGTACTCATGAAGTAGTAAAGCATCCATGGCACACAGATTCTCATCACATAGAAGGACTTAAGGGTTTACTTCTAGGAATAAACACATGTGATGGATATACAGGATTTGCTGATGGTACTGAGATTGATTCAGTAGAAAACAGAGCATTATTCTTTGACTCTACAGAAAGACATCATTCAACCTCATGTTCAAATGCAAGTTACAGACTGAACATGAATATTAATTATGTATAAAATATTTGATATGTTTTCGGTACCTTTATACAGATCAATACTGCGTGAAGATACCAGTGCTTTAAATAAGTACAAAGAAAATATCTGTGATCAGGGGGAGGGGTCATTTATGAGTAACGAGTTCCCTCCTCGTTTACTAGAACATCCAGACTTGAAACATATCAAGGATGGAATTATGACTCACTTCCATACATTTATGTATGAAGCTTTGGGAGTTGGTCCAGAAACAGATGCAATATTCACTACCTCTTGGTTAGCTGCGATAGAGAAAGGAGGTTACGTACACTCGCATAATCATGCTAACTGTTGGTTCTCTGGGTTACTTTATTTTGATGATGATTATACAAAATCAGTACCCTTACATTTGAAAGATCCAAATACTTGTCAAAGTATTATCAATGTTAATACCAGAAACTATAACCTTGGCTATCCAGTAACTATTCAACCAGAGCCAAACTTATTAATATTTTTCCCTAGCTATATAGTTCATCAAAGTGAACCACAAAAGGAAGATAAGAAAAGATGGTCGCTTGCATTTAATTTTTACCCTAGAGGAAAGATTGGAGAAGAACTTACAGACAGTTACTTTGATACAAGATGGCTGAGTTTATAAGACATGAGCCATGTGAAGTATGTGGCTCATCAGATGCAAAGGCAATATACGACGACGGAAATACATATTGCTTTAGTTGTCAAAACCTTACGACACAAGATAATCACAATCACATGCCCACCAATGTTCAATTCACAGGATCAGCCCAAAGGCTGCATAAACGAAACATCAGTGAATCAACCTGTCAACACTACAAAGTCTACAGGGACGGAGAATACTTACGCTTCCCTTATTACAGCAGTGACAGAACACTTCAAGGATTTAAAACAAAAACAAAATTAAAAGACTTTAAGTATGAAGGTAATAATACTGACACTCTTTTTGGTCAGTCTCTTATTCCTTCTACTGGCAAACGCCTTATGGTCTACGAAGGCGAGCTTGATGCACTATCGGGCTGGGAGGCTTACCCAAACTGGGCGCATATCTCACTTCCTCATGGAGCTGCGTCAGCTAAAAAGGATATACAAAAACAACTTCAGCTTTTTCAAGGTTATGAAGAAATTATCCTTTTCTTCGATAAAGACCAAGCCGGTAAGCAAGCGACGGAATCAGTTGCTGCTCTTTTACCGTCTGGCAAAGTTAAGATTGCACATTTACCAGATCCGTATAAGGATGCTTCTGACGCATTGCAAAATAACGATGCTGAAGCAATCAGGAAAGCTATTTGGAATGCTTCTCCCTACCAACCGGATGGAATTGTAGATGGTCAATCATTACTAGAAGTAGTCACCAACCCTAGTCCACCATGCGACTTTGAATATCCATTTGCAGGGTTGCAAAGACTAACCCATGGATGCAGATTCGGAGAACTCACTGTAATCAGTGCAGGCACAGGACAAGGGAAATCAACCCTGACAAGGCAGTTGGCGACTCACTTTTTAGACCAAAACGAGCGTGTAGGTTATATAGCTCTGGAGGAATCAAATAGAAGAACAGCTTTAGGACTAATGTCTGTAGCTACTAGTCAAGCATTACATCTTGGAGAACACACCAAGGATACTTTACAAAAAGCATATGACAAAACCCTCAAAAAATGGAATCTCTTCCTCTATGACCACTTCGGCAGTGCTGACCCTGATATTATCTACAGTCGCATTGAGTATATGGCGCTTGCGCTCGAAACGAAAATCATCTTCCTCGACCACTTATCCATATTAATTTCTGGATTAGACGGAGATGAGAGAAAAATGATCGACACCACCATGACTAAGCTAAGAAGTTTAGTTGAACGAACTGGAATAAAACTATTCCTTGTATCTCATTTACGTAGAACACAAACAGATAAGAACCATGAAGAAGGCGCACGAGTAACTCTAGGTCAACTTAGAGGTAGCGCAGCAATTTCTCAGCTTGCAGATGAAGTATGGGGACTCGAAAGAAACCAACAAACTGAAGCTGTAGACCAGACAATCTTACGTGTTCTAAAGAATAGATACTCAGGTGAAGTAGGTGTCGCATGTCAACTTAAATACAACAAAGAAACGTGTAAATACGATGAAACTACAGAGCCAATTTTCGATCCCGGAACAGACTTCTGATCTGAAAAAACCAAACCCACCTTCAAAACAAGCTAAAAAGAAAGCAAAGTTTAAGGATAAAACTTATGTCGGAAAGCCAAATGCTCGTATTTGACTGCGAAACTGACGGACTATTACATGACGTTTCTACAATACACTGCATTGCCATCTACGATTCCCAAAAGGAAGAGACCCACGTATTTAATCATCAAGGTGGTGACTGCTACCCGATCACGGAAGGTTTGCATATGCTTACCGAAGCTGATGTTATCGTTGGGCACAATATCATTAATTTTGATATACCTGTTTTGCGGAAAACTTATTCTTGGTTTCAGCCTAGTGGGACTGTTCTTGATACTCTTGTCCTATCTCGTATGTACCATCCGAATATGATGGATATAGATAAGAGAAGGAACGTACCAAGGATGCCATTACAACTATATGGTAGGCATTCCTTAGAAGCTTATGGATACAGATTAGGTGAATATAAAGGAGAGTTTGGAAAGACCACCGACTGGAAAGAGTGGTCACAAGAAATGCAAGATTATTGCGTACAAGACGTAAACGTTACCACCAAATTATGCGAACACTTCCGCCCTTACATGATGCGGATCGGTTAGAGCACCGAGTCGCTGAAATATTAACTGAACAAGAGATACATGGATGGACATTTAATGAACAAAAAGCTCAGCAACTTGAGTCATCTCTCCGAAGAGAGATGGAAGAAACTCAAGGAGTACTTCGAGAACAATTCCCTTTCGTTGCAGGATCGTTGTTCACTCCTAAACGAGATAACGCAACACAAGGATATAGAGAAGGATGTGAAATACAACGAATAAAGGAGTTTAACCCAACATCACGAGACCACATAGCATGGATTCTGAAGACCCATTTCAAAGTCAAATTGAGCAAGACCACAGCGACTGGGAAACCAATTATCGACGAGACTACATTGACGGAGATAGATATTCCCTTCTCCAAACTATGTGCGAAATGTTTGACGATAAAGAAAAAGCTTGGAATGATATCCGAAGGCGTGAACGCATGGAACAGGCTTGTTACGAGTGAAGGTAGGATTCACCACCATTGCTCAGTTTCTACTAACACATTTAGATGTGCTCATAGAAAACCAAACTTAGCTCAGGTCCCTGCCGATAAGGAGTTTAGAGAATTATTCACAGCCAGTCCCGAGCTAGTAATGGTTGGAGCTGACTTAAGCGGAATTGAATTAAGAATGCTTGCCCACTACCTTGGAAGGTACGACGGCGGTAGATATGCAGATATCCTCCTTAATGATGATATTCATCAAGTTAATGCTGACAAGATTGGTATTACTAGAAGACAAGTTAAGACTGTCACCTATGCCTTCCTTTATGGAGCTGGCAACGAAAAAATTGGAACCTCATACGACAACACCCTAAAACCAAATGATGCAAAAAAGAAAGGAAAGGAAATACGAGAAGCTTTTGTTGCTGCGATCGAAGGACTCTCTGACTTATTGGGAGCGGTTTCAACTAAGTCTGCTAACGGGTGGCTCTTAGCTATTGATGGCAGAAGAGTTTTAGTTGATAGTCCTCACAAAGGATTAAATTATTTACTTCAGTGTTCGGCTGGAATTGTGGCTAAGAGATGGATGGTTATTGCACATGATGATTGTGAAGCTAACCAACTCGCCTTTGTACATGATGAACTTCAATATGAGACAAAGCCAGAAAATGCCGAACGATTAATGAAACATTTAGAAAAATCAGCAGTATTAGCTGGAGAATACTACCAATTACGTTGTCCAATAGCAGCCGAAGCAAAACAAGGGCTCTCATGGGCAGACGTACATTAAATTATGAAATTATTAATAGATGCAGACTACATAGTATATAAATGCTGTGCAGCAGCAGAAACAGAGATGGATTTCGGAGATGACGTTATAGTTGTTACTTCTAATTTCTCTGACGCTATGAAATGCGTAAAAAGAGATTTAGATCGAATCCAAAACGACTTAGGATCATTTGACGATGAGATGATCTTATTCTTTACAAGCCCTAATAATTTTAGGAAAAAAATTCTGCCCGATTACAAAGGTCATCGACAGAGAAAAAAGCCCTGTGGATTCAAAAGGGTCATACAGGAACTTAAGAAACAATACAGAGTTATCCTCAAAGATACACTCGAAGCTGATGATTCTATAGGCATTTACGCTACAAAATATCCCGGAAACATTATTGTCTCTCCAGATAAGGACATGAGACAGATTCCCGGGAAACTATATGACTTTAAAGAAACTGTAGAGATTACTTCAGACGAAGGAGCAAGATGGCATCTGATTCAGAGCATGGCAGGCGATAACACTGACGGTTACGCAGGAGTTCCCGGGATAGGAGTTAAGAAAGCAGAGAAAATCTTTGAAGAAAAAGGATACACATGGAAAGCAGTAGTTGAAACCTTTGTAGAGAAAGAGATGACTGAAGAGGATGCATTAACTAATGCAAGACTCGCAAGGATACTAACTACAAGTGACTACGACCATGACACTAAAGAACCAATACTTTGGACACCCCCAAATGAATACGAAATTAAACGAAGGTCCTGAATACTACCAGAGAGGGAACATAGAAGTATGGGATTTCATTAGAGATCAATCCCTGAACTATCACCTTGGAAATGTAATCAAATACGTATGTCGTGCTGGATATAAAGATGACGACTTAAAAGATTTAAAAAAAGCTGCCCATTATTTACTCAATGAAATCGAATCAAGAACAAGCAAGGGAATTTAGAAAGAAATACAACATTCAAAGTTCAGATAGTAAACCAGTTAGAACCTATCAACGTGACTTAATTAGAGAAGAGTTCATTGAGTTTATTGAAGCTGAAGGTATGTTGTTTAGAGAATCAGAGCGTTACAAGGAGGAATGTCTTAAAGAGTTAGCCGACCTTGTGTATGTCTGCTATCAATACGCTGCCAATATGGGTTGGGATCTTGATAGAGCATTAGCACTAATACATGAAAGCAATCTTTCCAAGTTAGGTGAAGATGGCAAACCAATACTAAGAGAAGACGGAAAGATATTAAAAGGACCTAACTATAAAAAACCAAACTTACATTCACTCATCTAAATGGCTAACAAAATTGCAAGGACTGGTCGAGTCCAATCATGGATTGAAAATCCTACTACCCGTCTACCCGTGTCATGCACAATCTTCAAAGTTGAAGATTCAATGGAAGGAACTGATGGAATCGAAGCGAGCTGGCGATTTGTGTCGCATGCTCTCAGATATGGAGCAGGAGTTGCGGTCCACTTGTCGGACCTTAGACCCCAAGGAACAAAAACAATTAAGGGAACTGATACTCTCGTTGCATCAGGACCCGTCTCATTCGCAAAAATTTACTCAACATTAAATGAAATTCTTAGAAGAGGTGGCACCTATAAAAATGGTGCGGTGGTTGCCCATCTTGATATTAACCACGCCGATATTATTGACTTCGTGCAAGTCCCCAGAGAAGAACTCCCATGGATTAAACGATGTGTTAACCTCACCCCAGACCTCTGGCGTGATTCAGAAACTGGAACAAAGGAAGCAATTATTAGAGGGATTGCTAGAGGAGACATCTGGCTCAGTAAAATAAAACATGATAGACATGGCAAACGGATCAGATCGAACGTCTGTCTTGAGGTTTACTTGCCCTCACGAGGCACATGCTTACTCCAACATATCAATCTCGGTGCCTGTAGAATCGGCGACTTACGCCCGGCTTTCCGTGAAGGCATGTCCGAGTTGTGCGACCTCCATGGCAGGACAGGTGTTGGAGAGTCTGGAGAGTATCTCAAACCAAAACATGACAGACAGGTAGGACTAGGAATGCTTGGCTTAGCCAACTTCTTAGCTCAAAACAATATTACATATGCCGAGTTCGGTAAGGCGCTGAAAGCAACTAATGATGCTCAGCCTTACGAAGGGTACGCTGGGTTAGCTGCTCGTGAACTTCTACTCGGCATACAAGAAGCAGCTAACATAGCTCGAGAGAACAACATGGAAAGAGCATTCGCTATAGCTCCAACTGCTAGTTGTTCTTACAGAAGTAGAGACCTTAACGGTAATACAAGTACACCAGAAATAGCACCTCCTATTAGCAGAGTTGTTGATAGAGATTCAGGTACGTTTGGTGTTGAGCAAGTTAAATATGGCGACGTCGAGATCGCATCTGAAGTCGGATGGGAGAGTTATAAATTAGTAGCAGATCAGATAATGATCATGCTCGATAGAACAGGATTGCTTCATGGCTATAGCTTCAACTCTTGGAGTGACATGGTGACATACGATGAGGCATTTATAGAAGAGTGGTTGAAATCACCACAAACTTCTCTCTATTATTCCTTACAAGTAATGAGTGATACGCAGGATAAGACAGATGCTTACGCAGCACTAGAAGATACCTCAGTTGAAGATTACTTAGCAGAAATAATGAGTAATAAACCAGATGAAATCGGATGTGATTGTCAGCAATGAACCCATATATAAAACTACTGTCCCGGAAAAGATCTTGGACACCCGTACAAACATCTAAAGGAGAGCTAAAAGATGGAGCAGAAGAAACCATCTTCCGTTGTCTTGCAATACGCCATATGGAGCTACCAGTTGGTACCTTCATTACGGAAGCACTTGATAAGAATGTTCCCGACTCTGCCAGAGCACTTCTAGAGTCGAACGTTAAGGACGAGATCAAACATGACCTTGCTCTTAGCTACATCACCAAAGCACACGGCGTAAATGAAAAAGCTGAAGCCGAAGCATTACGCTTACGTGCAGCGTGGGAGGAACATCCAGATCACACAATATTAAAAGCACTAGTAGCAGAGAGAGCAATCTTCTTTGTGATACTACCTTTCTTCAGATTCAATGGTGACGCAGGCTTGCGCACAATTTCGGCTGATATCTCGAGGGATGAACAAGTCCACGTGGCTTGTAACTCCTTGGTATCACTGGAGTTAGGACTAAAGCCTAGCCAATCATTAGACAAGCTAAGAAAGGCAACTATTAATTGGATAATGGAACCACTTAAGAATAGTGCCGATAGATATTTGGACAAAAAATTTTGGCTAGATGCGAGCGATCGACTTATGTACGAAGGCAAAGCACCAGAATTTTCTCAGACCAAGGCAGCAAGAATGCCTGCATTTTTTGAACACTCGAATGTCAATCTCCCTCAATACTCTTAAGCTGCACAACGACAGACTTGATGAGTTATTAAAGAAGTTAGAACAGAACTTCGGGTGGAAACCTATCCATCCCAAAGAACCAATCGAATCAATTATGTATAGAGCTGGACAAGCCAGTGTAATTGATTACATCAAATCAATAGAAGAGGACGAAATCTAATGTGTTTACCCGGAGGAGGCACGCCGCCGCCACCACCCCCATTACCACCAGCACCCCCACCACCACTACCTCCTGCTCCTACAGCACCACCACCTGAGCCAGTTCAGAAAGAAGATATGAATGCTAAGGTGAGAAAAGCTAAGCAGGATCGTGGTAAGAAAAATCAGGGTCAATATAAAAGTGGAACAGGTGACCAAAGAGTTGACCTAGATCCAAATGTGAACCCACAGAATAACTCCGGTAAAAGCGGAGGACTTAATTAATGTTAGCTCGTGAGAGATACAATCAACTGGTAACAGATCGAAGACAATTCCTAGACAAAGCCGTTGATTGTTCAAAGCTCACGTTACCTTATTTAATTCAAGACGATACATCTTCAAGACCAACACACGAGACTCTCAATATACCTTGGCAATCAGTTGGTTCTAAATGTGTAGTAGGACTTGCGGCAAAACTAATGCTCGCAATCCTACCTCCACAAGGAACCTTCTTTAAGTTTCAGGTAAGAGAAGATAAGTTAGGTGAAGAGTTACCAACAGAAGCGAGGTCAGAACTTGACCTTTCTTTATCCAAGATGGAACGGATGGTCATGGACTATGTTGCTGCATCAAATGACAGAGTAGTAATACATCAAGCACTTAAACATTTAATTGTTGGTGGTAATGCTCTTTTATATATGGGTAAAGATGGGATTAAGAACTACCCACTTAATAGGTATGTCGTCAATAGAGATGGAAATGGTAACGTCCTAGAAATAGTTACAAAGGAATTGATAAGTCGAGATGTACTAGGTTTTGATGTCCCGAAGACACCACCTAACACAGGTATCGACGAAACAAAAGGTACACATACTGATGATGTCGAAGTTTACACGTGCGTGAAACTAGAGAACGGCAGATGGGTATGGTATCAAGAAGTAGAAGATAAAATAATCCCCGGCTCACGTAGTACAGCTCCTAAGAATGCAAGTCCATGGTTAGTCCTGACTTTTAATTCAGTAGACGGAGAAGAGTATGGACGTGGGAGAGTTGAAGAGTTCCTTGGTGATCTCAAATCTCTTGAAGGATTATCACAAGCTCTAGTAGAAGGAGCTGCGGCAGCTAGTAAAGTAATCTTTCTGGTCAGCCCATCCTCAACTACAAAGCCAGCTACTATTGCAAAGGCTGGTAACGGAGCAATCGTTCAGGGTAGAGCTGAAGACGTACAAGTAGTACAGGTAGGAAAGACTGCTGACTTTGGAACAGCAGCTCAGATGGTACAAACAATAGAGAAAAGATTACTTGAAGCTTTCCTTGTTATGAATGTTAGGAATGCTGAGAGAGTAACAGCAGAAGAAGTCAGACTAACTCAGTTAGAACTAGAGCAACAGCTCGGTGGCATCTTCAGTTTGTTAACTACATCTTTCCTTATACCTTATTTAGATAGAACTTTATTAGTACTGCAAAGAACTAATGAACTACCTAAGTTACCTAAAGATATTATTAGACCAGCAATTGTAGCTGGTGTAAATGCTTTAGGAAGAGGGCAAGACAGAGAAGCACTTACTATGTTCATGGGAACTATTGCACAGACAATAGGACCACAGGCATTAGCACAGTTTATAAATCCTTTAGAAGCTATCAAACGTCTTGCAGCTGCACAAGGTATTGACGTCTTGAATCTTGTTAAGACTGAACAACAGTTACAAGGTGAGAAGGAACAGCAGATGCAGACTCAACAACAACAAACTCTACTTGAACAGGCTGGACAGTTTGCTAATTCAAAGTTAGCTGATTCAGAGAACATGCAAAACATGATGAACCCACAACAACAACCACCAAATGAGTGAAACCTATTCATATGATAATACTCCTGAAACAGAAGTACTGACCGAAGAGGAACAGGATTCTCTGCAAGTAGGAGAACAATTAGTAGCAGAACAAGAAGGACTACTAGCTGGTAAATATAAAAATGCTGAAGATTTAGAAGCAGCTTACTTATCATTACAACAGAAACTTGGACAACAAGAAGAAGGAGAAGCAGGAGAAGAGTACGAAGAAGGAGACGAAGGATATACAGAAGAAGAAGAAAGTGATGAGGAGGTATCTGAAAATGCTCCTGCGGTCAGTCTGATCACTGAAGCATCTGCTGAATACTATGCTAATGAAGGTCAGCTTAGTGAGGATACAATAGCTAAGTTTGGAGATATGAGCAGCCAAGATTTGGTCAATGCTTATATGGAAATACAAGCTAACAATCCTCAAGCACCTCAACAAGCTGTAGAGATGAGTGATGCACAGGTTAATCAAGTGCAGAACGCAGCAGGCGGAGAAGCTAACTACAACTCAGTAGTTGAGTGGGCGGCTGATAATCTACCTGATTCACAGGTTAGTGCTTACGATGCCGTAGTTGATACTGGTAATCCAGCAGCTATTGGAATCGCTTTCCAAGGTCTCCAATCCGCATACAACGAAGCGAATGGATATGAAGGTAGGATGCTGCAAGGCAAACCTCCCTCCTCTTCTGGAGAAACTTTTAGATCTCAAGCAGAACTTGTAGCAGCACTAGGTGACCCACGCTATGAAACTGATCCAGCTTACAGAGCTGATGTTGTAGCGAAACTAGAACAATCAGATCTTAGTTTCTAATGTTTAAACCAGATTATTTTTACTACGGAAATATTAAACATCCGGAGAAAGAAGTTGATCAGGTTATATCAGAACTTAAGAGATCCTGTGAAGAGTTACTACGCAGGGATGAACCAATCATCAGTTCTTACTATCTAAAGGAACATCAAAGACCAGATAAAATCTGGAACAAAATATATTCAAAACTACATGAAGATATCGTAAGACGAATCGGAATGTACACTACCACACAATATCAATATCATTACTGGTCACAATATTATGACAGATATGATGGTCATCCACCTCATCATCATATGGAACATAGTAAGAATTACTTCAGCATATTATCTTGGATTCATTTTATTAAACCTACAGAAAATAAATGCCTGAAGTTTCTTGACTGTGACGGTAATGATTTCTTTCCTCCAGAACAAAACGCTGGAGACATAATAGTGTTTCCTTCTTACCAATGGCATGAAGTAGAACAAAGAAAAGATATTGCAGGCAGATTTGTATGTGCTGGAAATCTAGTATTTAATCACATAGATATTATCTATAACAAATGAAGACACGAGACTTAGATAACTTACTTTATAACGAATACCCTTACGAACCACCAATAAGAGTTATGTCACACAACGCAGATTGCGATGGCAATCATTCACACAACCCAATTATGACACCCGAAGCAGAAA
>Ga0209404_10001390_pt1 | contig 16341 bp, 24 predicted proteins | sample TroAtlMetagenome_2_FD_187447 | JGI IMG/M metagenome (GOLD analysis project Ga0209404, IMG submission 187447) | Marine eukaryotic phytoplankton communities from Atlantic Ocean - Tropical Atlantic ANT8 Metagenome (SPAdes) (version 2) | ecosystem: Environmental > Aquatic > Marine > Oceanic...
ATTACAATTACAGATGCTATTGTTGCTGTACCTGCAGGTGAAGGACAGATTGGATTTGCTCCGTGGTCTCCTTTGTTAAAAGAAAATGAAGAACTGTCCATACAAATGAGTCATGTTCTTTATATTTCCTTCCCAAATGATAATATCAAACAGCAATATGAACAATTATTTTCTTCTGTAATTACACCTCCAGAAAAGAAAATCATACTGTAAGATGAAAATATTCGATAATGGACATGGAAAAAAGATAGAAGTAGAAGACGTTCCTTTGTTTTCTACTCCTATTATTATTACCAAGTTTAATGATCATGAAAAATATAATATTGAATCGTTTGATAAGGTTGACAGGAGACCAAAATACTGGAACAATCCTGTAAACACATCCTTTCCTGGTGTAGAAAAAGATGATCCTTATATTTCAAAAGAAACATGCGATCAAATTGAAAACAGTATACTAGATCAACTTAAAGATGTGTTTGCGATCTATAAGATGCCAACAGATATTGTAATGTACAATTTCTGGTACAATGCATATTATGAAGGACAAGGACAAGAGTTGCATAACCATATATCAGAAGATAATCATAATCCATTTTGGTGTGGTGTTTATTTTGCTAAAAATTGCTTTAATAGTCAGTTTAAATTCAGAAGAAATGAATTTTCCTTGCGTACACAGCAACCATTTGATTTTCATCAAACTAATTTAGTAGAATATTATAGAGATGTGTGGCCTTCAGGTATCCCTGATGGATATATCTGTTTATTTCCACCACATTTGGATCATAAAGTAGTTGTAGGAAAAGAGAATCGTGATAAGATGAGATTGAGTTTTAGTTTTAATATACTTTATAATCCAGATTGGAATAAAAATTAATTTAACTAGCCTAGATAAACAAATTCTATCGTAAGGAATCTATCCAAAATGAGAATGAACAATCAAACTAAACTAGTCTTTGCACTAGAGCATGTAGCACATTTACATGATCTCATTGAAGATAATGAGTACGAACATTTTCTTAACGATGCATTGTGTACGTTAGAGTTCGAACTTGAACGTCAATTGAGAAATGAATTGGATCGTAAGAACAATCCAAATGTATCAGTACCTCCCAAACAAGTGAAAGATGACTACAATGATTATGAAGAGAACGATCAAATCTTTAAAGACACCCTTACGATATCCAGGAGGGAAGAGCAGGGCAGTAACCAAACTTCTGCAGTACCTCCCAGACCTTTCCCAGGTAAAAGAATTTAGAGAACCTTTTCTTGGTGGTGGGTCTGTATCATTAGAAATTACAAAGAGATATCCTAACATAGAGATCTGGGTTAATGATCTATATGAACCTCTTTATAATTTCTGGTGTGAATTGCAGCATAATGGTAAGGATCTTCAGGAAAGAATACTTGAATTAAAGGATGAGTATCCTGATCCTCCTGAAGGTGTTCAGAAATATGCTGCCAAGAAACTTTTTGATGATGCTAAATTCCTACTCAATGATGAGAACCAACCTGCTTTTGATCGAGCAGCATATTTTTATGTTGTCAACAAGTGTAGTTTTTCTGGTCTTACTGAATCATCATCCTTCAGTAAGCAAGCATCTGTTCAAAACTTCAGTGCTTCAGGCATAGGAAGATTGGTAGAATATTCAGAACTCATACAAGACTGGACAATAACAAATCTTTCTTATGAAAGAATGTTGTGTGATGAGAAGAATGTATTTACATATCTAGATCCACCATATGATATCAAAGATAATCTTTATGGTAAGAAGGGTGGTATGCATAAGAAGTTTGACCATGATATGTTTGCAACAGAGTGTGACAATTGGACTTCTCCTATGCTGATCTCTTATAATTCTGATCAGATTGTTAAGGATCGTTTCAAGGAGTGGACAGTTGGAGAATTTGCACACACTTACACAATGAGGTCTGTGGGATGCTATAATACAGATCAGGCAGAGAGGAAGGAGTTAGTCCTTACAAATTATGAAGTGTGAAGTGAGACTCTATGTTGCAGGGACAGTCTTTACAGAGACTGTACAGGCACGTAACTATGAAGAGGCAAGGCAGGTAGCACTTGCTCGTAATCCAAATGCCAAAGTGATTGGTGTTAATGCTGTATTTACATAAGGTAATATTATGAATGTTGAGAGTATGTTCGCAGTCCCTGTTGGGTGGACATTTCTGGAAGATATTGATGTTGATGAATTGATTGATTATGGTCATAAACATATGATACCTCAATTATCATATAATCAGTCTGGTTATATTGACATGGATGAAGAACCTATAAAAAGTCTTTCGGAACTAGTTACTGAAGAAGTAAATAAAGTTTATAAAGAATGTGGATTTAACCATTCACAAAAACTTGAAACTGTTTGGTTTAATAGAGGAAATCCAAGTCCTATTTCTGTACCACACACTCATCCTCAATCATTTTTTGTAGCAATTTTATATTTAAATAATTCAGAAAATAATTCTGGTAATTTAACTTTATTAAATCCCAACAGCACTAATGATCATTTGATTCCTCATGATGCTATTGCAGAATATACTCCATATACTAGAATGTATACAAGAATTCCTCCTACGGAAAAGTTATTAATTGTTCATCCAGCATGGATTATGCATTACGTATCCCAAGAGGTTCCAGAAGAAAATAGAATGTCAATTGCATTTAATTTTTCTTTAGATTTACCTAAATTAAATGGTTTCCAGTTCAATAATGCAAACCAACTGATGAATCCGTGGGTAAATGAATAAAAAAGAACGTGATAGGAAGAACTTACAAGATGTTCTTTACAGTATCAATCAATCTAAACAACATCTTTTTATTGATGGTGAGGTTGAACCAAGACAGTATCAACCTTTTATTGTAAATAAAGCATTGAGTCAGCATCTTGATAGTGTTTTATATGCTAATGAAATGAACAAGTACTATTCTTTAGATAGAAAGATGCAGTACGATTTTTTCATAAATAGTTTGAAGCCGAGGAAGAGATTTTCTCCTTGGATCAAGAGGGACACTCTTGAGAACCTTGATTTGGTGAAAGAATATTATGGATATAGTCATAATAAAGCTATTGCTGCCTTAAGGATCCTCACAAAATCCCAACTTGATGAAATAAAATTACTATTGTATAAAGGTGGGTAAAGATGACTACTGAAATTGAGATAGAATGGCAGCCATCTGATATGGTGGAGGTCAGTCTTTCTGAACCAGACGATTTTTTAAAAGTTCGTGAAACATTAACAAGAATTGGTGTAGCTTCTAGAAAAGAAAGGAAGTTATATCAATCTTGTCATATCTTACACAAGCAAGGAAGATATTATATTGTTCATTTCAAAGAGTTGTTTGCTCTTGATGGCAAGAAAACTAATCTTACTAACAATGATGTTCAACGTCGTAATAGGATAGCACAGTTGCTATCAGATTGGGGACTAGTAACTGTTGTTGAGAAAGAATCTGTAGAAGATATTGCTCCTTTAAATCAAATAAAAGTATTAAGTTTTAAGGATAAGGATGAGTGGACACTTGAGTCCAAGTATAATATTGGGAGAAAGAAAACTACCGTTTGATGGCAAAGAGAATTAAATTTACAATTAGACAAGATGGCATGGTAACCGAGGAGGTTATGGATGCTGATGGAAACGAGTGTGAGGGATTAACTTCCGAAGTTGAAAAGAACATAGGTGATGTAGTCTCTCGTATACATAAACCAGAGTACTATCAGAAACAAAAGAACGTAACAAATGTCACACTTCACAACACTGAAGACTAAACTTACAGATACAAACGTTCTTGTTAAGGCACTTAATAGATTAAATTATGCTACTCAAGAGAATGTATTGTTAGAAAATCCTTCTGACCATGATCACAAGCAGTGGCAGGTTGAAGTAGGAATAACTCGTTACGTAGGTTTTAAGATGGGTGTTGATGGAGCACTTCATTTAGTTGCTGAACTTGATGCATGGAAAGAACCTATTACAGTTGAAAGATTTATTGAGAAAGTTACTCAAGAGTATGCTAGAGAGACGGTTATGGAAACCGTACAGAAGCAAGGTTACACCGTAGTCTCCGAACAAAAAAGTGTAGAGAACACCATAGAAATAGTTGCTGAAAAGTGGTAGTATACCTCTAAATAAAATTGATTGCCTTCGGGGATCATATTTACACTCGCTTAATAAGGAGAACTAAAATGAATACTTTAGCTTGGGATACTTACTCCCCATTCAATGTTGGTCTGGATGATATTTTTCACCGTTTAGAATCGATGAGTTCAACCAACACTAACTATCCACCATACAATCTTGTCAAGGTTGATAGCACAACTTACGAAATAGAAATTGCTTTAGCAGGTTTCAGTAAGGAAGAAATATTTGTAGAGACAGAGACAAACGTACTCAAAGTATATTCAAAGACCAGTAGAGGTAACAGTAAAAAATACGAATACCTTCATCATGGATTATCTAAACGAGCATTCACCAACACATGGCAGTTAGGTGATGACGTTAAGGTTTCTGATGTTTCTTATGTGGATGGTCTGTTGAAGGTTAAATTAGAGAAAATTGTTCCAGAACATCAACGCAAGATCACTTATACTATAAATGATGCGACTCTCCCAGCAGAAAAGGATAAGGTGCTGTTGACAGAATAAATACAGCATGCTACAATATACTCAAACAAGGTGAATACTAGATGGCAATAGCAATAGCAGTTCTCCAAACTGGAGAACGAGTGATCACGGAACTTCAAGAAGTACGTGAAGACAATAAGGAAGACGGCAAACCAATTTGCTTAATGTTTGTACGTCCATACATTCTTAATACAGAGAGTGTTACTAATGATGCTAATCAAGAGGTTCAAGTTAGATTTAGTAAGTGGTTACCTTACTCATCTGATACCCAGTTTAAGATTCCTTTTGCATCTGTAATGGCAGTAGGTACTGCTGATCCAGGTCTTGGTCAAGCATATACCAATACAGTACAACAAGCAATTGCTGCTGAAGATGCTGCTAAAGCACAACAGACACCACCTCCAGAACAAGTTGCAGCAGATACTGGAATGGTTCCTGCTGAAGAGACTGCACCTCCAGAAGGTATTCTACCTGACGGTTCTATAGATCCAGATCATGATCAAGATACTACGGCTTGATGGTATTTGGATCATTGCAGAGATTGAAGAAATCGCTGGAGTTGAACTTGGTGATCCAGACTGTAAATTAATATCTCCTATGGAGATGAAAGCAAAGACTTTACAGCATTATCCTCCTCATTCAAAAAAGGAGGACATTGCTGTAAGGTCTACTGATATCTTTGTGGTAGCAGAACCTACCGATGAGATCCTTAAATTATATAATGATAAGAAGTGAAATTTTATACCAGTGTTGAGCAAGCAGGTGATACAATTCTGGTACGAGGATACAATGAAGGTAGACCATACCAGGATCGTGTAAAATTTAATCCAACTTTGTTTCTCCCTTCACCCTCAAAGTCGGAGTGGAGAACATTAGATGGTAAGTATGTTAGACCTGTCAAGCAAGGCACAATTCGTGATGCAAAAACTTTTGTACAAGACCATAAAGATATACCTGACTTTGATATCTGTGGTCAGACTAGATACGTAAATCAATATATTTACGAGCAGTATCCTGATGAATCCATGTCCTATGATATGGGTGATATTCGTGTGTTTACTCTTGATATTGAAACAGGTGCCGAGAATGGGTTCCCTGATATTGAGAGTGCTGATCAGGAGATACTTTTAATAAGTATCAAGGACTCAAATACTAATAATATATCTGTCTTTGGTACAAAACCATATGATCATAACACTAAAGATGGTGTTGATGGTGATGTAAAGTACATGCATTTTAGCAGTGAGACTGCTATGCTTAATGCATTCATTCATTGGTGGTCTACAAACTATCCAGATGTTATTACTGGATGGAATGTACAACTTTTCGATATGCCTTACATTATTCGTAGGATCAATAGGGTTATTGGAGAGAAAGAGGCAAGAACAATTTCCCCATGGAAGAATGTTTATTGTAGGGAAATTTATATCAAAGGTCGTAGGCAGATTGCTTATGACATTTCTGGTATTGCAGTACTAGATTATCTAGAATTATATAAGAAATTTACTTATACTAACCAAGAGTCTTATAGGTTAGATCATATTGCTTTTGTTGAACTTGGTGAGAAGAAATTAGATCACTCGGAGTATGATACTTTCAAGGAATTCTATGATAATGATTGGAGTAAGTTTGTAGAGTATAACATTCATGACGTTAGGTTAGTAGATCGTCTTGATGACAAGATGAAACTACTTGACTTGGCCATAACTATGGCATATGATGCTAGAGTTAACTTTGAGGATGTATATTCTCAAGTAAGGATGTGGGATAACATCATATATGTTTATCTTGCACGTCAAGGTATTGCTATTCCTCCTAAAAGAGAAAGCAATAAAGATAACCAATACGTAGGTGCTTATGTTAAAGAACCAAAACCAGGTATATATGATTGGGTTGTTAGTTTTGACCTCAACAGTCTGTACCCTCATCTCATCATGCAGTATAACCTCTCGCCAGAGACCTTACTACCAGGAAAACGCCCCAGTGCACAAATTGACAGGTTACTTTACCAACAGGAACCATTAGATGATCTAAAGGGTTGTACTGTATGTGCTAATGGTACCCTATATGACACTACATTTCAGGGTTTTCTTCCTAAACTTATGGAGAAAATCTATAAAGAACGTACTATCTACAAGAAGAAAATGATTGCTGCTAAAAAGCAGTATGAAAAGAAATCTAGTGTAGAGTTACAGAAAGAAATTGCTAGATGTAATAACATACAGATGGCAAGAAAGATCCAATTGAACAGTGCTTATGGTGCAATTGGTAACGAGCACTTTAGATACTATCGTTTGGAGATTGCAGAGGCAATTACCACATCAGGACAGTTATCTATCAGGTGGATTGGTAACAAAATGAATGCGTATCTGAATAAGATACTTAAAACTGAAGGAGAAGATTATGTTATTGCTTCAGATACTGACTCTATGTACCTTAACTTGGGTCCTCTGGTTGAGAGTGTATACGAGGGCAGAGAGAAAACTGATGAAAGCGTTGTTGAGTTCCTTGATAAGATCTGTAAGCTGGAATTTGAGAAGTATATTGAGAGTTCTTACCAAGAACTGGCCGACTACTTGAATGCTTATGATCAGAAGATGGTCATGGCACGAGAGAACATTGCTTCAAAGGGTATTTGGACTGCTAAAAAGAGATATATCCTTGACGTATGGGATAGTGAGGGTGTAAGATATGAGAAACCCAAGATGAAAATCATGGGACTAGAGACTCAAAGGTCTTCAACCCCACAGTACTTTAGAGATAAACTTCTACAGGCATTTAAGACTATTATTAAGGGTACTAACGAGGATGTTCTTGATTTTATTGAACATGTAAAAGAGGACACAAGAAAGCAGGATCCTGTTGACATCGCATTTCCTCGTGGTGTTAATGGTCTTGACAAATACAAGAGTCATGCTGACATATATGTAAAGGGAACACCCATACATGTACGTGGTGCTTTACTTTATAATTACTACGTTAAACAGAATAAGGTATCACATAAGTATGCTCCTATACAAGAGGGAGAAAAGATAAAATTTATTTATCTAAAACAACCAAATCCTATCGGAGAGAATGTAGTTTCTTTTATGGGTTCTATACCTAGAGAGTTCAATGTTGACAAGTATATAGATTATAAATTACAGTTCAACAAGTCATTCTACGAACCTTTAAGAAATGTGCTACAATGTATCGGTTGGGATGCCGAACGTAGAGTATCTCTACTCCAATTTTTCTGATGGATATTATAAGAACAACACCTAACATGGATTTTTTAAAACAAATAATTAAAGATAGTAAGAACGAGTATGCTACAATTGCTTCTGATGGTATTGCAGCAGGTGATGTAGAGTCATTTGTTGACACTGGAAGTCATATTTTCAATGCTCTAGTCAGTGGATCTATTGTAGGAGGTATTCCTTCTAATAAAATTACAGCACTTGCTGGAGAAACTGGTACTGGTAAGACATTTTTCTGTCTTTCTGTTGCCAAGAATTTTTTAAAAACACATCCTGATGCTGGAGTTTTATATTTTGAAACTGAATCTGCTATTTCTAAAGAGATGGTCGAAACTAGAGGAATAGATTCAAAAAGATTGGTCATTTTCCCTATTAATACCATAGAAGAGTTCAGAACACAGGCGGTCAGAGTACTCGATAAATATCTAGACCAGCCCAAAGAAGAGAGAAAACCTCTCATGTTTGTGCTTGATTCCCTAGGCATGTTAGCGACTAATAAAGAGGTAGAAGATGCTTCTAACGATAAGAATGTTCGTGACATGACTAAAGCACAACTTATTAAGTCATGCTTTAGGATTCTTACTTTGAAATTAGGTAAGGCAAATGTACCCATGTTAGTTACAAACCATACTTATGATGTTATTGGCTCGTATGTACCTGCTAAAGAGATGGGGGGCGGTAGTGGTCTTAAGTATTCTGCTAGTACGATTATATACCTCTCAAAGAAAAAAGAAAAAGAAGGAACCGACCTGGTCGGAAACATTATTAAATGTGAGGCGAAAAAGTCCCGTTTAACTCGTGAAGGATCTAAAGTTGAAACTCGTTTATTTTTTGATTCTCGTGGTCTTGACCGTTACTATGGTCTATTGGAACTGGGTGAGATGGGAGGACTCTGGAAGAATGTTGCAGGAAGATATGAGATTGGAGGCAAAAAGATCTACGCAAAACAGATCCTTTCAGATCCAGACACCTACTTTACTCCAGATATAATTCAAGCACTAGAAGAAACTGCAAATAAGGTATTCCACTATGGAGAAGGTTGAATCAACAATTTTAAGGAATCTTCTTTGTAGTGAGGATTTTTATCGTAAGGTAGTTCCTTTTATCAAACCTGATTACTTTCAGGATATGTCGGAGAGAGTTATCTTCGAAGAGATACAGGATTTCTCTACAAAATATGATAAGATTCCTACTAAAGAGGTTCTTAACATAGGATTGCAGCAGAGAACTGACCTTAATGATGATACATTTAAAAATGCTACTACTCTAGTAGAGAATTTAAATGATGAGTGGGTAGATACTGAATGGTTATTTGATGCCACAGAGAAATGGTGTCAAGAACGTGCTGTTTATAACGCATTACTTCAGTCTATTAAGATTGCTGATGGTGGAGACGAGAAGTTAGACAAGGGTGCTATACCTAGCATCTTACAAGATGCATTAGCAGTATCATTTGATGAATATATTGGTCATGATTACGTAGATCAGGCACCAGATAGGTATGCATACTATCATAAGGATGAACTCAAAATTCCATTTGATTTAGAGAAATTTAATTTAGTAACTAAAGGTGGACTACCTAACAAAACACTTAATATTGCCCTTGCTGGTACTGGTGTTGGTAAGTCTTTGTTCATGTGTCACATGGCAAGTGCTTGTCTTTCACAAGGAAAGAATGTATTATACATTACCATGGAGATGGCAGAGGAAAAGATTGCTGAAAGAATAGATGCTAACCTATTGAACGTAAATATCAAGGATATCGGTGCTATTCCAGAACAACTCTTTACCTCTAGGGTAGGGGAGATAGGTAGGAAGACACAAGGTAAACTTATTATTAAAGAATACCCTACTGCTAGTGCTCATGTGGGTCATTTTAAGGGTCTTTTGTCTGATTTAGCACTTAAGAAAGATTTCAAACCAGATATTATTTTCATTGATTACCTAAACATATGTGCTAGTGCTAGGTATAGAGGAGCTATCGTTAACTCATACACATATGTTAAGGGTATAGCAGAAGAGTTACGTGGTCTAGCAGTAGAACAGGATCTTCCTATAGTATCTGCTACACAGACTACTAGATCAGGGTTTGGTAGCAGTGATCCTAGTCTAGAAGATACATCTGAATCGTTTGGTTTACCTGCTACTGCTGACTTTATGTTTGCTTTGGTTAGCACAGAAGAGTTAGAACAATCTGGTAGAATTATGGTTAAACAATTGAAGAATAGATATAATGATCCTACATTTTTTAAAAGATTTACAGTAGGTATTGACAGAGCAAAGATGAAGCTGTATAATGTTGAAGACTCCGAAGTAACTGACGAGGTTAAAGAAGAGTATCAACCAATAGAACCAGTGGTTAATAAATCTAAATTCAAATCATTCGTAATATAACATGACAGTAAATTTCAAGAAGTATGAAGAGTTTGTTTCAGCAGTTACTTCAGAAGCTTCAACTAACTTTGTTGACTTCGCTGATCGTATTGGCGAGTTGGATCGTGAGGGTGCCAATATTGAACGTCTTCTCACTTCTGGTGTTGGTCTTGCTGCTGAATCTGGTGAATTCCTTGAGATCGTTAAGAAGATGGTTTTCCAAGGTAAGCCTTGGAACGACGACAACAGAGAACATCTTATTATTGAGTTGGGTGACGTTCTCTGGTACGTAGCACAAGCATGTATGGCATTGGAAGTAGATTTCGATGAGGTAGTTGAAACTAATGTTAAGAAATTAGAGAAACGTTATCCTGGTGGAGAGTTTAATATACACTTTAGTGAGTGTAGACAAGTAGGGGATCGATGATTAACCTAGATGAAAAATTTCATAGTTATCTAGAGAGAGGTGGTAAGACCTTCAAGATTGATGGTGTTAATGAACCTTTAACTGGGTATGGTTTCCACTGTGATGGAAATGATATCGTTGGGTATTGGGTTAGCACCACCAACTTTAAATTATACTATAATTTGAATGAGCAGTTCCTTAAGATGGAGGCACTAAATGAATCTTCCGATTGATGAGAAAGAATTAGATATTATCATAACACAACTATGGAAGTCACGTAAGAATTCAGGTGAACCATTAGTTGCTCCATTGTATGAAAAACTCTTGTTGATACAAAAAGAGCAATAAATACAAGGGATACTCCTTTGATTACATGGCAAAAGTACCAACAGTAGAAGAGAATATCACTCTGTCTGGGGTGTATTACAAGGCTGTTATGGATATAATGGATTGTCTTGGTGATGAAGGATATAATTTTTATGATTCTGATTTTGAAGCTACTAAAGATCCATCAGGAACAAAATTCAGAAACAATTCAATATATTTCAAGATAAGGGTTGAAGTTCCTAGAAATTTCAGGTATAGAGCAGCAGAATATATTAGATCTGCTATTGCAAACAAAGAAAAATCATGGGATTGGGATAATAATTATGAGGTAGTATTAGGTGGTGCAAATTCAGACTCACTTAAACAGTTAAGTGTTGCTGTTGAACCAGGTAATAATCTTAAAAACGGTGTTATAAGGATAGATATTAAACCTGTAAATGGTGGTGGTAGTGGTGGTGGTGCAGAGGAGACTGCTATTAATGAATGTAATCAAGCATTAATAGCAGCATATGTTTTCAATAGAAAGGATGGAAAACTTGACGAAACTGATCAAATGTTAAGTCATGATGTTTTGAAGAATACTTATGATAAACATTGTCATTTAGATGTTTCATTTAAGGTACTTTCGGAGTTTGGGTTTGATTTACCTTGGAAAAATTCTCATATTAAGGGTGCTAATTTTTTGTATGACAAGTATCATAAGTATAATGGAAGCAAGAAGTATCATTTTTTTAGAGGATCTGGATTTGATGATGGTGAAATTAAATCTGCCTATGCTAAATGTAAAAAGAACATGGGTAATGGAACCGATGGAAAAGCAGCTACAACAAGATTTTCTTCTGAAGATAAGTGGAATCCTGCTGATATATGGATAGCTTCTGAACACTATATCAACAATGGAGTGTCAGAGTTAAATGGTTTAACAAATATAGATGAATTGAATCATCATCTTTTAGCATATTATACAAGTAATGATTTGTTTGGTGTCTCATTGAAGAAGATAAAATCTACAGTACATTGGGATGTGAGGAATGTAGAAGATTTTAATAAAGATCCTATTGCAAAGGTTAAAGATTATGGGTTTGAGAATAAGAATGCGAAAGGAGGTTATGAACTTAAGTTCCATAGTTCCGATAAGACAAGTCCTTGGCCTATGGATCTTTACATTTATTATGGTCCTAAAGAGTATAATAAATTCCAAGCAAGAAACTTTGGTAGTGGAGATAAAGGTTCATGGCAGATAGAATTGAAGGGACCAGGTGCAGCACAGGGTAAAATAGGTGGAGGAGTAGTTGCCCAGTTATTGAGGGATATGGGTGAGACTTATAATGGTCTTACTAATCTAGATAATAAAGCAATGTGGAGTAGATGTAATGATAAGCACCAGAATAAGAAAACTCTTGATGATGTAAATCATGACATTGAAGTTCTTCTAAAAAAATATAAAGCGACGGATGACAGAAGTAAGGTTCCTGGTGGTAATGTCAATTCATTAACATGCAATCAGGTTAAGGGTATATTAGCAGAAATGAAAACTGCATATAGATATTCTAAATTATTAGGTTTGATGTTGCTTGATTGTGTTGCAACATCAAATGATAGCGATGGGTTAATGAGAAGACTTTACATATATGCTTCATCCCAGAGTGATAAGTCTGGTCCACATGTTAAGATGGAATAATGGCAAATCTTAAACATTTAAAACATTTAGAACACCTAGAAGATGAGATGCTTAACTATGGTGTGGAGGGGTGTGAAAAAATAGTAATGGATTTAGTTGAAGCAAGGAAGATGCTTGGCAATTCTGACGTAGGATATATGCAGACCAAATGGGATGGTGCTCCTGCTGTTGTGTGTGGTATTCATCCAAGAAGTAATCTATTTTTTGTTGGAACCAAGTCTGTATTTAATAAAACTGAACCACTGATTGCCTATGCTGAAGGTGATTGTGATATAATGTATCCACCTCCTGTTGCAAAAAAATTAAAGGAGTGTTTCAAATATCTTCCAGAGTTAGGAATAAAGGGTGTAGTACAGGGTGATCTTATGTTTTCACCTGGTGATGTTTCAGATTTCACAGATGCTAGTGGTAAGAAATCACATAAATTTGGGTTGAATACTATTACATATAGTATTCCAAAGGATCATCCTTTGGGTAAGGAGGTTACTAATTCGAAGATTGGAATAGTATTTCATACACATTATAACAATAAACAACCTGAACATCTAGCAGATTTACAGGCTATAGCAGGTGCTGGAGAGAAATTACAGTCATCACAAAATGTTATGGTTATTGATAACGATACTCCATACCATAATGTCGGTCTGACAAAACAAGAAGCAAGAGATTTTGATAAGACTGTTGCTAGTATAAAGAAAGAGTGTGGTGTATGTGGTGATTTTTTAGATGAACTTGTACTTAAAGGAGGTGGTCAGGGTAATCCAAAAGGAGAAGACAAGTATCATATTTCTCCTTATCTTAAGAAGTATTTTAACCATGAGATATCTAAAGATAAAGTTACTACAAAGACTTCTGATACTATTCAGGGACTGGTTGATTTCTACTATCATGCGATGGAGAAATTGATTGATGGTATAGCAGGTCATACAACAAAAGCACAGAAGATTGTGTTGGTTAAGAATAGTTTGAACTATCTGATGGAGAATGAAAAAAAGTTTGCATCATTGATAGAACTTTACAGATTGATACAAAGTTTGAAGCAGCAGATTATAGACAAGTTAGATCATCTAGAAACATTTGGTACATATGTTCTTAAAGATAATGCTTATCAAGTTACTACACCAGAGGGATATGTTTTACATAGAGAAGGAAGTATGGTAAAATTGGTAAACCGTCTGGAGTTTTCCAAGAATAACTTTATGGCAGGTCAATTCCAACAGAGACCAGCAAAGCAACTGGATCTTAATTATGATAGACATAAAGGTTATCCAGGTAAGAAGATCGTAATAGGATTTGGAAGGTTTAATCCACCAACTAAAGGTCATTACGAGAACTTAAATGAGATTGCTAATAAGGCTACAACATTAGGTGCAGATGATTATAGAATGTATATCACACAAGGATGGGAAGGAGAAAAAACAAAAGGGAAGAAGGTTGGCAAGGGTAATGATCCCTTACCACCAGATGTAAGGTTGAAGTGGATGAAGAAGATGTTTACTGAACATAAGAATCATATTGTTAGTGACTCTACAAAGAGAACTATGGATGATACTCTAAAGAGTTTGATGATTGAAGGGTTTAGACATGTAATATTCTTATCAGGAGATAAGGATGTAAAAGAAAGGCAATATGTATTGAGATATGATGGAAAACCTCCATGGAATTTTGCTTTCTTTACATTGGTACTAGAGAGTTCTGGTAAAAGAATGGAAGGAGTATCAGGTACAGATCAAAGAATTAATGCAGTTAATACTAACCTAGATGCTTTTTATAAAAATACTAGGAGGTTAAATAAAAATGAAGCAAAAGAATTCATGGATGAAATTAGTAAATATATGCCACCAGTCTACACAGGAAAAAAATGATTATGAACATCTTTAATAAATTATTACCAAAAAATATTGTAGAGACAAACATTAAACGTTTGTCTAGGTTTTTGGATCTGACTAAAGATCCTTATGTTCCTATAGAACCAGAGAAAAAAACAATTTCACACGACCATTGGTTTGATGATGTCCCAAGACCTGAAGAGGAGATAGCAGATAACTATCAATCAAGACACGAGTATACACCTGACTTTGAGAAGTCTGCTGAAGAAGTTGTAACAATGCATGAGAAGATGTATAGAATTGCTACAGCAAAGTACAATCCATTTTCAATAGGAGGATCCGAGCAACTAGGTGGATCTGAAGAATGGCACGATTCCAAACCAGGTTAAAATGGTAACACTATTTCCTTTTCTTTTCGTAACCATACTGGTTATGGGAATGCATTATACATGGCCATTGAAAAAATGAAAAATTTTAAAAAAATAAGAGAACAAGCACTTCGTCAGCAGGTTAGACAGACCGAAGTCTTTTCTGAAGGTGATCATATAATGAACTCTAATACTGGAGACAAGGGAGTAATCAAACGTAAGGGTGGTAACTATGTCATTGCTATTTCGGAGCATGGAAAGATGTTTCGTGCATGGATAAAGGATATTAGACTTATCAATTACCATGAGAGTATAAATAAAGACAGAAAAAGTACTATCTTCACACATGGAAAGGCAAAAACCAGTCAACAGTGTTCAACACAATGATGATTATTCGAAAGCACTGATCGAATCGTACTCCCAATGGATGGGTGGAACAGGTTTCCAGCAGTCCGAACCAATTGCTCTCGAAGAGGATGGAATTCCTGCCGAGCAGAAGCAAGGTAGTGGTGAAGGTGGTGGAGAATTTGATACTCCTATTGGCAAGGTTCCTGCAGTGGAGAAGGATGAGTCAACATCTATCCCTGAACTACAGAAGAAAGGTGGTGAAGATAACTTCACAATCAAAGATCCAAAAGCAAATGCTGGAGCACCTGATCCTGCTGTAAATTTACGTATTGGTGCTGGTGTTAAGCAGTCTCATGGTGCTGCTATCAGGGACGTAACCAAGATTGCTAAAGAAGAAGTAGAACCAGTTGTTGAGAAGACAGAGTGTTGTAAGAAATGTGGTTCAACTGACCATGTAACAGAAGATTGCAAAGCAACTAAAGAAGAAGTAGAGAACTATCAGTGGGATGTAGTTAACGAAGCATTAGAAATTCTTGGTGAACTAACTGAAGCAAAGTACCATGTACGTGGTATTAAACTATCAGATTTAAAAGAGAAAAAAGAGAGTACTTCAAAGAGACTTTTTGAGTATAGCAAGAAGATGAAGAGCAAGAAGGATACAGAGGAGAAGACAGAAGAAAAAAAGTAAAGTCGGCAAGCATTGAGGTGATGCCTGACATCAATGACGGTGCCGAAGATAAAAAGAATAAGAAAAGTAATAAGAAATACTTACTAAAGGCTATTAAATCTCAAAAAGATGATAAGCCTGTTAAGAAAACATACTAAATAGCAAAAGTTGCTATTTTAAAATGACATTACCAAAGGAGGTCATCCTTGAGGCACTTAAGTGTTGTAGGGATGTGTATCCTAATGAAAAGGATTTTCTAGTAAGCAGGAAGGTTGCAGGTCATACCATTCTTGCAGTAGAAGGAACGAATGAGACTACAGACTGGGTAACCAATCTGAAATTTCTTATTAAACGTGACGATTGTCACAGAGGATTCAAGAACAATGCTAACAGGACACTAGCAGAACTAGTGGTAGCATACGAGGGATTGAATCCAGAGAGGAAACTTGTTATTGCAGGTCACTCT
>Ga0209404_10001393_pt1 | contig 16312 bp, 10 predicted proteins | sample TroAtlMetagenome_2_FD_187447 | JGI IMG/M metagenome (GOLD analysis project Ga0209404, IMG submission 187447) | Marine eukaryotic phytoplankton communities from Atlantic Ocean - Tropical Atlantic ANT8 Metagenome (SPAdes) (version 2) | ecosystem: Environmental > Aquatic > Marine > Oceanic...
TGATTAGATCGCATGTGTTGGGTGCTGCTCGCCCTTCATCCCAACGTTCACAGTGCTCGATATCAATGGCGATGGTATCGAGCATTCCAGCGATTGTCCAAGTATCGAAGGCGTGCCGACGATTAAGGGTTTTGCCATTGAGTTTTACCTGGACTGGTTCATTATCGGTCACGGTAACTTCGTAGCTGTCTGTACCGGAGGTCCTTACGGAGATTTCCACAAGATAATCCTCGAATTGAGCCACCTCCCAGTTTTGTCTTGCCTCGGAGAGGATTTCACGATTTACATCGATCATCCGACCGCTGCGATTGAGTAGCATCAGAACTCCGGTGACCAGACTAAAGATAATGAAAGACCAGCGGAATCCTTTTGATCGCCAGAGCCTCGTCATGGAGTAGACGTTATTGGTATCAGCTGATTCGGGTTCTCGGCCGTCGACGTTATTTGTATTCATCATTTTATTGTAAGCGAGAGAGGTTAGTGTTGGGATACATTTCACCGCCCGGCTCGTTTGGGGACTAAATCCAGCTTGTCTGATATCTTCAGTGCGAAGCGAAGTCGAGCCGAGGGGCGTATCCACAGGATTGGTGAATTGGTATCCTGAATTGAGAGGTGGTTGCTGCGAATAAAAAGGAAAAAAATGGCATCAACAGAACATTCAACGAAACGAGCCAGAACTAAAATTGTGTCAACACTGGGGCCGGTATCTTCCAGTTCCGAGATGATAGAGAAATTGATTCTCGAGGGAGTCGATGTTTTTCGTATTAACATGGCTCACGGAACACGTACAGAACATCAAGCGGTGTTTGAGCGTATTAGGGAGGTGAGCGAAGCTGTTGGACGACCCATCGCAATTTTGGTTGACTTGGCCGGACCGAAAATTCGTTTGGGTGAGCTTTTTCAAGATCCAAAAGTTTGTACTCTGGGCGAGGAAATTCGTTTTGTGGCAGGGAAAGAGTCCAATAGTACATCCGAATTTACGACGAATTATGAGTCCTTAATTGATGAACTTTCACTCGGCGACAATGTCATGCTCGCTGATGGCACGGTGGCTCTGAAAGTCGTGGCCATTGAAGATGGTGAAGCCCTTTGTGAAGTCACAGAAGGTGGCACGGTTCGCAGTCGACAGGGGGTAAACTTGCCGGGCGTTTCCCTCAGTGTACCGGCGATGACTAAACGTGATCACGAAAATGCTCACTGGGCAGCGAAAGCAGGAGTAGACTTTATTAGTTTGAGCTTTGTACGTACGCCTTTGGAAATCGTCGAGTTGAAGCAAATTGTCCGTGACCATGCTTCGAGTGCCATGGTCATCGCTAAGATTGAAAAGCGTGAAGCCTTACAACGACTTGATGAAATCGTGCTGGCGGCAGATGGAGTCATGGTAGCTCGTGGTGATCTAGGAGTGGAGATCGATGTGGCTGAAACCCCCATGGCTCAAAAGCGGATCATTCGCAAGTGTCAGGAGTATTCCAAACCGGTCATTGTTGCCACTCAAATGCTCGATAGTATGCACAAGTCCACTCGTCCGACACGAGCGGAAGCATCGGATGTCGCGAATGCCATTCTCGACGGAGCCGATGCTTGCATGCTTTCTGGTGAAACGGCGATTGGAGATTATCCCGTTGAGTCGGTGGCTATGATGAATCGTATTATGCTCAATACGGAATCAAGTTTGGCGGACATGCCTGAATACGCGTCTCCCAAGGTGGCCGCTGGCGTGCAACTGGTGACGTCAGCGGTTGTTTACGGTGCGGCTCGCATAGCAGCTCGTTTGGAGGCCAAGCTTGTTGTTATTGCAACGCGTACTGGAAATACGGCTCGCATCAAAGCAAAACAACGAGACTATATTCCGACCGTTGGTGTCAGTCGGAATCTGAGCACGCTTCGTCAGCTTTGCCTGTTCTGGGGGATTATTCCATTACGAGGAATGCCGTTGGATAGTGGTGAGGAACTAAGAACGGCTGTGGAGAATTGGGGACGAGAGCAAGAGTTACTCACAGATGGTGATTATGCCGTCTTTGTAACCAGCAGCACATTCGGTACTCTCGGTCACGACGAATTATTTGTCCATCAGATCGAAGATTAGATCTTTACGGAAGCCCCGAGGTCGAGCGGTCTATTGGTTCGTGATTTCGGTAATTTCTACGGCGCGGTGTTCTTGAGTGGACAAATAACAGGCATCGACAAGAGCCATGGTTTTAAGATTGTCTTGAGCACTTATTTCCGGGGTGTTCCCGGATTCCAAAGCGACGAGAAGCTGGGCCATCGTGCCTGCAAAGGCATCGGGAAACCAAACTTCGTTCCAGCGTGGCTTAATCCATTGATCTCCCAGCGAACTGTTCGTGTAGTCCAGCGTGCTTGGAGTGCGTGCAGGATATTCAGGCCAACCAATTGTGCCTCGAGCCATTCCCGTCGTACCTTCCACTCGCCAATTAATTCCAATGTCAGCAGCAGCTCCCTCTTTGGCTGGGCCTGCCCAAACATCATCCCAACTGCTTGCACGAGAACCATTCTCGTATTCTAGAATGTAGAGGCAGATTCCATCTGAATGTTCGAAGGACGTCCGAGGATCAGGTCGTGTACTGCAAAAGACTCTGGTTGGATCTCCCAACCAGTAGCGGAATGTGTCCAGATGGTGAATAGACATGATACGCAAAGTTACCCAGCCCTGCCGCTCCTGCCATGGCATCCAGTGCGGGATCGCTCTCATGTCGATACTCGCGAAAACGGGATCGCCGAGCAAACCGTTGTCGATTACTGCCCGACACGCTCTCACGCTTTGGTCATACCTCATGTTTTGATTAACAGACAGAACAATGTTGGCCTGTTCACATAGTGAAACGATCTCAACGGCCTGTTGATAATTGATCCCTAGTGGTTTTTGGGCCAGTATTCCCCTGATCTTCCCGGCATGCCGAGTAATTTCACGGATGACGTCTATTTGAGTATCCGGTGGTACCGCTACATCGACGACTTCAATGTCGGCTTGCTCCAACATTTCCTGATAAGTATCGTAAGCCTTTAACCCATGACGCCCGGCTACCTCGCGAGCATTGGCGGGTGTTCTGGAAGCAATGGCGACAGGGTTAAATCCGGCGTTTTTGTAGGCCACCAAGTGGCAATCGGACATGATGAAACCGGAGCCGATACAACCAATCGGAGTGTCACGACGATGAGGTAGTTGAGGAAGATGGGCTGAGTCACTTATCAAAACTATGGCTCCTCTGGAAATGCGAATGGCGGGCGGTTAACTTCGCAGGCCTACCTGCTGCATTAAAGCATCGGTTTCTCTGTAAGCTTCTTCTACCCATTCCACGATTTTGTCCGGTTCCGGGGAGTATTCCAACTCAATAGAAATAGTGCCATCAAAATCTAGCTCTTTAATCGCTTTCAGATAGGGGATGAAGTCACATACACCTCGTCCTGGTGGTAAGTCGCCATGAACTTTCCCATCACAATCAGAAATGTGAACATGGATGGCTCGATCCCTGAGCTTGAGAATATCTTCGGGAGAGTCGCCTGCTAATAACACATGTGAGACATCGATGTTGGCCTTAACCGCAGGGTGGTTCACTTCGTCAATGAACTTAGCCATATTCTCGATATTGTTGAGTAAGGACAGTTTGAAGGGTTCCAATTCTAATGCGATCTGGACTCCCAGTTCTTCAGCATAGATACCCAGTGTCTGACAGTGCTCCACAGCCGTACTCCATTGCTCAGCAGGCGGAATGACTTCCTGTTGCCAAATATATTCTCCAAGCACAAGCAGTAAGTTGTCAGCGTTGTATTCGTACACAAGGTCCAGGTACTGCTTGCAACGTTTTAGATGAAATCGTTGCACGCTGGGGTTGAAGTCGATCAGTCCAACGGCCACACAGCAGATAGATTTAATTGGCAAATCGAGACGATCGCACTCGTCTTTAATCAATCTACGTTCCTGAATACCGGCATCCAACGGGTCAATAAAAATATCGATACAATCAAAGCCAATTTCTTTCGTCTTTTGTAGACCAAATTGAGTTGGCTGATTTGCCTGTACCCAGGCAGAGTTAATTAAACCTAATTTCATGGTGATTTAACCTCCGATCGTCCAGCGTTTGTTCTTCAAAACTTCAGTTAGAAATGCGAACACGTCGGCCGCTGCGTCAATACGTTTGCTGGTAGGAGTACCCGCTCCGTGTCCGGCACTTTCTTCGATTCGGATTAAGACCGGATTGTTACCCTGATGGCAATGTTGAAGTTGCGCCGCAAACTTGAAACTATGACCGGGCACGACTCGGTCGTCATGGTCTGCCGTTGTAACCATCGTGGGCGGGTAATTGGTACCCGGACGCAGATTATGCAGAGGAGAATATTTGATGAGTGTGTTGAATTGGTGCCCTTCATCTGAACTGCCGTATTCACCAACCCAGGCCCAACCAATGGTGAACTTGTGGTAACGTAACATGTCCATCACACCAACAGCTGGAATGGCTGCACCATATAGGTCGGGACGTTGAGTTATACAGGCGCCTACCAACAGGCCACCGTTACTACCCCCTCGGATTGCAAGGTTGGATGTGTTGGTGTACTTTTCTTTCTGGAGCCATTCTGCACAGGAGATGAAATCATCAAATACGTTTTGCTTGTTGTCAAGCATTCCCGCTTCATGCCACCTCACGCCGTATTCTCCACCGCCACGTAGGTTGGCGACCGCATAAATCCCTCCCATTTCAAGCCAAACAAGATTGGCAACGGAGAAGCCTGGCGTTAGGGATATATCGAATCCGCCATATCCGTAAAGGATGGTTGGATTTTTGCCGTTGAGTTTAAGTCCCTTCTTGCTCGTTACGAACATTGGAACCTTCGTACCGTCTTTACTGGTTACAAAAACTTGTTTTGTTTCATAATGATCGGGATCAAAAGCGACATCCGGCTCTTTGTATAGCTCAGACTCTCCCGTTTCAATGTTGTAACGATAGATGCGAGTTGGTGTGACGTAGTTCGTAAAGCTATAGAAGGTTTCTGTTTCAGCACGTTTGCCACCAAAGCCACTTGTCGAGCCAACACCAGGTAACTCTACTTCACGAATCGGACTCCCATCTTCGGCGAATACATAGACCCGATTCTGAGCATCCTGCAGATATTGGACGATGAAATAGCCCCCCGTGTTGGAAATGCTTTCGAGACGATGTTCTGCTTCTTCGATCAACGTTTGCCAGTTATTTCGCGAGGGCTCATTGAGGTCGATTTCGACCACTCGTTTTTGAGGAGCGTCCAGATCCGTGAGAATCCAGAACCGATTTCTGTCATTTCCAATGAAGTCGTAGTCGGCGTCGAATCCGGAGATTAGTTCGACGACTTTGGCGTCAGCCTTGGTTAGATCTTTATAGAAAAGTTGATTCTTGCGATCAGATCCTTTCCAGACGGAGATGATGAGGTAGTTGCCGTCTTCTGTGACATAGCCTCCAAAGCCCCATTCCTTTTGGTCTGCTCGCTGATAAATAAGCTGGTCTTCGGATTGAGATGTCCCGATCCTGTGAAAATACAATTTCTGGAAGTAATTGGTGCCTGAGAACTCTTCGCCCTCCTTAGGCTCGTCATAACGGCTGTAATAGAAGCCAGAGTTGTCGTTGGCCCAGGAAGCACTTGAGAATTTGGACCACTGGATGTGGTCGTCCAGTCTCTCACCAGTTTCAACATTTAAGACATGCCATTCGCGCCAGTCGGATCCAGCAGACGAAATGCTATAAGCCATCAGCTTTCCGTTAGGGCTGGGCGCATAGGATGAGAGCGCTTTGGTTCCTTCTTGAGACCACTGGTTTGGATCCAGTAGAACTCGGGCTTCGCTTTCCAATGAATTAGTAACGTACAATACGCTTTGATTTTGAAGCCCATTATTGTGAGAGTAAAAATAGAAGTCTCCACGTTTGAAAGGGCGGCCGAATCGCTCGTAATTCCAAAGCGATGTCAGGCGATCGACAATTGGCTGTCGGGTGGAGATGTTTCTTAAATAGTCGAAGGTGACTTTATTCTGCGCCTCGACCCAATTTGCAGTTTCTTCGGATTCGGTATCTTCCAGCCAGCGGTAGGGATCGGTAACCTTCGTACCGTGGTAACTGTCTTCCGTGTTATCACGTCGTGTATTTGGATATTGAAAAACTGACATTTTTTGATTTCTTGATGCTGAACTTGAATTTGCGTTAGGTCCAGCGATGATCGGGCGCTCGGCCTTTGCAAGCGATGGTAATAGCAAAAGCGACAACAATCCCCCTAAAAATACCGTTCCGTAAGGGGTTTTCTGTGATGTGATCATGATTTTCTAAAAGTCCTTAGTAATTCTTAGGTAATCCACAATATACAACAGTTTTCGGAGACATGTGGCAGCGTTCTGACGTTCAGTTAGCACTCATCTGTCAGTGATGTGGTGGAATATTGATGCGATTCATTCAAATTAATATCGAGTTGAGAAATCATGTATCACCAGCTTACTCCGATCAGCGGGGTTTTTCTAAGTGCCGTTCTGGGGATTCTTATTGATAGATTCCTTAGCCCTCCTCCTCTAGTCTATTTCCTTGGGTTTGTTCTTACAGGAGGACTAGTTCTATTGAGTGTAATTGTCGGTAGACGCAAAGCGGAAGGAATTCAGAAGCAGTTTGGAGGTTTGCTAGTCAAGCTGGCTCTGTTTATTTTTGTCGCCTGTGCCTTGGCGATTTGGCATTATTTGGATTGGTGGTATGAACCGGTTAATTCATTTCGTCATCGGCTCAAGCAACCAATTCCCGTGATTGCTATCGTTGAACTCGAGCGTGAGGTCCGCCTGGAACCCGAACGCCCATGGCATCCGTTGAATCGTGAGCAGAACAAGGGACGAATTAAGGCGGATGTGACAATTAGGGGACTTCGACAATTCTCGGGTGGAGAAATCGAGTGGTTAGACGTAAGCGGAAGAGGGACTTTGATTTGTTCTTTTAAGCAAATGCCAGAGTTTTCGAAACGTTGGTTAAACCTGCCTGCGGGTTGTCGCTTAAAAGTGCAGGGACGGGCTCTGCCGATACGGACAGCGGATAATCCCGGTGGCTGGGATTCGGCCGTTCATCACTGGGGGAGTCGTCGTGGATTTGTGATTGTGGTACAGGAGGATGTACGGGCTGTGACGGTCATGAACCAGGCTGGTCGATGGTTTGAGCAGACACGAGATCGTATCAGACAGTTCGCAAGATCGAATTTGCAGTGTCGGTTAAGCAAACGTCAATTTCGGCTGGCTTCGGCGGTGTTGTTGGGAGATCGGCATCAACTTCATTCAGAAGAATTAGAGCAGTTCGCTCGAGGGGGTATTATTCATTTGGTAGCGATTTCCGGACTGCACGTTGGTGTGTTGGCTTTGGGGCTATTGTTTCCGTTACGTTTCTTTTCCCGGTATCAAGTGGCATGGTATTTCTTAACAATTGTGATGATATGGTTCTATGCGGTCATTGTGGATCTGCGACCGCCTGTGACTCGCGCGGGGATTTTGATTTCGATATCGCTTGGAGGACGATTGTGCTTTCGCCAAGTTCACACCGTATATTCCTTATATATAGCTGGCCTGATCATCTTGGTTGCTAATCCATCTACCTTGTTCGATGTTGGGACCCAACTGTCGTTTATTGCCGTTGCAACCTTGGGATTGTTTAAGTCCTCTGTAACTCAACAGCCTTCGCGACTTAAGCGGCTATTGCTTCGCCGGAAACCTTATGGCTTCCGATGGTGTGTGGCGTTTTTGCTTCATATTAGAATGGCAATTCTCGTAACTACCATCGTGGTTTTGATTGCTTTACCTTTGACTTCGGCACAATTTCATTTGGTCAGCTTTGTAGGGATTTTACTAAACACGCTCCTGGCAATTCCTGTGACGATTGGAATCTGTAGTGGATTTGTATTGGCAATCGTCGGTGACTTGCCCTATTTACATTATCTTCCATCGCGGTTAGCAGAAATCTCCTTTAGATGTGTTTGGGAATTAAACGCCAGACACGGGCTGGATAGTCTGGGGACGTTTTGGCTGTCCGGCCCCACAGTGGAATGGTGTGTTGTATTTTATCTTTTGTTGAGTGTTGCTTACAGTGTTTTGCCACTAGCTCAACGATATCGGCGCAGCTTTCGCTGGTGTCTTAGAATTTGGGTGTTAGGTAGTTTGTTACTTTGGCCACACCGGGCTGGATTAAAGTCGACGATTGATGACTTTCGAGTGGTCTTTATCAACGTTGAACACGGGACAGCTGTGCTTTTGGAAATCCCCGGCTCGGGAGCGTGGCTTTATGATGCCGGAAGTTTGACCAATTTCAGGATTGGAGGTCGTGAAATTGCAGAGGCTTTATGGCACCGCGGACATAGCCGTCTTAAAGGTATCTTTATTTCCCACGCAGATTTGGATCATTTCAACGCAGTGCCTTTTCTGTTGCCCCGGTTCAAACCTCAACATGTGATGGTGACTGAGCGTATGAAACACCAGTTGTTACTGCAGCAACCCCGGGAAAAATCTGGAATGGCTGTTGGTTACTTAGCCGATTGCTTGAGCAAACAGGAGGCGGATCTGGAGATTCTTTCAGCAAACGATCGATTAGAGTTCGATAAGGTACATGTTGAGGTTATGGCTCCGGTTCAGCAAAGAGACTATTCATCAGATAATGATGCCAGTTTGGTTTTACTAGTCAAGCATCCGGAGTGCCGAGTGTTGCTGCCTGGAGATATTGAAAGAGAGGGAATTGAAGTTTTGTTTGGCTTACATCCAGCAAGCGAATTTGACGTGGTGATGGTACCACATCACGGTAGCGTACACAGTGAGCCGGAGTTGTTTAGCGAATGGAGTCGTCCTCGCTTTGCGGTTGTCAGTACAGGTCACGAAATGTTGCAGGATCGTGTATTAAATAGTTATCAGCCGATCGTGCATCAGCGTGGCGGAGAATTATTGCTGACAAGCCAGTCGGGGATGATCGAATTTCGCGTTGGAGCGGAGGGGTTAGAGCCAGTGGCTGAGTAGTTCACGTAATTGAGCTCGAGCGCGATGTAAGCGGCTACGAACAGTCCCCAGACTAATGTTGAGGGTGGAGGCAATTTGCTGGTAATCGTATTCTTCGATTTCCCGCAGCAGGATAACCTGTTGCTGATCTTCCGGAAGCTTAGCGATCGCCAGTTTTAACGCTTCACGAAATTCGTGGTTTTCTAGTCGTTGCTCGGCCGATTGATCGGTGGAGGGAATCATAACTTGTGAAGTATCAATAGAGTCAGGGCGTTGTCGGCGTTGCCGGGTTCTGGCAATGTTGAAGCCAATGCGGTAAATCCAGGTGAAAAAGTGCGAGTCTTCCTGGAAGGAGCTTAGCTTGCGAAAGACTTGTACAAAGGTTTCCTGAGTTACATCAAGAGCTTCTTCAGCGTTGTTGGTAATTGGTATTAATGCCCGATACAACCGATTTTGGTACTGTTCAATAAGCTCGATAAGCGCATTGCGGTCACCTAGCTTAGCAGCCTGGACGAGGTTGACATCGGTGGGGTCGGGATTCACGAAGTTTAGTAGTCAATGAATAGCGACGCTTCCAGACGATTGTTTTCCTGAAAAACAAGGCCGGAGGCGTCAAATTGGTTGGCAGCATTTATGACGAGATAAGACCGCAATCACGGTGACGATAATCCTACACCCATATTGTTCACCAAATACTCTGTTGGTGTCAAACATTTGGTGTCTGGCAACTCCTGACAGTGTAGGCCGGCTTCTTCCAATATCGACGGTTTCCAAGGGAAATTAACCGATTATAGGACTTATTTATAGGGCCTCCCGAACAGTTTATGTCAGTTTGAGACCACTCCCGAGCAGGACACTCTTTTGTACGTCAAGATCATGTTGGTAGCTAAATGGAAACTCTCGTTCTTCATTTAGTACAGCGGCCATTTCTAAGAAGTCGCCATCGTAGCGCCCCCCGAGTGGGGGCAATGTCACGAAGTGTGAGCCCTTGGCGTGACCATCTCTGGCTGACTCAAGTGTTAATTCTAAGATTGGCTTCTCTAATGGACGGAGGATGATTGTTCCTTCACTTCCGACAACGATAAACTGCCGCCGGCGAAATCCATCGACCTCCATCATTGCTGAACGAATGGTTGCAGTCGCTTGGGGGTAATCAAATACAGCCAACATATTGTCTACGAGAGAATCCTTTTCAGGATAGGTTGTACGTGGAAAGGCTGAGACGCGTTCAGGAGTCCCCATCGCGACATGGAGTGAATCAATTAAGTGACAACCTAGTTCAAACATGGTTCCACCAGCGTATTCGGCAAGTTGCTTGCGAGTGGTATCACCGACTTTCTTGCTGATGACTCCATCCACTTCAAAAATGTCACCTAGTAAACCTTCACGAATGGAACGGAAGATAAACTGAAAGCCGGGATTGTATCTGAACATATACCCCATCTGGATCAAGACGTTGTTCTTTTTCGCTGTCTGGACAACTTTTTCAAAACCGGAATAATTAATCCCCGCTGGTTTGTCGAGGTGGATGTGTTTGCCAGCTGAAACACATGCCTGAGCGGTATTAATGAGATTCTTGACTTCTGTTTCCACACAAATAAATTGAAGACCTTCCACATTGAGTAACTGCTCACGTGTCATGCGGGGCAGACCCTTATACGGAGCAGTATTTTTTACCCGGCTCCACTGAGCGTCGTCAGGTTCGACAACGCCAACAACATCGTAAAGCTCGGGGAACTTTCGGGCTGTACCAACCTTTCCACTTGCATGGGCATGCTTTGTACCGATTTGTCCAACTTTTATCTTGGGAGCAGTGGCAGCAGCCTGGCAATCAGGGAGCGCAGCATAGGTGCCAAGTGCAGATAGGAATGAAACAAAAGTCCTTCGAGTTGTCATGTTCAAGTCCTTGTTAATGTTTGCAGGTTAAGTGGTGGATGGTGAGTTGGTTTAATAGCCGACAGCCGCGCCGTCCTTTCGAGGCTCAGTCGCTCCGTGAAGCACGCCATTTTTATGATCGATAAGGATTCCCTGATAACCGCCAAATCCGCCGATACTGCGTCTTACCTTGTGGCCTCTGGATTGCAATTCTTCAACGACAGAATCTGGAATTCCGGATTCTACCTCCACGATTCCTAGCCCATTCCCCTGTTTGCCGGTAGGACTCGAGCTGCCCAGATGTCGGATACGGGCCAGATCACCAGCATGCTGTACGTTCATACCAAAGTCGATCATGTTAATGAGGATTTGGACATGGCCTTGAGGTTGCATGTCACCGCCCATCACACCAAAGCAGAAGTGTGGTTTGTTGTCCTTGGTCACCATGGCAGGAATGATGGTGTGGAAAGGCCGTTTGTGTGGCTCCAGACGATTTAGGTGATTCTCATCCAAAGAAAATAACGCCCCTCGGTTTTGGATCGCAAATCCCACTTCGGGAACGGTTATTTTAGAGCCGAAACCATGAAAGATGCTTTGGATCAAGGAACAGCAGTTCCGGTCTTTATCGACGACGGTCAGATAAACGGTGTCCCCATTTTGAATTCTTGGGTCCCCATGGTCTACATTCTGGTTTGCCCGTCTCATATCGATTTGTGCTCCGCGTTGCTTCGCATAGGCTTTTGAAATGAGAGCATCTACCGGTACGTTTACAACGTCAATGTCAGCATAGAATTTGGCTCGGTCTTCAAAGGCGAGCTTCTTGGCTTCACTAAACAGGTGTAACCAATCGGGGCTTGCTGGCCCCATGCTTTTCACATCGTACGGTTCGATTAGATTTAACATCTGCAAAGCGGCAATTCCCTGACCACTTGGCGGTAATTCCCAAACATCGTAGCCCCGATAGTTGGTTGAGACGGGGTCAACCCAGGTCGCTTTGTGGTCGAGAAAGTCTTTCATCGTAAAGAGACCACCGACTTTGTTGCTATAGGCGACAATTTCCTGTGCAATTTTTCCTCGATAAAAAGCATCCGCTCCTTGTTCGGCGATTAGCTGATAGCTATCAGCTAGCTTGGGCAATTGATAGATTTCTCCAAACCCGGGAGGATGCTTTCCATCGATCAGGTAAGTTTTTGCAGAGCCGGGATGGGCTGCGAGTGAAGGTGTCGAGACGTTCCAGTAATGGGCGATTACCTCTGAGACGGGAAACCCTTCGCGCGCGGTGTGTATCGCTGGAGCAAGGATTTTCTTGAGTGGAACTGAGCCGAAGCGTTCATTCAGTGATTGCCAGCCGCTTACGCAACCGGGAACGGACCAGGCCAGCGGGCCAAACAGTGGAATTTCATCAAGGCCCTTTTGTTCGAAGTATTCGCGTGTTGCTTTGTACGGACTTCGGCCACTTGCGTTCAGTCCGTAAAGTTTTTGGGACTTGTTATCCCAGTAGATACAGAATAGATCGCCACCGATTCCATTGCTCATCGGTTCGACGACTCCCAGCATTGCATTCACGGCGATCGCAGCATCCATAGCGTTGCCACCGGCCTTAAGGATGTCCAGACCAGTCTGGGCTGCTAAAGGATGGCTGGTTGCGACCAGACCGTTCTTAGCGACCACAACACTGCGGCTTTGATTGGAGGGTGTGATAGGGCGGTCATAGCCAGCTTGACGGGATAGGTCCTTAGTTTGGGCATCTAGCACTGGTTCGGTCATGAGAGTAACGGCAAATAGAATAATGGTGATGATTTGAAGCAGAGTTCGGCTACAGATGGGTTGCGACATTGTATTGGAAATATTGCTATGGGATTTTTGAGACGGTTAGCGGTTGTTGAATCGGGTAAGATGAAAACGGTTAGTTGAGATGATTGAATGCATCCCCGACTTGTCTTTTAGGTTACCAAACTCCAAAGCCTTCTTCAGGAACATTGTTATTAAATCGTTATTTCTAATTTCCGCGGCGTCTCTTTTGCTGATTCGTTTTACGCCCTTCGCGATAGCGAATCCGCGAGCAATTGAGCAAGTGAGAACGGCGGTAGAAACTGCGATACAGCCGATTGTGAAAAGTGCTGCAAGTTACGTAGAACAGAAGACGTGCTTCACGTGTCACCATCAGGCGTTGCCGGTGATGGCAGCAGTACGGGCAGAAGCGATTGGATTAAAAGTGGATCGTAAGTGGTTGGAGGCACAGCGGAAATTCACGGCTGATTTTTTTCTGCAGCGAAAGGTTGAATTAGTTAAAGGGCATGGAGTGCCGGGTGGTGCCTTCACGGCTGGGTATGCTATAGCCCAATTTGTTGCCACTTCTCAAATTACCGCTGTCGGAGAGCCAAAGCGTTTGGAAGGGACGGATGAGTTACTTGACTATCTACTTAAGATTTACAAACCGGATCGACCTTGGAAAATAAATACGATTCGTCCACCTTTGGAGTCGAGTGACTTTACAGCAACAGGCTTAGCAATAGCCGCATTAAGTACCTATGCGTTAGAGGATTTGATGAAACATGCCGGTGAAATCCGAACTTGGTATGCAAATACGGTAGCTTCTTCCGCCGAGGACCGCGCATTTCAACTCATGGGTTGGTACTGGCTGACCAACGCTCATTCATATCATCATGCGTTGAAGACGGTGACGGCTTGGCCGACCGATAGACGGAAGATGGGTAAGAAGCCCGACCAATTTAAAGAACCGAAGTATCCCGAGGTGGAAGTTGATACAGAGCGATTACAGGCGATGGTTGATCAGTTGAAACAACGTCAGCGAGAAGACGGTGGTTGGGCGCAAACCGATGACATGGAGAGTGATGCTTATGCGACGGGGATTACAATGGCTGCGTTATTAATGGCTCAACCCGAATTGGCACATGAAAAATGGTGTTTTAGAGGCGTAAAATATCTCTTGGAGACTCAGAAAACAGACGGATCATGGCTCGTATTAACACGTAGTAAACCGATTCAGGAGTACTTTGAATCTGACTTTCCCCATGGGGAGGACCAGTTTATTTCGATCTCAGCATCTTGCTGGAGCGTGATTGCTCTCAGCCAGTATATAGATGTCTATACGAACCCCCGTAAATAGCTTGTTTTACAGCGATTCAGGCGCGACTTATAACCGGATTTCCTGTATTAGAGGTGCTTATACCCACTTGCATCTCCCCTTGTTAGTGGTAGATTTAATGGATTAAAGATGTTCCGTAGTAGTTTACGGGCTGAGTATTGGTTTTTCTGACTGGGGTGTTCCTAATAGAGGGCAGTTCGGTTGGAAACATTTGACCGATAGGAGTTCAGCGGTTGGATTTCCGTATCGGCAGGAAGAATAGTTACAACGATGACAATTACTAAAACGCACAAGCAGGAATTAATCGGCGAATTTAAGAAGGCAGATAATGATACTGGGTCACCAGAAGTTCAGATTGCAATCTTAACCACTCGTATCAATAACCTTACTGAGCATATGCGTTCACACAAGAAAGACTATGCATGTCGCCGTGGTTTGTTGGCGCTTGTTAGTCGTCGACGTCGGTTGTTGGACTATCTAAGAAAAATTGATCCTCAGCGATATTTGGATATTATCGGCAAGTTAGGTATCCGAAAGTAAGATTCGGAGTTCTGCAGGCCGCATTGGATTGTCCTTGGTTCTTATCGGGGACAATCACACTAAAGGGAGCGCAAAACTCCCAACCCAGCTGGTATCGTCTTCGATTTGGAATCCCCTGGTTGTCATACCTACGACAACAGCAGAGGTGAAGAAAGCAAAGCCGATTTGGCGGGCCTAAATTTTGGAATGAAGTAAGTAAGTTATTGCCTCGATTTTGTAGAGGTTTGTCGGTTTTTGTAGGTAAGAGAAAGAATTGTACGAATGGAAAAGGTACGAGTAGAAAGAGAAATTGGAGGCCAGACGTTTTCATTGGAAACTGGCTTTATTGCGAAGCAGGCTGGAGCATGTGTTATTGCTCAGTATGGTGATACCGTTGTTTTAAATGCGGTAACATCAGGTGCCCCTCGAGAAGGAATCGATTTTTTCCCACTGATGTGTGATTATCGGGAACGCTTCGCTGCTGCTGGGAAATTCCCGGGTGGATTTTTGAAACGAGAAGGACGTCCTTCGACCAAAGACACATTAACCTCACGTCTGACAGACCGTCCGATTCGTCCGCTGTTCCCTAAAGGGTTCAACGACGAAGTGATGTGTCAGTCGACAGTGGTTGCCAGTGATGGCCTGAACGATGGTGATGTAATTGCCATGAATGGTATCGCAGCAGCCCTTCATATTTCGCCATTGCCGTTTTCCGGGCCGATTGCATCGGTTCGAGTTGGGCGGATTGATGGTCAGTTGGTTACATTCCCAACGGTTGAGGACTTGGAAGAGAGCGATCTGGATATGATCGTTTCCGGAAGCCTCGAAGAAATCTTGATGATTGAAGGATTTGCCCGTGAAATGCCTGAAGATGAAATGGTGGAAGCCATTCTTTACGCTCACGAAGGCATTAAGTCGGTCTGTGAACTGCAGAACGAACTACACGGAAAATGTGATGTTCAGAAGCAGGAATTCATTGCTCCTGAAGACGATGGAATTGGCGCCCAGTTGATTGAAAAGTATTCGGAGCAATTCCGAGCAGCTCAGTTGACTGACGGCAAGCAAAATCGAGCTGAAGCCGTGAATGTAGTGAAGGCTACGATTAAGGAAGAAATGATTCCTGATCCGGAAGCTGAAGGAGCTATTTGTTCGAAAGCTCTGAAGGCTGCCCTCTACAAGCTTGAATCCCATGTGATTCGTGGATTAATCGTCGAAGGTACACGTCCCGATGGGCGTAAACCAGATGAACTGCGTAACATCGAGTGTTATGTCGATGTTCTGCCACGTGTTCATGGTTCAGCGGTATTCCAGCGAGGTGAAACTCAGGCTTTGATAACGGTGACGCTTGGTACAAGCAAAGATGAACAACGAGTTGATGGAATCACTGATACTTATTCCAAGAAGTTCATGTTGGACTACAACTTCCCGGGTTATAGCGTTGGTGAAGCCAAGCCTAATCGTGGGCCTGGACGTCGTGAAATTGGTCATGGTATGCTGGCTGAACGAAGTTTGAAAGCTGTGCTACCTGATCCGGAAGATTTCCCATATACCATCCGTATTATCTCGGATATCACCGAATCCAATGGTTCTTCTTCACAGGCATCCGTTTGTGGAGCTACCCTTGGTTTGATGGCTGCTGGTGTACCCATTAAGAACCCGGTTGCTGGTATCTCGATCGGGTTGGTGCAGGAAGGCGACCAGAATATCCTGTTGACAGATATTCAGGGTGCGGAAGACCACTTTGGTGATATGGACTTCAAAGTCGCGGGTACACAAAAGGGTATCACTGGTATTCAGCTCGACTTGAAGATCAATGGTGTTAGTGAACA
>Ga0209404_10001394_pt1 | contig 16293 bp, 12 predicted proteins | sample TroAtlMetagenome_2_FD_187447 | JGI IMG/M metagenome (GOLD analysis project Ga0209404, IMG submission 187447) | Marine eukaryotic phytoplankton communities from Atlantic Ocean - Tropical Atlantic ANT8 Metagenome (SPAdes) (version 2) | ecosystem: Environmental > Aquatic > Marine > Oceanic...
AGCATGAGCAAAATTGGTTGGTACTTATAGCGTTAATGGCGGCTGCCGCTTGGATAAGACATTTCTTCAACTTACGTCATGTTGGCAAAACTAAACCATCAATATTAGTCACAGGTGCTATTGCCATGCTTGCGATTGCCCTTTGGGTTTCATGGCCGCAAAAGCCAGCAAATGTTGAGGTAACTGGCTCTGACAATGGGGCTGGCAACGAAAATGTGGCTGTGGTAACTGATGAACGCGTGGCCGAGCTTGTGAATACCCATTGTGTGGGCTGTCATTCACGTACCCCTACTGATGATATATTCAAAGTAGCGCCGTTAGGAGTGGTATTAGATAGCTGGGAAGATATAAGCCGTTATGCGCCTCAGTTAGTAAGACGCACTACCGTAACCAAAGACATGCCATTTTTAAATAAAACCGGCATGACGGATGAGGAACGGGCTGAAATAGCGGCGTGGTTTGCCACGACGCACGCGAAGAAAGAAAACTAAACGCTGATAGGGCAATTTAACGTTGCCCTTCATGTTATCGCGTGCCGTTGCACTGCTTTTAGCTTAATTGGGTGAGAGCATGCCATCACCCTAACCCACATTTTGCGCGCCAGTATGTTTTTTATGCTGGCGTTTTTGTTTATACATTGCTTCATCTGCTGCATCTACCCAGTTTTGAGCGGTAACGATATCTGAATCCCACGTACGCCAACCCAAGCTAAAAGACATAGAGGTTCCGGTTCTGGGAATAGTCGTGCTATCGCTTTTAATCTCACTGTTCTCTCTACTGCCTTGGGTAACGCCGGTTTCTGCTATTTCATCTTTAATTTCACCATCTGTTTCGCTGGTAATTTCACTGGCAGTTTCGTCGGCAATCTCTGTGCCAAATTCAATGTAGAATGAGGTTTCTGCTAAGCGGTTAAAAAACACCTCTGCGTCGGTGTCATCTGAACCAAATAAAAGCACTACGAATTCATCCCCCCCTAAACGAGCAAAGCGATCGGTCTCACGTAGGGTATTTTTCATAATTTCTGAGAAGCCCACCAATGCTTTATCTCCAGCTTTATGACCAAAGGTGTCATTGATTTTTTTGAAGTCGTTAAGGTCGATGAATACAAGCGTTGAAGGTTGTTGACCACGGTTCATTCGTTGTATTTCTCTATCTAGCTGAATAAACATTTCTCGTCTATTTGAAATCCCAGTGAGTGGATCTGTTTTAGAAAGGTATTCTAATTTAGAAATTGCTTCTAACAATGCTTGCTGTTGCTCTTTCTCATAAGAAACATCGTCAGCGGTGCCTACCACCAGTATCTGTTGATCGTTTTCATCAAACAGTGGCATACCTCTATCGTGAATATACTTTATCTCACCCGTACTTTTTTTGATGCGATATTGTAAATCCCAGCTTTCTAGCGGTTTCACTTTATAAGCCTTTTCTACTAGCAAGCGATCGTCTTCATGCACATAAGACAAAAATGCATCGGGCTTGGCGTGCAATTCATATTCATCACGCCCGTAAATATTACGATACCCCTCGTTAATGTAATGAATTCGGGTTAATTCTGGATTCGCTACCCACACAAAAGTATGCGCAGAAAAAGCGGCTACTATCTTGCTGAACAGCGCTTCTGCTTTATAGAGCTCAGATTCGATGCGCTTCTTATCATCGATATCTTCAACAACCGAAATAAAATAATCAGGCTCACCGTGCACATCGCGAACTAGGGTAACCGTTAACTTTGCCCAAACGTTATGACCTTTAGCGTGAATGTATTTTTTCTCTATGCTGTAGGTATCTATTTCGCCACGAAGTACTTGATGAAGAAGATATAAATCCTCTTGAACATGTGAGGGTTCTGTAATGTTCTGAAAAGACATTGTGACAAGTGTGGCACTTTCATAACCTAAAAAGTCACTAAGCTTACTATTCACACGGATAAGATCGCCGTGCTGGCTAACATGCGCTAACCCCACGCCACATTGCTCAAATGTTTTTTCGAAAATATCCTTTTCTCTTTCTAGCTCCGAGCTATCCATTCATTACCTACTACCTACGATTTCAATTCAAACCTTCAGTGTAGTCAAAAATTTTAGACTAGGATGAAATATGAAGCCTTTTAGGCTAATAGCTTATATTTTTTGGCCAGTAAGGAGCTATTTCATTTGCCCTTCAATAACCAGCCTTTTGCAACGAAATAAAAATAGCCAGTCAGAGCGTTAATATTGCGTTACTCACTTTAAGGTTAAATAAAAAAGGCATGACAAAATTGCACTGACCAGTTTACTTTTTCCAAAAACACACTAAACTACACCGTGCAGTTTACTTTAATTAAGCTTTTATATGGTTCGAAATTTTTTCACTCTAGGGTTCATACTAATGATTAGCACTAACGCATTGGCGAACAACGGTGTACAAGCAACGATATCTGACGGCAAATTTCAAAATACTGAAATAGAGTATAAGACTGAGTTGTCATCGATTTGGAGCTTTACCAAAGCTTACCTTACCGATGATCGCGAATCGGCAGTACCTGATTTCCCCATCCCCGTTATTCCGGTTACCCGTGATGCTCTACTGAACCTAGACCATGATGCTGTTATTCGGTTAGGTCACTCCAGTTTATTGCTTAAAATTGACGGTGAGTTTGTACTGTTAGACCCCGTATTTAGTGAACGTGCCTTCGCCGTAGAATGGCTTGGCCCTAAGCGTTTTCACGACACCCCTATCAGTATCGACGAATTACCATTTATTAAAACAGTTATTATTAGCCATGATCATTACGACCATTTGGACAAAGCGGCAATTAAAAAGCTCGCTCATATTACAGAGACATTTGTCACTCCCCTTAAGGTAGGAAACCACTTACGGGATTGGGGCGTGCCTGATAAGCAAATTGTCGAGCTAAATTGGTGGCAAAGCACCACGGTGTCATCAATGACATTTACGGCTACTCCTTCCCAGCATTTCTCTGGCCGCGGGCTGTTTGATAAAGACAAAACCCTCTGGGCAAGCTGGGTAATAAAAGGCGAAAACACCAATCTATTTTTCAGTGGCGACTCTGGCTATTTCAGCGGCTTTAAAGAAATTGGCGAGCGCTTCGGTCCATTTGATTTAACCCTAATGGAAACCGGTGCCTACAACCACATGTGGACAGAAATTCACATGTTACCTGAGCAAAGCTTGCAAGCGCATATTGATGTGAAGGGGCACGTTATGATGCCTATCCACAATAGTACGTTTGATTTAGCATTACACAATTGGTTTGAGCCTTTAGAAAAGATTACCCAACTTGCTAATGAAAGGCAGATAACAGTTTCTACCCCTAAATTTGGCGAAGTGGTTAATATCAATCAATTGCCTAAACCACTAGATAGTATTAACGAGCGCAATTGTGCTAACGAAGTGAGCTCTGCGACTACTGAAACAGATTTAGAAACGGCGACGGAAACTAGCGCAGAAACAACTAGCGAAGCACCTCGCCCTTGGTGGTATCCACCAATGATGTAGCCCTTGGGCCACAAATGAGCTAGCGCCTGAGCCAAAAATGGCCCACAAAAACCCTCGAAAGGTTCTTTAGTAGGCCTCATAAAAATCGCAAAAAGATACCGAAAATATTATAAAAAAGCTCGCCGCATTACTGCGGTGAGCTTACTTTTAACAAGAAGTTTTTAGCCTCACTGCCCTGCCACTTCTTCCGTCTCTTTCGCATTCCAGTTTAGACGCATGTCCCATTTAAAGCGGTGTTCTGGCTTCAATGGTGGTTGTGCAGCATCAATATGGCTTAACACATTGGTGGCCTCTGTGAGAGTCGCATCACGACCAAATAAGTAGCTTTGCTCTTGTACAATGGTTAAGTAAGCTTTGTTTAATGCTAATGCGCGTTCGGGGCTTGGCGTTATCAGTTCATAAACAGACGCTGCTTTACTTACTTTTTCAGCGTTTACCATGCCGTTATCATTAAACCACTTCGCTAGCATTTCGCCGTTTTGACGAAATTCATCGCCCCCGCCTACACGCTGCATGTAAGTAAGAAACTCACCTTGCTCTTCGTTTATATTAGGCACATCTTCCATGTCGTGCAGGTTGATATATCCCCAACCATTGCTTCCTGGCACTTTACGCGCAAAAGAGAAGGTTTGATCGAATGTAGAACCAACGGTTTTATGGCATCCATTACAAAACGCGAGTTCTTGATCATGCTGTGCACGTAACTCACCTTGCTCATTTTCAATAAAGCCATTAATAGTCCAGCCAAAACCGTTTTCAATCCCCTGTTCACCTAAATAGCGAGTTTGGGGAAGGTTCTCGAAATGTTTGTCTTTCGCTTCTGCATAATAAGCTGAAGCTAGGCTTTCGCGGCTTCTAAAGCGGTGTTTTTGCATATAGCGCACCTCTTTCATACGCTCAGCATTGTATATATTGCCGTTCTCATCAACACCAATGTAACGTACGGTGTGCAAAAACTCGGTGCCTTCTGGGAACAACATATGCGCTAGTTCAACATCAGCGGCATCGCCAATATAGTTTGGCTGGCGCACCATGGTGGTGACTTGTTCACTTAATGCATTGTCACCGTTTATATCAAGGCCCAGTGCTTTTTCATTAATTCCCAGTACTGGCAAGGTATCGACTTCTTTTAGTGCCATTTCCACTAGGGTTAAATTCGCTATGTAGACATCACGGCTGTATTGCCCTTTAAGTTGCTGAAAGGCTTGTGGCAGTCGAATCATCGCATCGCCCGTTGAACCATTGGTGGGCCAAAAGGTACTGGGGAAAGGTTTATAGTTATACGAAACCCAACGGCTATTATCTTTCGCTAGCCCATCTTCATCAAACGCAGCTGCTCCGGCACTTAAATTTTCGATATGCATATAACTTGGGATAGTGCCATCGCCTTCAATGGCCGCGGTGTAATTATCTTGGGTTATGTATTTTAAAATGGCATCGTCTTTTATGCCTGCTATTAATTCTCGTCTATCAATAAATAGATTTTTCCAGCTGTTGGTTAACCCAACATCTGAGAATTCATAATTACCTTGTAGTGTGCCGTCACCCATTTGATTAGGGCGTTTTTCGCCGCGATCATAACTTTGATGACACGCGTAGCACGGGTTATTTTCACCTTGAGTTTTGGTATAGCACTGAGGCGGGATAACCGATTCAGGATTATAAACTTCGTTATGCTCTATATAGGCTAACGCCGGAATGGCATCACCTTCTTGGTAAGGGTATGTATTTGTTTGTTCTGCTAACACGGCTTCAACTTGCTGGGCAGGTGAACACGCAAACAAAAAAGGCAGCATAGAAGCGGCTAATAAAGGGAGTAATCTACTGTGTATTTTCATAATGGCAACAACGACAAAATCCGGACACAGATGTGCCCGGATGAATTAAAAGGAAAAAACTTACTTATCTGCTGGCTCGTACATCCACAGCGTATTGTTTTCCTGGAAACCATCTTCACCGATAAGAATACGGCCGTCGTTCATCACCACTACGTTATCAGGTTGAGACAGCTGTTCCACATCACAACGCTCTGCTCCAGTAAGGCTTGAACGATACGTACCACCCATCACTACAGGCTCGATGCGCGTAATGTCATAGCCAGCTTCAAGACGTGCGCGGTACACACCGCCACAGTCTTTAACACGAGCTGAAAGCTGAATATCGCCTTCGTCATCAACCATAGTGTTATCTAGGTCGGCTATACCAATGTAGAGGTAAGCATTTTCAACCACTTCGCCGTCGATGGTATCAGTGCCTTCCACGGCTTCTTCTGCGCGTTTAAGGTTAATTGAAATACCTTCAAGCTTACGCCATTCAGCAGTGGCCCCTTTAGCACGAGCAGCAGCACGTGATTCCAAGAACGCAACACGATCGTCCATTGGCTCGCCCGCGGTTTGGCTGCTTCCGCCCTCTTCAACAGTAGGGTAAGTTGCATCACCATTTGCCCATGCTTCTACATCAGCCATCGTAATATAAGAGCTTTGGCCTTCTACGTAGTCGTCGGTACCAATACCGTTGTATTCATCAACCCATGCACGAATAGTCATGTTGTCGCCGCTGGCAAGTTCAACCCACTCAACCGCAAAGCCTGTGGTTGCAGGGTCGTTTTGGCCAATATCTTGGGTTAACTTAGCGCCATATAGGGTACCCGCTGAAAGGTCTTCAGCAGTAGTCGCAACAAATTTGAACAACACACCGCCGGTGTCATCTTGCGAAAGGTAAACGGTTTTGCCATCAGGCATAACCGTTGAGTTTTCATGCTCGTAGCGGCCCATGGCTAAATGCTTAACAATAACAGGCTCATCAGCAAGCGGTTCGGTTACTTCGGCAATGTAACCGTAGTTATAGGGGTTTGACGCATCAGGCGCGGTCATTTGCCACATACGACCAAGGCGTGCGTCAGTCGCTACCGCTTCTGGGTTATTCCAGCTTGGTGATGTGGTTGAATCTACAGCAGAATCTACTACCCATTCTTCAGAGGTTAACGGGGTATTCCACGGTGACATTGAACCAAAACAGTTTGCCGCTGTGCCCCATACTGGCGAGAAATCAAGCATCATGGCTTCGGTAACTTGCCACATGCCAAAGTCATCTTTTTCAACTTTCATTCGGCTCATGCCGCCTGGAAGTTCTTCCCAGTTAGAGAACAAGTAGCCTTCGCCAGTATCGGTAGAAATGAAGCCATTAAAGTCTGGCATATCGTTTTCTAAAACAAGCTCTTCACCATCTAGGGTATAGATGTGGCCTAGGCCTTCTGGTAATTCAGTACCGAAGGTGTCGCCCGTTTGACCAAGTACTTGATACTGACCAATGGCAGAAACTACCACTTCTTTTTCTTCATCAGTAGCAGGTACAGGTGAGTTAGGAAGCGTAATCGGTAAGTTATTGAAGTTAGCACCGGCTAATACACCTACCGTCCCTGTATTAATAGGCATAGCGTTAACGTCATTAGTGACTGAGTTAGTGCCTGAAGGATGTTGAACGTTGAAGAAAAGGTCGCCTTCGTCGGTCAAGAAGATACCAGTGACCTCTGAGCCCAGTGGGACAGTAGCAATACGGGTTAATGTTCCCGCTGTATCGCCGTCTTCGCCTTTATCACCTTGCTCTCCCTGCTCACCTTGTTCGCCAACAGGGCCTTGCTCGCCAACTGCCCCAGCAACACCATCTTCTCCATCATCACCTTCTAATGAACAAGCAGAAATGCCAAAGGCTACCGCTAAAGCTAGCGCCGAATATTTTAAATCGCGTAAACGTTCAATTTTCATCAACTATCCTTTTTATAATCGTTAGGTTGAGACGGAACAACTTTATTCATCTCTGAAATGGTCTTAGCGGCAAACATAGTGATGGAGTTATGTGACTGATGGGTGACACATTATTTACATAAAATTGAAGCTTTCTTGACAGTGGCCAAGTTGCCCAACTAGATATATAACAACAAACGTGAGGACTGATGAGTGCGAAAAAATCATGTTACTTATAGCGTTCACATTACAAACTAGGTATGTAAATTAACAACTATGATGTAAACAATATCTTTTCATTGAGAATCAATTCAGTAAGTATATTTTTGTAAGCGTCAGTCATTAACTTTTCGGCTAATGCTATAGTGTTAGGAGAAGTAAATATTTACTGGTTTAAAAGTGACAATTATCGATAAAAATGCGCAAAAAAAAGGGATTTTAAAGGCGGGATGGCTTAATGCTTTGGCGATCTTATTCTTTGTGTGCGTAACTCAAACTAGTCTTGCATACGAGAGTGCTTCAAATCCATTTTTAGACGTTCCTGATCGTGAGAGTACACGCAGGATTATTAATGATATTAGACAGTACAAACTTGATTACCTGCGCAATAAAGAAAAACTAGAAAGTGCATTTCAAATAAGCAAAGAGCAAAACTGGGAACATCTTCATCTAGAAGCTGCAGCGCTATATTCTGAACTCCTCTTTAGGCAAGAAAAATACGCCGAGTTGACGGCTCATTTATCGCACTATCTACATCAAGACGAACTGCTAAAGCGAAAGGATATTCATCTACTTTTTTTAGAGACAAAGCTTAAGTCTTTAACCAGATTAGACGATCCCGCTCCTGCAAAAGCGCTATCTAAAACATTAGAAGCGCAAATCTCGCAACACTCTATAAATGAAAAAATTATTATTCTTCGCGCTTTAGCTTATTACTACACGGCTGATGATGCATTGAGAAAAACGCTGAGTGCAGCCTTAGAAGGCCTTGAATTAGCAATGAAAAATGACGACATTGCTTCACAGGGCTACTTTTACAGAAAGATAGCAGATGCCTATGGGTACTTAGAGGAAGATGAAGACAAAGCGGTAAGTTACGCGAAAAAGGCGGTAGAGACATTCGAGAAAACAAATGATGGGCTTTTTACTGCAAAGGCGTATTGGAGCCTAGGTAACATACTTCTTGAGACTGGCGATTCACAAAATGCTTTAGTCTATCTAAACAAAGCGTTAGCCTACTTTAAAGACGTTAATATGAACAAGGGGCTCGCTTTTGCCCAATACTCAATTGCAAACACGCAATTTCTTCAGGCTAATTACGATAGAGCTTTAACATTAGCAAAAGAAAATATCGAACTTGCTCGCACTGCGGGCATTGGTGATATGCATCTTGCGTCTATGATTTTGCTGTCCAATATTTATATAAAACAGGGCTTTTTAGATAAAGCAGAGCAAGTGAATGACGAGGTTTACTTACTGGTAGATAATTTTAGTCGCAGTATTTATAAAGCGAATTTTTTCAGTGAACGCTATACGTTAAAGCGAAAACTTAACCGCATTGAAGACGCATTTGATGCCATAGAAAAAAAGCTTTTTTATACAGAAAAACACTTTGAGGCCACCAGCGAAAGCAACATTAAAGCCTTGCAGGTAAAGTTTGAAGTAAAGGAAAAAGAAGACACCATTCGTAAGTTAGAATATCAAAAAGATATTAGTAACCTTCAAGCTAAAGAAGAGTACCAACAAAAAATCATTTGGCGGCTTAGTGCCACTATTGCCTCTATTTTAGTTCTGGTGATTCTACTTCTGTTTTATCGACAAGCCTTACAACGGAAAAAATATCATCGTATGGCCTCCACAGATTTCCTTACGAATTGTTTCAATCGCAGGGGTATATTGAATACGGCCAACACTAAACTCGCACAACAAAAAATGACTATCGCCATTGTTGATTTAGATTACTTCAAAAAAATCAACGATGAGTATGGCCACGATGTTGGTGATTTAGTGCTAATTGCCTTTGCTAAAGCCGCGAAGGAAATACTGTCTAAAGGTGATGAGTTTGGCCGATATGGTGGAGAGGAATGGTTATTTGTTTTAAATTCGTCGGACGAAAAAGTGGTTAGAGATACATTTGAAAAAGTGGCTGCAACCTATCAAAACTACTGCAACGACATTGATGCCCTTGAAGAAAACTTAAGCATGACGTTTAGCGTCGGAGTATCTCTTGGGGATAAATCGAATAGAACATTAGATACGTTAATTAAGCGGGCAGATAGTGTGCTTTATGAAGCTAAAGAAAACGGTAGAAATCAGGTAATAATAAACTGAATAAAACAAGTGGTGCGACTACCCTGATTCGAACAGGGGACCTCTACCATGTCAAGGTAGCGCTCTAACCAACTGAGCTATAGTCGCAAATATGCTTCGGCAGAACTGCCTGAAGGACGGCGAGCATAATAGCGATGCGCAGTGCGTCCTGCAAGCATATTTTGTGTTTAAGATGTGTGTTTGATTGATTTGCCACCATTTATTGAAAAAGTGAGCATATTTACACCGAATTAAACGTTCTGGCGCTGCACAAATGGCAACGGTTTGATTTTATCAACAACACTGCCATCACTCGCTATCTTCATAAAGTACTCCCCTAACCTGTCGGTTTCTTGTAATACCGTTTGCCAATATTTAATACGGGTAGTGGCATCAAGTTGCTCAAAATCTTTCCGATCTGGAATTTTACCGTATGGCAGGCTTGCAACGAACTCGGCAGATGGCACAAGCATGACCACATTGTCGTAACTATTTTGATGTGCAACGCGACGTTTTAAGCCTTTGTCGAACCACCCCGGAATAGGCTTAGGATAAAAATGTGGATACAGCACCAAGCCCTTTTCAGGGCCAAACTCCAGGTCAAAATGATAATCAACAATACCGCCATCGCGATACATAGCTTGCGGGGCACCTGCAATATCTCGAATTCCTTCAAGTACAACAGGAATAGCGCCAGAGGCAAGCAGTGCATTGTGGATATTTTCGTTATTTAATTCGTAATGTTCAGTGGGAAGTTGGTAAGGGTCTTTTACTGAAAACTCGGTATTAGGTGAAGAAAAAATACAGCGTGTGTAGTACCTACCTAAGTTTTTTCGTGTAATCGCGTTAGCCGCAGCACTCATGGCAAGGCCCGATAATTGCGAAAATTTATGTTCGCGACGGGTAGCCCCTAAACATTTGGCCACAAAGATGTGCGCTTTAAATCGCTTGTTTGCCAAGACTTCCTTTTTTCCTTCACTATTTACCATTTCTTTTACTAATGCTTCGGCCTTGCGGGTTATTTCCGCAGGTGTAGGCTTATCACTATAGGTAGTAGTTGAATAGGAAGTGGCTAGCCGATTTATGGCAGAAAGCGGATCGTTTTGTACTGCGCAGATAGCCCTGAAAGCCCCCGCAGAAGATCCTATAACATGTATTTGATGGTCGACATTTTTGAACCACTCTGGAAACAGTACTCTGTCTAATCCTGCCAATGAAAACCATTTTGGACCGCCTGAAGCGCCGAGAAAATAACTAAATATTTCAGGGTGAAAGCCTTGTTGCTTAATGGTATTCATTGCCCCATTGCCGGCATAAATTTCTAGCGGTGCCACGTGTTGTCTCTATTATCATGTTTGCGCCTAATTTATCAGTAAAAGCCGTAAAATCAATGGGCCGTCCATCACCTTTATGAAACCACTACTATAAGTGGGCGCTTATGTAGGAAGTTGCCGCCTGTGTAAACAAATCATCACACATCACCATTTCATTGTAATCCTATCGACACCACACAATTGATTTACTTATTATTAATATTTACGCTACATAAATAGTCGCGTTAAGCATCAGTAGTATTTGAAAGGTGGGTATGGTGAATCAACTAACTTATTTATCGGGTTTTAATAATGAGCATGAAACTGAAGCCTTACCCAATGCACTGCCCAAGGGGCAATTTAGTCCACAGAAAGTCAATTATAAACTTTATGCAGAGCAGTTCAGTACCAGCGCTTTTACCGCACCTAGAACCGAAAACAGGCGTACTTGGACTTATCGCATACGGCCTTCTGTTGCCATGGGTGACTTTTCACCCTATGAAAGTACACTGCTTAAAACTGGACCTGAAAGCAATTCGCCATGCCCTCCCAATGTGATGCGTTGGGATCCTCTCCCCCTAATTGATGAGAGTAGCAACATAGATTTTATTGAAGGTTTAGTGACCATAGCCACAAATGGCGATGCTAACCAGCAAACGGGTATGGGTATTCACTGCTACAGTGCGAATGCCGCTATGGAAAACAAAGCCTTTTACTCATCCGACGGTGAGATGTTGTTCGTTCCACAGCATGGAAACATGGAGGTAAAAACTGAGTTTGGCAAATTACACCTATCCACGGGTGAAATTATGGTAATTCCTCGTGGGGTACGTTTTAGTATTACTCCTATTGATGGCGCCATTCGTGGGTATATTTGTGAAAACTATGGGCAGGCATTTGTTTTACCAGAACGAGGCCCGGTAGGCGCGAATGGATTTGCTAATCAAAGAGACTTTTTGTACCCCACTGCGTGGTTCGAGGATATAGACACGCCCCATGTCATTATTAACAAGTTTTGTGGCCATTTATACCAAGCACCACTTTCACATTCCCCCTTTGATGTAGTGGCCTGGGTGGGAAATTCAGCGCCTTACAAATATGATCTTAAGAATTTTAACGTGATCAATACCGTCAGTTTTGACCATCCTGATCCTTCCATATTTACGGTACTCACCTCGCCTTCTGAACTTGAAGGCACTGCCAATGTTGATTTTGTCATATTCCCCCCACGTTGGATGGTGGCCGAGAACACTTTCCGCCCGCCATATTTCCATAGAAATATAATGAGTGAGTTTATGGGCTTAATAGAAGGCAGTTACGATGCTAAAGAAAAAGGGTTCATGCCTGGCGGTATGAGTTTGCATAATTGCTTTACTCCTCATGGTCCCGAAGCCTCTGTGTTCGAGGCAGCATCAAATACCGAGTTAGCTCCCCAGAAATACGAAAATACACTGGCATTTATGTTTGAATCACGCTTTCCCATCGCCCCCACTGAGTTTGCACTGAATACCCCGCTTCGCCAAACCGACTATATCGATTGTTGGAAAGGGTTAACCAAGCATTTCGACGGAAAAATATAGGCGCCGAGCTGCTGGGTGTTTTCTTAAAATGTACTAATAAATGAACATCAACTCGCCACGCTCAAATAAAAACAAAACATTTAAATACAGTGTTTTAGGCATTTAAAAACGAATTGAAATTGCGTTTTATTACAACTGAAAACTAAACGTTACACTGAATATACAGCAGCATCTCGCATCATGTTTTAACAGTCTATTGCCCTTATATTTACCTCGCTATTACAATCGAATCTTCTATTTATAATCGCCTTTACATGGGTTCAATAACAAAAACGAGTTAGCTGACGCAAAGGCACTGACTTCAATAAGCGAGAAAGAAAATGGCAGACGTATTTGAAAACCCAGTTGGGTTAGATGGTTTTGAGTTTTTAGAATTTACCGCGCCTGAAAAAGGTTTATTGGAGCCTATGTTTGAAGCTATGGGGTTCACACGAGTAGCAAGGCACAAATCAAAAGATGTAGAGCTGTGGCGCCAAGGCGATATCAATCTTTTAAGTAACTATGAAAAGAACTGTCATGCTTCTTATTATGCCGAAGAGCACGGCCCTTCAGCGTGTGGCATGGCCTTTCGCGTTAAAGACTCTCAGCACGCGTACTCTGAGGTACTAAAGCGCGGCGCACAGCCTATGGACACCCACACAGGCCCTATGGAATTGAAACTACCAGCTATTAGAGGTATCGGTGGTGCGATGCTTTACTTAATCGATCGCTATCAAGGTGAAAACACCATTTATGACATCGATTTTACTTGGATTGAAGGTGTAGACAGACATCCTGTAGGGTGTGGTTTTCATACGCTAGATCACCTTACCCACAATGTGTATCGCGGACGAATGAATCATTGGGCAAAATTCTACGAATCTTTATTTAACTTTCGCGAAATTCGCTACTTTGACATTAAGGGTGAGTACACTGGACTACTGTCTAAAGCCATGACTGCACCTGATGGAAAAATTCGTATTCCGCTCAATGAAGAAGCGGTTGGCGGTGGCGGTCAAATTGAAGAATTCTTAATGCAATATAATGGTGAAGGTATCCAGCATATTGCCTTTGCCTGTGACGACCTTATCAGCTGCTTAGATAAACTTAAGGCCAAGGGCATGAAGTTTATGACCCCACCTCCTGATACTTATTACGACATGTTAGAAGAGCGCTTACCCGGCCACGGTGAGCCAGTTGAAGAATTTAAACAACGAGGTATTCTGCTAGACGGTACCACTGAGGGCGAATCTCCTCGTTTACTACTGCAAATTTTCTCAGAAACTGTTTTTGGCCCGGTATTTTTCGAGTTTATTCAGCGCAAAGAAGATGATGGATTTGGAGAAGGTAACTTTAAAGCGTTATTTGAATCGATTGAACGGGATCAAGTAAATCGCGGCGTGTTAAGTAAGAAGTAGCCCAACGCTTTCTTACCGATTTACACATAATGGCGTTAGTGGTGTCAGCCCCTTAGCTACAGGCTGACACCACCTGTGTATTGTTAACATATCTTTATTTTATTCCTGTCTTATCCTCGCCATACGTATATCAATCTGCGCCTTGTTCATAAAGCGCACAACACGCCCCTGATGGGTCTTTTATAATGCAAAATCGTGAAGTGCCATGGTGACGAATGTCCCCAATTTGCTCTCCACCAGTACTTTTAGACGCAGCTAATGCTGCGTCTAAGTCGGCTACCGTGAAATACGGTACCCAACCGCCAGGAATATTGCTATTGCAGCCTCGCTTATGGCATATACCGCCAGCTGGGCTTCCGTCTTCTTTCATCATGACATAATCGTTATAGCCACCCATGTCGAAGGCTTCTTTTTTCCATCCCATCACATTGACGTAAAAATTAGCTAATTGGTCAGCGTCATCGGTGGTGATATCCATCCATAAACTATCGCTCATTTCATTCCCCTTTTGAGGTTTGGCATTAGTAGGCTATCAATTGCGTATTTAAAACTGAGTACTCGTTGATAATTGCACAGCCATTGATAAAAAACCACGTAGCGATCGGGTTTATTACGTTGGATAAAAGACACCAGTGTCAAGACAAGAAATTGCAAAATAAGCAGAACAATTTTTAAATATGTATAGACAGAGGCTGTGGAAAATGCTTGTGAATAGGTAAATGTTATCCACTGACTATTGTTTGTACAGTTTATTTTATTGTTTATTTTCATAAGGTTAAACAAAAGCCCCAAACTACTCAACAAACTTATCCACAGATTAAGTGGATAACACGTAGCACTTAACCACAGATAGTGTTTTAATGTGGATACTTTGATTGAAACCTTTTTTCCCGGTTATTCATGCCAAAACAAACACTCGCAGTGCTTCCTCAACCATTTACGATCCACAGCCTAGATGGCGACAGTGCAATTCCTGCAAATGTACTTCAAAGCCCACTTTTTTTCTTAGGCAAAACAGAAGATGAATTGTCTATTGTTATCCCATCGACTGTGGATGTAGATTCACTTGATTCTGACGAAGGCTGGCGCGCACTTGAACTGCTCGGCCCACTGCATTTATCTATGGTAGGTATTATGGCGCAGATAGGCGCTGTGCTTGCTGCAGTAAAAGTCTCTATCTTTGTTGTATCAACGTTCGAAACCGACTTTTTTCTTGTAAAAGATAATAAACTTGCTGATGCAACAAAGGCATTAAAAAATGCAGGCTATACGGTTCTTGAGGGCAAGTAGTGTTGATAGAAAAGCAACTCACCGCGCCTCCTGAGCAATTTAAAAAAGCCATTCCTATTGCATCACCGGTTTCAGGCCAATGTGTTTTATTGCAACACGTTAATGATGACTTAATAAATGTTGGTGCATGGGGGCCGGGTTTAGCGCTTGTTACTGCTTCAAGTAAAGTGGTATCCCCCTTTAATGCAACAGTAATGAAAATAGATCCTCTCGACTATTCAATTGAAATTAAATCTTCTTTTGGGCTTAAATGTCGAATCAAATATGGTTTACACACCCAAATGCTGTGCGGGGCGCAGTTTTTAACCCCGCTAAAACAAGGCCAGCAGATTCAAGCCGGCGCTATGTTATTTAGTGTAAATTCTGCGTGGCTAAAACAACAAGGCGTGGAAAATATTTGTATAATAACTCTATTAAATGCCAAAGCCTTATTAGGCGTTTTACCTACGCATCAAAAATTTGTTGATGCAGGTAGCGACACGCTGTTAACCCTGTATATTTAGACAAATCGAACCCTTTTTGAAAATGTATAATAACGCGCTTATTATGCACCTATACTAACTTCACGCTGTAACGGAGTATCCTTTTGAGTACAACAATGTATGGCATCGCAAATTGCGACACGATTAAAAAAGCCAAGAAATGGTTAGCTGAGAACAACATCGAATTTACTTTTCACGACTATAGAAAAGACGGCATAGACACTGAATTTCTTGCCGACGCTGAAGCCAAACTTGGCTATGAAGTGATGTTGAACAAACGTGGTACTACCTTTCGCCAACTTGATGACAGTGATAAAACAGATATCACCCGCGAAAAAGCGTTAGCTTTGTTATTGGAACACCCTGCGATGGTGAAGCGCCCTATATTAAATCATAACGGCACGTTTCACATTGGCTTTAAACCTGCGCAGTATGAGGAAATATTTTGTTAAACGATAACGTAATAGACATTGCTAAGAACCTAATGAATAGGCGTTCGGTTACCCCCGAGGATGAGGGCTGCCAAGAAGCCATGAAAGACTTCTTAGGTGCCTTAGGGTTTAACAATGAAACCATGGTGTTTGACGATACCACCAACCTTTGGTCTCGCCGTGGCAGCGAAGGTCCAGTTTTTTGCTTTGCTGGTCACACCGACGTGGTGCCTAGTGGCCCAGAAAGCG
>Ga0209404_10001399_pt1 | contig 16246 bp, 8 predicted proteins | sample TroAtlMetagenome_2_FD_187447 | JGI IMG/M metagenome (GOLD analysis project Ga0209404, IMG submission 187447) | Marine eukaryotic phytoplankton communities from Atlantic Ocean - Tropical Atlantic ANT8 Metagenome (SPAdes) (version 2) | ecosystem: Environmental > Aquatic > Marine > Oceanic | place...
TGCGTGGACCAAAACCATCTCCAAAGCTCGATTTGCGAAAGCGCCCTGGTGACCCGTCCACCACTCTCGGCAGGTCTCAACAGACCTCTGGGACAAGACGCTGCGGCGCAAATGCTGCAAAGCGACCGCGCGTAACTCCTCCTCAGGGAGAGCAGCGCTGTCAAATTGGCGCGGGAAGCCGGCCAAAGAGCCACAACCGGCAGCACCGGCAGCCTCGACCCACCACCCGAGTCGCATCGAAGCGCGTCGGGCAGCCGAAAAAGCGCGCTGCCGCGCAGCCGGAGCCACAACCGAGCACCACTGGTGCCACTGCCCAGCCGCCGCCGAGCGCGCGCCGCCCCTCCCGCCGGTCGAGCGACGCCAGATCCAAGGCTTGGTCACCGGGCGCGAAGAAAATAAGAGCCGCGCCGCCGCCGAAGCGAAACACCAGGCCGTAGCCAGACGCGAGCGCAGCACGATGGCGCCCGCCCAGCCCCGCTACGTGAACGCGGGCAGCTTCCTGAACATCGCGCGGCAGGTTTTTGATATGATGGACACGGACCTTAATGGAAGCTTGGATCGCGACGAGATCCTCGACGGCATAAAAAACAATAAAAAAGTGAAGCACTTCCTCAAGAACTGCGGGCATGAAGATTTGCAGTTTTTGATGGATCCTGAAAGACTAGAACCTGCACTGAAGGCGATCGACGAAGATGGAGACGGCCAAGTAGGTCTGATGGAGTGGGAGCACGCGATCCGACGAGCCTTGAACCGCAAACTGCGAGCGGCAGAGAAGCGCCGCGAAGAACTGCGACGCAAGAAGATCGAGAAGGCTCCTCTGAAAGAGTTAAGAGAGTTCCTCATCCGGATGAACGACCGGTTCAAGGAGCGGTGCAAGGCCGAAGGCACCGTGTCGACGCTACGAGGCAACTGGGAGCGCATGTTCAATGAAATTGATGATGATGGGTCTGGAAGGATCGACTACGGCGAATTCAACGGGGCCGTGTATGCGATGGGGTTGGAGGAGGACCCTCAATTGCTCAGAGATTTTTGGAGTTTCGTGGACGAGGACGATAGTGGGGAGGTGCCGGGCGGCGTCCGAGTTTTTTGAGCGTCGCGTCGATGGCGTTCGCGGCTGTCGCGCCGATGGCGTCTGGCGCCCACCATACGCTATCGCCGCGACTCGACACACACACTCATTGCGTCGCGTCGACGGCGTGGAGGTGGTGCTACGTCTATCCCACCACGCCATCGCCGCGATCGGCGCGAGTCGAAGGCCCCTCACGTCGATGGCGTCGTCACACACAGGTCACGATCGCCGAGTTCCAGAACGCGACTTACTTACTCGTATTGGCGGGCTGGGACGATTATGATGATAAACAATTAAAAGCCCTCGTGAATCGACTCAACTTGGCGGTGGAAACGCGACACGAGCGCAAGACGTTCTTCCAGACGCAACAAGGACCCCAACAGGAAGAAAGGTTCAACTGGTACAAGATCTTCGTCATGCTCGACCTTGATGGTAGTGGTAGATTGGGGTATGAAGAGTTACTAGGTTGTATAAGAGGAGGCTACCCGTGCCTCAACTTGACGAAGAAGATGTTTTCTACTTGTTGGGTCCAAGGGCTCTGGAAGGCCATCGACGTGGACCGATCCGGCGATGTGACGGTCGACGAGTTTGTGGCGTTCATGCGTCGTAATGCCCCGCCGAACCCCGGGAAGGTTGTCGTGCGAAGGCCGCCGCTCCCGATGGATAGACAAGACGCGGACCTGCGATTCCCGGACACGGTCTTTTGTCATGCTTTAAGGACGGGAGGGAAACCACTACCGGGCCATCGGTGGCCTCGCAAAGTGTTTGATGCCAAAGGACCCTCAGATAAGTGGGAGACTACTGGTGTGGGCGCTGGGGCCGAGCTCGAGGTGACGATCCCCGACTCGATCGTGAATGGTCTGGACCCCTCGAAGGTGCCCGATCACCTGACATATTTACTGAGGGAGAAATCATATGTGGAAGAAATGGAAAGGAAGGTCCTCGCCGATAGCATCGCGCATCGCAAGCGGTTCATGCCCAAGCCCGATTGTGGCTCCTTGCAGTCGACCGTCGAGTCTACGGCACCGTCTAACTTTGATGAGGAGTCCGTGTGGCTGAGCGAAGGTGTAGCCCCAGGACCAGGCTGCGCGCCGGCGCCGGCGCCGGCGCCCGCGGCCGCGCTGACGCTGCAGGAGCAGGTCGACGCGAAGCGGAGGGAGTACCGCGAGTCCATCCGGAAGACGCGCGAGATGTCTCGGAGAAACGCGAAGAAAGCCCTCAAGAAGACGGGGGATGAAGTGAAGATGAAGAAGGAGATGCTGTCCGGCGAGCTCGGCTTCGACATTGGCGCGCCGGGCGTGCCGGCGCGGCAGCTCGTCTAAGAACTTACAATATTAGTTGTTGTGCGAGATTATGGCGCCGGGCACAGTGCGCAAAGAACCAGCGGCGAGATGCTCCGCAGCAGTCATAGGGTGGCTCGCCGCCGCCAGCATCGAGGGCGGGGTCGGCGGAGTGGCGCACGAGGCGATACACCGATCTCCGTCCAAAAGTGAGGCGTAGCCCACAACTGAGGCCGCATCGGGGAAGGAAGCCGGGTGGGTGGTAATTTGGACACCGTGCGGCCACGCGCTGCCCGACGGGAAACGGACGCAGGGACCGGCGAGACCGTTCACACCAAATGTCGCGCACCCTCGAACCAAGTCCACGAGAATGGACAGAGTAACGGGGGCCTCACAGTACGACCAGGAATCGACGCCAATCGACGACATTGATAGCATTCCATCAGCAGGGCCCTGCCAGAGGCACGCGATATGGCCCGTCTGGCGGCGCGCTGCCATATCGACGCCAGTTCCGTTGTGATTGAGCAAGAATCGAAAATTGCGCCCCAGGCCAAGAATATCCAAGCCCGTGCCCCACCAAGCGCGGGTCAAGTGTACTTCGACGTAGTAAGTTTTGCCCGGACTCATAGGAGACAGATCTGCTATCCAGTCAGTCTCGTCAGTCTCATATGTTGCTTCCGTTCCCGTTACGTCGAGCGCGACTGCTATTTCTTCGTCATTGCTGAGCTGAACCGGTTGGTCATCGCTGAAACAGTTGCTGAGTTGAACCCAGTGGGCGCGGTACCCGGCGCGGTACGCAAAGCGCGCGATCTGAATTACTATCTCCCGCGGGAGTAGGCGTAGTGGGTTTGCCGCGCGGCGCGCCCCTCTGGTACGAGGCCCATCAGCGCGACCTCGGAAACGTGGGAGCGTCGCCAGGCCGAGGAAAGTATAAATCGCAGGCTTGGACACGCCTTTGGGTTCGTACCGCACGACCGTGCCCATAGCTGAGCCTCCCTAGGGTTTGCTGAGCCTTCGAGAGCCTCTGGTGCACGGCGAGGGAGCGGTGCGAGCTTCACTCGGGCTGGGAAAATCGATCTCTGGTAAGGCCTGAAACGCCTGAGACCGGTTTTGGCTTAAGCACGCGCAAAAAGCAAAACGCGCTGGTGGCCTTGACTAGCGTGAGAGGTACTAGACCCGCATTGGTCTCCCTCCGGAGGCATACAGGCAAAGAAAAAGACCAGTAGTCTCACAAAAGAAGCTTACTCACGCGCGCCAGCGCGAGAACGGCCGGCCCTCGGACTCGCGCGCGCGGCGCGGCGTCGAGTGGCGCCGCGGTGTTGAGGGAGCCGCTTTCAGAGTCGGTGTCGGCGGCGGCGCGACGAAGTCCACGGACTTCGTGGAGACCCAGCCTGATACTGGTTGTGACACCCTCAAACGAGCGGTACCATTCGCTGCTGTACCTTCTCCGGTAATCGTCAGGGCCGTGCCCGGCGGGCAGGTCGCCACTAACGGTGAATCGAGCTCGACACCTTCTCTGACAATAGCCCCACCAGCGACGCGCGCGGGCACCATGTAGATCTGTGCATGATCAGGCCCAGCGGGCTGCGGCGGCTCCAAGGTTTCAGCTAATCTAGATACGAGGCGAGCCTGCTCCTCGGTCAACGACGTCTGTCGCAACGCGTTTAATGCAGACGCGAAGTCGCTGGACGGCGCGCTGAGCGAGAACTCGTGCGCATCCACTCTCTCAGCTTCGGACACTTGAGCGCCGGGATGCAGACTGACGGCCCAGGCCTTGCCGAAGCGCTTGCGCGGGTTGTTGTGACTTGCTAGTCGTCTCAACTGCGTCGGCGAGTGGCCGTGGGCCACGAGCTGTTGCGCAACATTTTTCGCCATGGATTTGCGCGAGTTCCTCCCGCAGTGCGTCTTCGCCGATAGGCCTTCCAACTCCGAGCAGTAGGCGATGATCTCTCGGGCTAGTTTCAATAGCCCATAATACACGCGAGCCTTCGTGATGCGATACGTATCATTTGGGTTGTCGGCACACGCCGCGTCCAAGGCGGATCTAGTGAGTGCGGACACCTCCGTGAACTTCAACGCTAACGCTCGCGGCGGCGGATCCTCGTCCGCCGTCAGGAAGTCGAGGAACACGGGCTGGCCCCGCATGTACAATCGCCCTTGACACCCAATATAACCATGATTCTCGATGATCATCAAGGTTTTTCGTCTTAAAATAACTTCGTCGGGTGCAAACAACAGATGGGTCAATCGCTCAAAAATACCCAGCCTCAACAGCTGCGACGTATGTCGGAAGTACGGGACGACGTTCAGCTTATGACTAAACACGTTCTCGCAGACCTTGCATCTCAAATCCGGGGAGAGATGTTGTATTAACCGTGAATATTCCAGTCTTCGTTGGATTTCGACGCTATTCAACAGGAACTCCCTCGAATCTCGACAGAGTCGAGCATCCACGCCCAAGTCCAAAAGCATCCAGTTGATCTGGTCATATATCTGGTTGTACTGTATTTTTTTGACATCTAAGGTCGTGACGGCTTGCGTCACGGCCCCAATGATCCAGGCCCACATGAGCCCACCACAGAGCATCATCACTGAAACCACAGCTCTTTCGGCGACGTTCCGAGCGTGGACATCGCCATAACCAACAGTCGTTAATGTAGTGAGTGTAAAGTACAAGCACATCAGGTACTGAATCTGCGGGTTTTGCACGTCCCACGGGACGGGTAAGCCAGAGGGCGAGAACCACTCTTCTTCGTCGGCCTTGCCCTTCAAATAGTCCGGTTCAAGAAATGGAGCCATCCACGAGTTGCGATCGCGCCCTATTTGATTGCCCAAGAACCCCCACGTGCATGCCAACCAATGCGACGCTAACACCGTAAATATGATGAAGCCGATCAAATTCGCGCCCGTGATCGACAGCGTCATCGACGCCCGATACCTCATGATCAAGCGACTGCCGCGGAACATCCTTAGTAGTTTCATCAACCTTAACAAACGTAACAGTCGAGCCATCTGCAGATTATTGAAAATCTTGATTCCAGTAAAGGTCAGAGCAGAAAAAGGTATGATCGACACAAAGTCCACAAAAAACGCCCCTTTCAGATACCGCTTGATGATTTTCTTATGGTTCCTTATCCACACGCCGCCCTTGTGCTTCGGGAGTTGGACATGCAAAAAGAACTGCAAGATCATGTCCGCAAAGAACACGAAGTTGACCACCTGGTTGATGCAGAACAGGGCATTTACCTTTACCTTTTTCTGGGGGGGGGTAAAGGCCACTTCCGCGGGCGGCACTAAAGCCGTATAAACAAGAGCAAGACATATAACCGCGTCCCACCACTGGGCTTCCCGACACCGCACGGGATCTATCGTCCAGGTTTTTGATTTTTGCTTCCGGACGCGCTTCCGCACGTCGACGAGCATGCGCTCGGTCTGCTCTCTGGACAATTTTCTATCTGATTCTCTGTCTACATCTTCTTTGGATTCTTGTCGTACGGGCGTCTGGAGGGGGGCCATCGTCCCGCGCCGCCGTTTCTTTGGCGTCGCTGGGTGGGCTGCTGCTCGACGGCGCTGGGGCTGCCCCTTAGCTTGTGGGCCTGAATCCGCCGCGGGCCGTCCGGCGGGCTCTTGCGGACGGCTGCGTTCGCCCGGATACGCGGCAGCCGACACGGGCTGGCACGCTCTGCTTGGCTCCGCTTGTGGAGCTTTGCCACCGGCGCTCTGGCTAGTAGCTTACGCCGCCGCGGAGGGCGTCTCCGGCGGGCGATGGATAGTCTAGGCGCTCCCCGCCGACGGGGTGCGCCGGCGCGGAGGGGGGGTTCCAGCGAAAAAAATTATTTCGCGGCCGCGGCCGACGCCCGTCGACGTCTGAGTGGCACTGCAGGGGAGACTCGGCGGATCTGGGCTTCGGGCGGCGCCCCGTGAGGATGGCCGTCGAGTCTCCCCGCTGGAAAGTTCCCTGGCGAAACGTCGGACGCGGCCGCGGGGCGACCTAGCAGCTACACCATCAGAACACATAGTTATCCACGAGCGAAAAGAAGAGTCAACACGACTCCCAGAGCTTCTTGCCGCGGCCCTCGCCGAGCTTCCGCGGGTACCGGAATGGGGCCGCGTCCGACGCGGACGCCTGGCCTGGGTCCGGCGGCGCGAGCGCGTCGCACGCGTCGCCGCTGCCCGAGCCGTTCGACCCGATGACGGTCTTGCGCCGCGCTGGTACTGGAGGTTTCTCGGGCCGCAGCGCGCGCCGCAGCAGGGCCGCCGACGGCGGCGCCGTGCGCGCCGAGTCGAATAAAGCGGCCACTACTTTCCTCTTGCGCCGTCTCGACTTCGGCCCGAACCCAAACGCGGACGCGATGGTCCCGACGTCGCGCTTGTCCAACGACTGCAGGAACTTGTACATGCGCTTGCTCTCGGCCCTGAACCTTGCTTTACGCTCGGGCGTCGCATCCACATGACGCCAGGCCTCGGCCTCCGCCTCGGCCGCTTTCACGACGCCCGACGGCCGCCTCCGTCCAGGCAACGCGTCGCAGAAGAGCCGGTCCCAGGCCTCGCCGCGGTGTTGTAGCGGCGCGCACGCGACCTGCCACGCCTGGAGGCACGCGTCCTGCGCCGCTCGTCGACGAGCGAAGATCGACTCCCTCAGTTTTCGTCGCAGGTGCGCCCCTCGATAAATCCGCTGGACTAACGTGGCCGCCCGGTCGAGCCGCGCGTACTTGTCATCTAAACTCACAATGGCATCGACGCGCTTCTCAGGGTTCTGGGAGTTCCAGATGGCCCGATGATCAGACCCTTCGCTAAAGAACCTAGGGTCGACGTCCGTGACCACACCGTCGACGACCGTCGCGTTCTCGGGGTGCAGCTGCGCGATCCACGCCTCGTAGGTGTTGCGCCTCTGGGGCGGCGGCGAGTGCTTGTGGTTCTTCTTCCTGAGGAACTTTTTCAGGTCATTGGCGATCTGATTCCGGGCCTGCTTCTGGGCGTCGTCCCGTAACTTGTCGAGCGTCTCCCGGTCGTTGACGTCGGCCGTTTCTAGTCCCGTGCCCTTGTCGGTGGCGCCGTAGAGCGCGGTGCTGAGGCGGCGGGCGAGGTCCATTGATGCTTACCGCGGCGTCGGCGCGTCCCGATGCACTAGATTGTGCTCAAATGGGAGAGCATCTGCAAGCAGCGTCACTGTGTGCACTTTCGCATCGGTGGCGGCAAGGCTGCGGTCGGCTGTATTTTGCAAGCATTAATGCTCGCAAACCGTGATTTACGCCGCCGGCAAGAGCCAAGCAAAGTTTGGCTTGCTTGCTTCTAGTGTCTTACAGGCGCTAGCATAACCGCAGGTCAGCCATCGGGTCACGGCCGCGCATGAATACAGGACGCACCCAAGCCTGAATATAGGGGTGGGACACAGGCACGCCGACTTGACAAATCGACTCCAATTTCCTAGGCTGCCGCAAAGGCAGTAAACAAACAACAAACATGGGGCAGCTACGACGATGATCCACGACTGCCTCTTCGGCGGCTACGACGAGGCGCCGCCGCCCATGCAGCCCGAGGCGGCACTGCGCAGGGACTGGAGCCTCTCCTTCCACTGCTTGACCTACGCGACGCGGCGGGGGCGCCTGATCATCGATGAAGCGACGGGTTTCATTCCACAAGGAAGCTGCTGCGCGGTTGTAGGGCCGTCATCAGTAGACAAGCGCATCCTGTTGAAACTGCTGAGCGGCCGCGCGCGCGGCGGGTTGCTCGGAGGACGAGTCGCCTACGGCGGTAGAGACGCTTGTGAACAGTGCGCCGCTTACGTGGACGGTTCCATGGTCGACGACGAAATGCGGTCGTCTCTGACAGCGTTAAGTCGAGTCGAGGCCAGTTCTGCAGTGCGCTTTGGCGTTGTGAAGCCCTGTCCATCATTACTGCGCGCTTTAGGATTGGATGGCCTGGCCATCCCGTCCCATCGAGCGGAGGCCGTCGTCGTTGCCATAGCGAAGGCTTGTGTGCATGCGCCTCCTATACTATGTATCGAAGACCCTTTTCGGAACCTAGATATGCCCTCCAGGAAGTTCGTCGCGACGGCTATCCAACAAGTATCGAGGAAGCGCGTCGTTATTGTATCAATTGACGCTGTCTTAGATGATGCTTCCTTTAGCATATTCGATCACGTCCTAGTGATGAGACACGGTGCTATCCTATACGGAGGTGTACCAATGACGCTGGACGCCCTCGAACGACAGTGTATAAACCACGAAAAGTGCAAAGTACAATACGAGCGTTCCGTAGAATACAAAACCATGGAGCTCGAAGTCTCGCAGACCAAGTGTCAAGACCATGCTTCGAATGCCTTCCAAGCGACCGATGTAGCTCTATACAAACGTGTCTTCTGGATGTACCGAAGGGATTTTGATGGAACCGACTACGTGAGGAAGCACTCGACGCTCAAGGCCATCGCCGTGCTCTGGGCGTGTCTCTTTTGGGACAGCGACGCGCAGGGGGCTCGTGGATTAGAAGCCTGGGACGCGACGTCGTCGGCCTTCTGCGGGGGCCAACTTGTGCTCTGGGCGACACTCCATGATGCTCCTTCACTCGTGAGGCGACATGGCGCGTTCCAGCGGACCCGAGACTGCTCCTGGTTCACGCATTTAGTCGTGAGGACCCTACTACTTTTGATTGATGCATTAGCAAGGGGCACGGCTCCTCTGATCGTGAGTGGAGCTGCTGGTTATCCAAGAGGTGTCAACAACCTATGGATAGTGTACGTGCTCGGCGTTTTGTTAGCTTTGTGTTCAGCGTGTTTGGTCGAGGCGTTAACGGCGTTCCAGTACGACGACGGTGATGCCGTACGTTTACAATCATCGATAAGAACGGACCGCATCTCATCAGCGAAAGTGTCAGGTCAGTTCGGGGCGCTCGCTTTGATCTTCTCGTTGTGTGCTGGTTTCGGCTTGGATCTGGCCCACATGTCCCCGTATCATCCGTTGGCCTGGGTCGCTCGCGTGAACCCATTAAGGTGGTTCGTCGAAGGCGTGGTCCTGCGTTCTTCCCGAAGGCCGCGGTTCAAGAGACATCGGGCGCCGTCGCCGGCCCGAGGCGGGTTTTCGAGGTCTTCCTCTGAGATGTGTGTGCGATCTTTATTGGTCCTTATTGTTTGTTTCCGACTGATTTCGTATTGTTTTCTCGCGCGCGCGCCGGAAGAACCCATTTCAGTCGATCCGAGGAAGCTGCGGGGGCGGTGCTTTGTACCACTCGAGGAGGAGGAGGAGGACGAAGAGGATGAAGAAGGCATCATCACGATCCCACCGTCCACCATACACGTGCGCGACCTCACGATTACGGATGACGACTTTGCTCCCGTCGTATCGGGCGCGTCCTTCCAGATCAAGAGCGGCGAGTGCGTCTCGATCATCGGTGATGACGTCGACGCAACTAGAGCATTGTTGCGAGCCCTGGCCCAGCGAGCAGGAACGACAAAACGCGTCGCGGGCGCCGTGACCATCAGGGACGTGAGCGGCGGCGGTGCGCGTGTGGCGTGGGTGCCATCATCTACAGATCATTTAGATGCGTGCGGCATGTTAGATGCTCGTTCTCTCGTAGCGTACGCCGCTAAACTGAGCGGCCACGACGAGTCGCACGTAGAGGCCTGTTTGCACTTGTGCGGCGTCACATCGAGGGATCGGCCCGTGAACTACTCCGAGTGTGGCGAACCGGTATCATTGAGAAGAAGACGCATTTCGTTGGCCTGCGCCGCGGCCACAAAAGCCCCCGTCCTTTTTATCGACGACGCGTGCGGCCTCACGTCTCACGGGAGGGACGCGCTCTCTTCATTGTCTGGCGAGGAAATCACAAAGTGCTGCGCCAATCTCGCGAAGAAGGGGTTTTGTGTGGTCGCGGCGGCGCCGGGCATCAACGCCGACCAGGGGCTCCACTTCTCGCGCTGCGTGGTGTTGTGTCGGAGGACCGAGGGCGGCTGCGACATTGCGTATGATGCGCCGCCGAAAGCGTTACTAGGGGAGGCATTTCCATGTAGTACAATGAAGAGGAAGCCCGCGCGGGAAGCGGCCTGGGGCGACCTCGAAGACGACGACCTGCTTCCTCCATCGCGAGGGTCCTTCTCCTCTTTAGTAAAAAGGGACTGGGCCTGCGTGATGCAGGATCGCGAACGAGTGGGCGCGCTCTACGCTTCACCAGTGTTCCACGCTGTTTGGTTGGGCGTGGCGTTCGCCAATCAAGGGCGACAAGACCCGCGCGCGACGCTGTATTTGTGCTACGGGTTGCTGGCGGCCTTCACGTACCCCGTGCCCGGGTCCTGTGCGGAGGAAGTCGCATTCTTAAAACGTGTCCGGCACGAGGGCTATGTGTGGTCAGCCGTCGTCTCGCGAATGTTAGTGCGATCCGTGCTGGTCCTGGCCTCGGCTATAATCTCCGTGGCCGTCGCCTTCGCGGCATCGAGATTATCATTACGACCGCGGCCCTTCTCCACAGCTGTGTTAGGCTGCGTCGGCGCCTCAATACTATCGCGCTGTATTATAACCGCGGCCGCTTGCGCAACAAGACACGCCGACGACGTCGGCGCCTTCGTCGCGGCGTCGCTGCTAGCCTGGGCGGGGCTCTTCCGCTTCCCGCGCGACTTTTGTGGCGGCTGGCGCGGCGTTTCGGATGCAGACCCGCTGCGGTGGTTGTTGGAGGCCGTCGCGGCGCCGCAACTCCGAGGCGTGGAGGCGCCGCGGCGGTCCGATTATGCGGGCAATGCGCGGGCCTTTGTGGGTTATAACGCGACGGCCGATGGGGCGCTGTTGCGGTTTCTGGTGATGGTGGCGCCCGTGGCCGTCGTGACGCTGATTTGTTTTTCTCGGGCGGTTGTGCGGGAGAGTAGTAGTGGGGACTAAAAATTTATGTAGTGGTACTTTATCACTCCCGGTTGCACTCGCTGAGGGGAATCACCCGTTTTGAGCTAGTGTAGTAACATACTAGCTTTTTCATAGCTCAAAAAACAAAGCCAGCATTTTGCGAGGCATATCCAGCGCGCGCGCTGGATTGGCGGCACATTTGTGACCGCTGCGCTGCAATTATTTTGCAACAGCGCTGAAACTCTCTGGGTTGCCGCGCTCCTCGTGCCTAGCAAACTCCCAGCCTAGGAGAGCCAGCCAGGACGCCCGTCGCAGCGAGCCCGAGCCGTGGCATTACTGAAGCCAATTGACGCCGCCGCGCCGACGCCGACGATGGCCGAGATGGTCGGCGCAGATGAAGCCGCGGCCCCAGAGCAACCGAAGCGCGACCCGATAGAAGCGGCTTTGTCGATCATGAGACGCATGCCGCCCAATAAGATCGCGCATAACCTTAACGCCATATGCAATCTCATCCCGGAGCACGCCGACGAACTGCTACAAAGGGTCGACCAGCCCTTAGAAGAGGCCAAGTGCACTGATACGGGTAGAGCGTATCTCCTATGTGACTACAATCGCGACGGCGACTCGCATCGATCCCCGTGGTCGAACAAGTACGACCCGCCTATTGATGATGGTTTTGTACCGTCAGAGAAACTACGACGCCTCGAAGTGGAAGCCAACACGTTATTCGATTGTTATAGGGAGTTGTATTTCGAGGGAGGCACTTCAAGTGTATACCTCTGGGAGCTGGACGGCGACGACTTTGCGGGATGCTTCCTCATCAAGAAGAAAGTACAAGGTCACGAGTTCGTCACGGAGGGTTGCTGGGATTCGATTCATGTCGTCGAGGTGAATTTGGAGGACAACGGCAAGGCGGCCAACTACAAACTGACGACGACCGTTATACTGACCATGGACGTGCAGAAGGAGAGCGTCGGCGACACGAACCTGTCCGGTACTCTTACAAGGACGGCCGAGAAGCGGTCGGTGATAGATGCGGAGCACACGCACATGCACAACATGGGCACCTTGATCGAGGACACGGAGACCGATATTAGAGTCAACATGGACGCGCTCTACATCCAGAAGACGCGCGAGGTCGTGAACAACATCCGTTCTCCGCAAACGGGGCCGTCGCAGGGCGCGGCCTTCACCGCGTCTTTGAATGAAGCAGTCAAGCGGCACGCGAGGTGAGAGTTGTGTGGGTTCGCTCGCTTAAGTTATATGCATGTAGTCCCGCGCGTCGCCGATTCGTCGGCGGTGGGTGAGTCGCTTATTGTAGCTAGCCCCACTACACTCTTGTATTGGGATTGACGTAGAACCCGGACCCACTGCCCGGCGGCGTTAGGGCTCCGCAGAGCCGTGTTTGCTAGCGGCTTGTAAGACACTAGCAAACAGGCCAGGCTTGGCTTGCATGCGAAATAATTGCTTGCGCTTGCTGGGGGTGCAATAGCAACGTCGCAGCGTAGCTATATTGCATAGCGATGCCGTGACTTGCAAATTTCTGCCATATATCATCATCAGTATCACCAGCAAATAGCCATTTCCTGTACATAGCCATTTCCTGCTGCAAAATGGCGCCCTGCCTGCCCAAAAGCACGCGCAAGCGAAGCCCACCGGCGCGCTTCGTCAAGAGCAATTGCCAACTCGTCTGCATACTCGTACTGCTAGGCAGCGTGACGCAGCTGTGCTCCATGGCCATCGTGCGCTTCGAAGCGCCGGCGGCACCAGCCATACCAAAAGCAATCCCGCCGCGCGCGGCCGTGCTGATTGTCGGCGAGACGCGGTCGCTGTTCCTGCCGCGCGTCTACGAATTATGTCGAAGGAATCTGATCGGCGGCCTCGCAAGACAGGGGGCCGCCGTCGACGTGTTTTTGAGATTAGACAGAAGCGTCAAGGCGAGCGAGGGCAGCGAGGGCCACCGGAAGATCTCGGGCGCGCGCGGCGTGCCGTCGATCATTGGACACCTGCCGGATTCAATTCTACGGCCGATGTTACAATCCTTAAAGCCAGTTCAGGTGTCATGGTTCGTAGCAGGTAAGACGAGGGGCGATACGGAGAGCGACGCTGGGCTACGAAACGGCACGCTACTCCCGTGGCGCTCGCTGTCCATCGAGGAGCGGTCCCTCGCGCTACTGCGAGCCTTCGACCGGCCGCTCTGGTCCCAGTGGTGGAACCGCTACCAGGCCTACCGCGGCGCTTTACGCTATGCATCACTACGAAACTTCGAGTATGCCTACTTCTGCTTCGCGCGGAGCGATAGTGCGTGGCTGCGACCCGTGCCGCCTATACAATCGTTTGCCAAAGACAAAGTGTCTGTCAATGACGTCTGGATGCTGACGGCGAACGACCACGTCATGGTCGCGCCGTCCGGTGACCTCGTCGAACGGTTGGTAGATATGGACAATACTGGTAGAACGTGGTGCTTCGGGAACCCGTACGGCCTGTCGCCGTTTCATGGGAGGTCGAACGAGGAGAAGAAGCGGCCCGAGGCGCCCTGCGACTACGACGCTATCCGGGCAGCGGTCGTCGAGAAACTACGATGTTTACCAGAAGACGCCGATTTGATAGCTCGTGATATCGTCGACGAGTACTGCTGTTCTGGGGCGCGAGGCAAGCGCTTCAAGACGCACGCGGGGCACACGGAGCATTTACTCGCGAAGAAGATCTGCGGCGACAAGGAGGACTGCGGCGACCAGCACCGGGGGTTTGTGGATCTGGCGCAGGTGAGATTAGCTCAGACGGTCGTGCGGTCGCACTTCGGCGCGGACTGCGGGCGACTGGCATCATACCAGGGCAACCCGAATGTTCGAAAATCGCGTCCTTCGGTCGGAAACTACCTCATCTGCGTGTTGCTGTTCCACGACTGCCGGTTCCGCGACCGGCGCATGCCGTCGCTGGGCCCCTTCGGCGGCAGACCGCTCGGCGACCTTAAGATCCCTGTATCAGAGCGCTGCGCCTGGCCGGCCTGGTTCCCTTCTTCGGAACCTCCACAACCAGCTCAACTAGTGAGTGGAGACGGGCGCTGCGCCACGATCGACGGTGCAAGGATTATTCTGAGGGAGTGCGTCAAGGAGTCGGAGCAGGACGCCCTCGCGGCGACGGGCACCCAAAACCGCCTCGTCTTCTCCAAGCCCGTGCGCCATGCGCCGGACCAGCTCTTCGCGCTACTCGCGAACACTGATAAAGGCGTCGAGGTTTTGAGTTTGGACCCGCGGTTTTCTTCTGAGTTTCGGTGCCTGCGGCCGGGGGGCGCCGCTGGTCTGACGGTCGGCCGCTGCGACGCGCTCGAAAGCCACGGCGCGGCGCGCGCGACGGCGTTCGTCCTCGACGCGGGACGGCTCGTCCACAGCTCGGGCGCGTGCGTTGTGGGGCGGGACCAGCTCTCGCTGTCGAGCTGTGTCGCCGCGGCGGCGCTGGAGGTCGTGGTCGTGGAGCCCTGAGGTCTGTGTTAAGTCTAGAATTATCTCCTCTTCGTCCGCCGCCATCGTCGGCTCCACTGCGATGACCTCTCTCCGAGGGTTAAAACAACAAAATCACCAATTATTCCCCGAAACGGACGCGTCCCGCGCCCGCCTTCGCGTCTTGTAGACGCCCCGCAACTCCTCGGAGAACGCCGGCGCGTCCCGGAAGAACGCATCCACCACTTCAGGGGACTCCTCGGCCGCATCCATTAAAGGATCGCTGTAGACGTCGCCCTGCGCCGGTTTGATGGGCTCCAAGCCTTCCTTCGCCCTATGAAAATTGTTATCTCTCAAAGAGAAGGAACACCCGCAGTACTCCTGCTTGTAGAATTGTTCAGAAGCATTGATCTCGTATTTCCTCGCCGTCATGACGTCCGTCTTCCAGTCATCATCGAGATACGTCAGGTCATACTTCGCCGCCGCCCGTCGCCCCGAATCGTCGACCTGCTGCTCATCTTTCCACCGAGACGTCGAATTCGTCGTAGCGATGTGAGAAAAGCCCCACTCGTGCGCGTACAGCGCCGTCCGGTCCATGCGCATGTCGAAACACATCGTACACCTCCTACCGCGTTCCGGCGAGAACTCCATGCCTCTAGCTCGTTTGTACCACTCGTCGGGGTCGTAATCGCCGTCGACGAACGGCACGCCCAAGCGCTTCGCGTATTCTTCATTTTCCCGCTTCCTTAATTCATACTCCGCGCGCGGGTGGATGTTCGGGTTGTAGAAAAAGATCGTCACGTCGGCGTCCTGCTTCTCGACCATCTCCTCGATCATGGCCCCCGAGCAGGGCGCGCAGCAGCTGTGGAGGAGGACCTTCGGTCGTTCCGTTTGCTCCTCCGCGACGACGCGCGCCGACGCGTCCGTGCTCAGGATCTGGTCCCGCACCGTCCGCGGTGCGACGACCGTCGCGTGCTCATCCATCGAACGTGTGAGGTAGCACGCGTCGCCGTACGACAGGAACCGGTAATTACCCGAGAGGGCCCTTCGATATACATCCTGGGCTTTACCAGAGAGGAACGCGTCGACGAGGTGGAGTAAAGTCGAGTCGGGGTGGTGGAAATTTGTGACCAATGAGTCCACGACCGAGAACCGCCACCGCCCGTCGTTGGTGATGCATAGTGATGTCGACGCCGCGAAAGTGTCGGCCGGGCTCATCTGTAATAACTGCTCAAAGGTTTGGACGACGTCGGGGCGGTCGCCGCGGCCGCTCCACTGCGGCAGCGAACCGAGGTCTCCGAGAACCGCTCGCTTGCGTAAGTCTTGCCCCTTCAACGCGCAGGGCGTAATGGAAGCAATGTTAACCGCCAGGAGGTACAGCGACTCCAACGCGCGACACGACGTCGTGCCCACCGCGACAATGGACCTTCCCTCTCTTTTAGCCGCAATCAACGCCTCGACCGTCGCTCGGGTCACCGAAAAGCGCTCCGCGTGCATGTCGTGTTGATCTATAGAACCGGTCACGGGCCGGAACGTCCCGGCGCCGACGTGCAATGTCACGCGGGCCGTCTCAAAATTTTGACTGATGCGAGCCCAGTGCTCTCCCGTAAAATGGAGGCCCGCCGTCGGCGC
>Ga0209404_10001407_pt1 | contig 16204 bp, 54 predicted proteins | sample TroAtlMetagenome_2_FD_187447 | JGI IMG/M metagenome (GOLD analysis project Ga0209404, IMG submission 187447) | Marine eukaryotic phytoplankton communities from Atlantic Ocean - Tropical Atlantic ANT8 Metagenome (SPAdes) (version 2) | ecosystem: Environmental > Aquatic > Marine > Oceanic...
TACCACTTGATGCCATGCCACTCGTAGGACTCGACCCCATCGTTGTGGTTGCCGGTGTCGGCGTCCTCGATGAGTGCGGCGAGTGGCCCCCCACGGGTGCGAAGGGTTGAAAAGAGTGCAGCAGCCTTCGGCTGGAGTGCTAGTGTGACTTGTGAACGGTATCCCATATCTATTTCTCCTTGATTACTTCTGTATTATCCCACAGGCGGGAGCGAAAGTCAACAACTAAAATGTCAAGTCTTTGTCAACGGCTCTAGGAACTTGAGGAAAGACCCATCTAGTATGCGCCTTTGGCCTTTTACGAGTACGGCATGATTGACGATCCTCACTCCATCCTCTCGGTCGATCACATCTTCACCTAGGTACAGGATCGGGCCACAGTCCAACCAAAACTTACTTGCTGAGTAAGGTAACATCCACTTGTGTTGGATTTCGTATAGTTCACCTATTTTCATTGATCACCTCCAGTTTCTCGGCCCAGAAACACCCACCAGTGTGGAGATATATCCACGGATGATCGCCATCAATGACGCGCACGACAAGCGCAACGGTTCCAGCATCCTTGATTCTTACTAAATCACCGATTTTCATTGATCACCTTCAGGGTTCGATCACTAACGATCTCAGTCTTGCCGTTCGACCACAGGATCGACCACCAAGCAGTTTTCCACTTGCCCTTCTCGGCATTCTTGATAACAATGCCTACAGCGGGGGAACTCATCCCGGCATTCGTTCTATACATTACTAAATCACCGACTTGCACTGATCACCTCCAAGTGTTGAGGTTGAAAGCAACACATGGCATTGTTGTGGCTCAAGATGACGCCAAACAAGCCGGATACCTTGAAGAACTCGACAATGATACCAGTACGACCACCGCCAACCGTCCGACACTTTACTAAATCACCGACTTGCATCAATCACCTCCAACCTTCCAACGGGCCACCACAGATCATTCTTCGACGGATCAGACCGTAGGATCTGCGCTAGCCACGGTATGCCTGCAACGATCTTTATGTCTGTGATGATACTCACATCAACCCTGCCACCTTTGGACTGGTCAGCAAACCTTACTAAATCACCGACTTTCATTTAGCGCCTCAAGGTTCTGCGAACGGAACGGGTAGATATTATCGTGTCCGTTGATCTTTACCCTGTATTGTGTATTACCGTGATCTGAACGAAACACCTCAACAATGAGCCCCAATGGTCTACCAGACACCGACGCGCATATAACTAAATCACCGACTTTCATATCTCTCCCTGATTACTTCTATAATATACCACGGGCGAGGGCTAGAGTCAAGGGCGATCTTGTAAAGAGAATGTCAAGAGATTTGAGGGTCTTTTGAGGGTGAAGTTTACTTTTCACTAATCACCTTGCTGCTCCAGCTATTGACCCAATACTCAAACCGGCCACAGGTCGAGCGAACAAGCGCACCCTTGAGTCCATTGACTTTGATAGCGATACCGATAAACGGCACTACACTCGGCAGCTTCACCTTCACCAGATCACCGACCCTCATCAACTATCTCCATGTCTATAGCCTCGACCCAGCCGAATGTGCTACTGTGCGGCCAATATACTTGTGCTAGCGGCTGGTTTTCAAAGGCCCCATCACGCAGTTGCATGACAAGACCGAATCGAGCGCGGTGGCCCTCAACGGTGTATTTACTTTTTACGAGATCACCGACTTTCACTGATTACCTCCATATCTTCTTCCGCGATAGTGTAGGGGTGCAGTCTGCCACCAATCAACACAACCCACTTGTTTGGAAACACTCGACGGCGCGGAACCTGAATAAGCACTCCAACTTTTCCCTCAAGCCTTGGGTAAAGTGAGTTGTCAATGATTCTAATGATGTCACCGGCTTTCACTGATCACCTCAAAGGCTCTGACATCTGCCCACATTGTGTAGTTGCGGCGCGTAATCAGAATAGCCATCGTTCGATCCCACAGCGATGACACCGATGTCACGACCCACACGGAGTGGTTACCGTTGTGCCTTACCAGATCACCGACTTTCACTGATCACCTCAATATCGACCGGGTTGGCATAGACCTGTAAGCCGGGGTTTACTGGCTGGACAATGACGATACAGTTGCTATCATCTTGCTTGACCTCGACCACAAGACCTAGGACAGTACGCCCTTGACCATGGTGACTTTCACGCTTCTTTTTTACTTTTACTAGATCACCGACTTGCATACTTCTCCCTGATTACTTCTATAATATACCACGGGGAGCGGCTAGAGTCAATAGTGATCTTGTAAAGAGAATGTCAAGAGATTTGTCAAACTCGGAAGATTGAGCCATGTCCACAAAGGTTACTTTTTGCTGATCACAGCTAGATGGCGCGGCCACATATTTACCATCCCACATGGCTCTCGGAGCCACAGGACGTTGACAATATCGTCGTCAACTTCGATAACGAGGCCATACCCATCACCTTCGTAGCCTATCTGCACCACTAAATCACCGACTTTCACTGATCACCTCCAACCACTTCGTAGGTTCCCACGAGTATTCTAAATCCTGAAGCCAGAGAACCCGAATGCGGTGAAGGTGCGGGGTGCCTCGGTTGATTCCATCGGGTTCAGTGCGAGTCACAACACCAACACATTCAGAACCATTCTCATCAAACACTGCTCCGGGCATCTTTACTAAGTCACCGACTTTCACAGATCACCTCTAGGTCAGCTTGCGGTACTCCGACGAGATCACCGCCACCGACCAAGATCCTCGCGAAAGGCTCGGCGTCGATATTGGCCCAGTTTACCTTTGGCCCATGCTGGTTCGTTCGCCAGCACTTACTCTCGTAAACCTCCGTAATCATACAGGTTTTTCCATTCCAACTAACTAAATCACCTACTTGCATTTATTACCTCAAAGTCAAAATATCGTTGCCATCGCAGGACGGTGCTGCCACAGTATTTTACCCACCAACCTTCTTCGGGGGGCAGATTCGCAGCGCCGTGATATACCTCATGTTCCACAAGGAGGCCCACGCTTCCGTGTTCGTCAATCTCTGGATTGAGACACCTTACTAGATCACCGACTTGCACTGATCACCTCCCAGCAGCAATCTTCTAGTTCAGTCATAGCATAGGTTACAACTGCTTTATCGAAGAAAAGTATGTCAACATGAGGCACCGGCTCGTCGCTCTTTGCCACGACCAGCCCAGTGTATACGTCCTCAAACTCAAAGTCCACCAGATCACCGACTTTCATTGATTACCTCCACTTGACTTGTTCTGATCGGAAAGGGATCTTCATAGCGGGGAATCAACACATAGAATATGTCTGTCTCGTTGGTTGGCTTCGCTTCAAAAACAAACTTCTCCACAACCAACCCCACAGGCTTACCCTCTACTGTCAAGCACCTAACTAGATCACCTATTTTCATATCTCTCCCTGATTACCTATATAATATACCACGGGAGATAGCTAGAGTCAATCGCAATCTTGTAAAGAGAATGTCAAGACCGATCTTGTGCGGATTCTTGGAGCTTCTTTATCAAGTTATTGATGTCTCGGCGTATAACGGGATAGGTAACACTGTTTGGCTCAAAGGTCGCCAAGTGTGCGCGCAAACCTTCGATGACTAGTTGCAACTCTGTCTCTGTAAGTTCCATTCGTTTTTCTCCTACTTTTCTAAATAGTTACCTTCAACAATCACCTCTAGGTTTTCAGCATATTCTGGTGATAGGCCATCGTTGGGATCGTGCCATGTCGGTTTAGTCCACTTTACTTTTACTTGATTCTTGTGTGTGCCGGTGTGCAGCTTGACGACGATACCCACGTTGTCCTTGTGATATACGTCCAAATGAATGTGCTTCGGGTTGTGTACCCGGCGCACCAGATCGCCGACCTTCATTTCTTCGCTTCTAACAGTTCGACACTTCTCGGATCCGTCCATTCTACACCACCGGGCGGGAACAATGAGTCACCTTGTGTAGTCCACAATACCTTTATTGCACCACGACCACCATAGGCGTGCTCGCCTACTTGCACGACCACGCCAATCTGCTCGGTCAGCCAGCCCCAGATTAGATCGCCCTTCCTCACTTTACCACCTCCAACTCTGCCACTGATTCCCATGTGAACCACGGACCAGACCACATTACCTTATAGTAACAGTCCTCCCACCCCTTAGATTCACCTTGGTGCTCGACTATCAAGCCGATGCCGCTCCCGTGGATACTTCGGTCAGCATCACCGGGCCTCATCTTCACTAGATCACCTACCTTCACTGACCACCTCCAAGTGCTTATAGTGTACATACTTTATCTCATTCTCAAAGAGAACTCCAACGAGAGCCTTTGCGGTTGCATGAAGCCCAACGACGAGCCTAGGCGTGTGCCAGTGACCACGCGCTGAAACTACCAAGTCACCGACTTTCATCCTGCCTTCTTTGCCTCGATATGCTTACAAGTACGTCGCCAGTTGAAGCCGGGACAAGTACATGACCAGTTGCCATCTCCAAAGGTTACTTTATAGATATTGCCCTTGCTGCCCTCGACCTCCCATGTCATTTTCTTGACATCTTCGATCACTGGGCGATCCCATACCATGTACTTATCAAGTTCATCGCGGGTAGTTTCTAGTGGCACTTCGATCCATGTTCCTCCACTGATCGCGAACCGCTTGAATCCGATGTTTGCGAGACACGGAGGCCAAGTTACTTTTACTGGTAGTTTCTGATTCATGCTTGCAGACTACTCGATACGATCTCGATGTTATAACCATAGGGGTTGTCCCATGTTTCCTCAAAGTATGTGCATGCCATGTTTCGGAGGTCGCTGAGTTCCATCTTGTCGATTACTTTGTGGCGAGTCTCCAGTTCAATAGTCTGTTCTTCATTCATGCGTGATTCTCCATCCTCAAGGCCAAGGAACTCCATGACATCATAGATGGCTGCGCGCCATGCACCAGCCTCAGTCAAGTGAGTCGTAACCGCCTGTTCACCTTCATGCATAACAGCACAGTGGTAAAACTTCATTACACAACCTCCGTTACGCGCCACCAGCCGGGGCCTTGATCTACAGTGCGTTCCATCACAAGTGTTCGCGCGCCAAACTGGGCAAGATACTTGCGGTGGCCTATATCATAGTCCTTTGAAGCGAGAAGCGTACTAGCAGCAATCACCAGTTGCGCGTCTTTCTCAAAGTAGGGGGCATCGAATCGGTCACACTGACTTTGATCTGTGTATACCTGAAACTCTCTGTCATAAATCATCTATATTTCTCCCTGATTACTTCTATAATATAGCACGGGCGGCTGGTGGGCGCAAGGGTTATCTTGTCAAGTAGTTGTCAAGGCTCAATCCTGACGTTTATCAAGCACTTCTCGGACATCACCAGTAAACTGATGAGGTGCCATTGCCTGTAACGCTGCCCGATTACGGGCGCTGATTACTTTTCTAGCGTCCTGATCACCGCACTCCAAGCAGATCAGATAACCGAGGGCTAGCCTCTTGTCGCTATATTCTTCTTCACACTTTACACATTCTGCCATTTAGTCCTCCAGACCATCAAGCGACCAAATATCAACGCCACCTTGTGTGCCACGCATCAATCGGTCATTTAGTTTTTGTTTCATGTTTTCACGGGCTTGAATGCCCGCGTCAACAAAGTCATCTTCACCGACCAGAAAGGTCAGCCCGGTGAGATCATTCGTTCCAAGGGTACGATGCTCGGGTCGATTCCATGTTTGCTCACGAAGATCCATATCAAGTTCAGCTAGAAACTGCACTCGCTCGCGCAGAACAGGGACTTCTGTATCATCCCCCATCCACTTTATCGTGTCTTCTAGGTCCGCAATCTGGTTACAGACGGCATCAAGGATTGCGACCACTTCATCTTCATCGAGTTCTATTTTCATTCATACCTCCAAAGTACGCATACATTATCTCACATGCGAAAGGAAAAGTCAACATGTTTTTTGTCAAGTAAATGTCAAGACGGTTCATCACCGTAGATCGTACCTTCTTCAGCCCAGTGACTGGGATCGATGGACAGCGCCATCATAACTTTATCCCCCCTGTAAAGCATGCTGCCCTCCGGCACAGGTCGATAACCAAAAGATTCAGTGCTCCATTTCAAACACCTCCAGTCTAGGTTATCAAATGTGCTAGCCCTCACCCAAGAACCGGCTGCAAATCCTAGTGAAAATACAACAATGCTGATTATAAAAGTTTCCATATCCTACTTTGTATCCTTATCAGATACAATCTCCAATCTTTCCGACTGCTCATGATTATAATGCCAGTGTCCGTTGACTCCATCCCACATTACAACAGTATACTCTTTTGTGATCTTGATGATTACGCCTTCTGCCTCGTTATGCTTCCACATGGGAGACATCCTAACTCTATCTCCGACTTTCACTTACACCTCACTCTTGTCTATATAATATAACCTGCTGGACACCAAAGTCAAGAAAAAAAGATGTCAAGTAAATGTCAAGGATTAGATGGTGAAGTCAATGATTTCAACGCCGCGCGGGGTTTCATCTTGTTGTGGCACGCTACCTGTCAGCATTTCAATCGGAGGCAGTGGCGCATAAAGTGGTAACCTCTGATCCATTTCGGGCTGACGTCGCTGCTCTTTTCGCAAACGCTCTAGTTTATCAAGTGGTACAATATCTTTCATGGCTTTGGCCTCCTATAAATAACTAGCGCCTACACATAAGTTTGACCAGTCTTCCATGTCGATTGTAGATTACCAGCTCCTCTTCTTCTTCGTGATAATCCAGTTTCAAAGTATCTTTTGGTTCATCATAATAGTCTTGATGATCTGTGAGTGGTAGGACAGGCGGGAATCGAACCCGCATGCTCAATCGAGCGAGAGATTTTAAGTCTCTTGTGTCTACCGATTCCACCACTGTCCCTCACAAACTCACAAAGGTTACTTTTACACAGCCGAGAGTAAAATCACGCCCGGTGGGGCGGTGCCACTCACAGCCCCACCATGCTTCGCAATCAGCAGATTCACAATCTCAACAGGAACCCAGCCATACACCGTGTCACACGGACTAGATATATCTTCAGCGTATTTTGCGATCAGGTCATCCTCTGCACTCGGAAAACCTAGTTCAACAGAAATATACCTTTCCGCGTTATCGAGGCGTGGATCGGAATAGGCTGTGCTGCTGGCCTGAATACTGACTGAAAAGCCAGACTTGCAGGTCACTGATTCATACATTTTTCTCATATTATCACCAGTTAGAAGGATCGTTGAAAGGATCGGGGAGAATGGGGCCATCGACTGCTGCTTGGCGCGCTTTGCTTAGGCGCTCTGAGCCAGCCTTGCGCGCATTTTGTTCGGACCTAACCATACGAAGCATATCTTCGTATTCATCACCAGTAACTTCTGGATCGTAGCGTCGTTCCAACATGCCCTTTAGGGTTTCAAGCATAGAGTTCGTAAGCATTCTCGTCCGTCCGTTCCGCTGAATCCAAGCTGTTGCCATAGAAGAAGTGGGTGCCGTATTCTTCGACGTCCACAGTATACATTGTGTCAATGCCATCGTGGGATGAACTCACATCGAGGATAGTTCCCTGTGCTGCGTTCATATAGTTGATTTCGTTGATGGTGACGATCTCACCGACTTCATAAAGTTTCATGTTATTTTCCTTAGTCCATATAGGTTTTGATTTACTACTACTTCTTTGCTATAAGAATCTGTATAAAAGATAATACGGGCGCTGGGCCAACTGGGCCGGTCAAAAGTCTCCAAGACGACTCCCTTGTAGTTGGGCGCTCCCAATCTCTTGAGGGTTACTAAGTCACCCCTTTTCAGTGTTTGTCTGTGCTTCTTCACGGGCGGCATCCTCCTTCGCGAGTTCCATCAGCGCAGGAGCAAGATCAGCCTTCGTCAGCTTCCTAGACTTCCGGCGCTTCTGGCTCTTGAGCGAAGCCGCATATGACTTCTTGTTGCCACTCCATTCATACAACCCCACGTTGGGTGTGCCTAGGCTACGAAAAACTTGATAGCTGCGAGCAGCCGCCTTATACGGTGCCTTGATGGTCAATACCTTTTCCTCGGCCACCAGCGCGGGTTCCCCAGCACTTCGGTCGCCTTCGCGCACATTAATCTGACTTACATACCAATCGGACATTTGCCCTCCTTCATTATCTATAATATAGCACAGGTGATTTGAGATTGCAAGAACTTTCTTGTCAAGAAGATGTCAAGAAGATCTTTTCGACACCTCGGAAGCATCGACGGCGTTCCGCAATGGTGTATAGCTTGTTGACCCTAGAGCCTAGGTCGTGCTCCAGCAGCTTCCAAGCATCGGCGTCCTCCTTAGTCATAGTACCCTCAATCCTCTTGTGCTGCAAGGCACGGTTGTTCACATCGCGGAGATCCTGAACTGTTAGGATTTCTTCTAGCACCGCCGAGCAACGGCGCTCCATGCCCCGACTGTAAGGCGGTTCCTTTGCTGCACATCCAGATAACGCGAAGACCAGTGCTGTTTTGATATACTTCATTTTACTACCCTTTCCAAAAACTTGTGCCAGAACTTCATCTTCATCTGCCCCTCGCTAGAAGCAAAGAGGATTTCGTAAATCCCAGTGTGGAAACCTGACTCGTCCTGTCCAATACCCACAACCACACCGACGCGGGAAAGCGCCATACCCTCTTGGTAAGTGTTGTCCGTCACTCTAACCAACGCACCCAGCTCAAAGTTTACTTTTTGGTCCGTGCTCCCCATTAGAACTTTGTATTCCACTTAGCGTCAAGAGTTTCTACATACAGTTTAGAAGAACGAAGCGAACCGATGGCTTCTTCCCATTCGTCGCCATACTTTTCCTTGCACCACGCCACATACTTACGCATAGTCTTGATTGTCTGAATCTTAGATCCGAAGGGATCGTTTCGATCATAAGGAATCTTGTGGTAAGTCTTCATAAGGTGGTCAACGATCCGGCGGGTGGACTCCATTCCGGTCATGTCGTCGGTGTCGATAACGATAACGGTCTTCATGTGATCTCCAATTCTTCTATATTATACATGCCCGCGAGGGATAAGTCAAGGCTAAAATGTCAAGAAGTTGTCAAGCCTCAGTTTTATGGTGGCAGCGACCTGCTTCGATGTAGCGCATGGCGGTGCGACCAAACCAACCCTGAAGGCTCCAAGCCAGTCCAGTGTCAATAAGCTGTTGCCAAGCGGCAAAGTATTCTTCTTCGCTCTTTGGCTCTTTCATGCCTTCGGCAATATCAATCGCTTCTAGATTACTAATCATGCTGTCACCTCGCACGCATGAAGGATAGCCGCAAGAGCGTCAAAGTCTCCCATTCGATGGGACATACCGGCTTCAACCAGATTGACGCCGAATAGTTTTTGTAGCTTCTCTGACTCTTCGTAGGGGATAACCTCATCATCGCGTGAGTGAATGACAGTTGTGCGCCCGCTCACGGTTGCCCACGGTGCATACTTTACCCAAGCTGGGGCCACAAGCACTAGTGGGACGGATGGTCGCGCAGCCATAGCCACCGCGCCACCTCTAGACGAACCAACTACAACATCGGGTTGATGGGTCACAAGTGCTTGCCTAGCGGCGAGAACAGATTGTTCCCAGTCGTCCCGGTCGAGTTCGGGCGCGATAACATCGTGGCCCTTTCCGCGCAAAAATGTCGCTTTTGTGGAGTTTGGGCTTGATTCTAGCCCGTGTAGAAATAGGATTTTCATGTTTACCTCTCAGTTACATATATATTATAACCTATTCATCTTCATCTGTCCAGTAAAATTCTTCCATTCTTTCAAAAAAACCGGGATGGTCAAGTGCGTCCTCCGGTGGCGACACAATTTGTAGGAAGTCGATGAACTCTTCGGACGCTAGCCCCTCGGAGAACCAATAGACTTGCACGGTTAGTACCCCGTCCCAATAGGGCGTACCAAAAGGTGGATAAGTAATTGCGGCCAATTCTTCATCGTCGTCGGTAGGTTCGTATTGCTTCGGGTTAGTCAATACAATGCCCAACCAATCGCTAAAGAACACAACTGGTTTTACCAATACGCCTTTTCTGATCTTATCAATGCTCACACCATAAATAGAATGTGAGCTTGACAAATTACCGGCTAGCTACTTCTTTCGGAATAATATCTTGGATTTCCCAATTGCGGTGTACTTCCGAAAGTATCTCCCTAATCCTGTCAATTGTATGGGGTGCTGAAATGAGGACTTCTTTGAGCGCACCATTAGGTTCATCTCGAAAGGTTACTTTATAGAATGCTTCTCTTTCCATTATGCTAGCTTCCTAATCCATTGTGCATGGATGTTAGTGTAGGTTTTGCCCCTATAATAAACAGCGTACAAGTCTCTTGTTCGCATCTTCTTCATAACAATGCCCGCTTTGATTAGTGGCGGAGGGCTGATTACATTACTCATGCCTGCTCCATTGACGAAAACCAAGTCTCCTACATTGAATTTCTTGTTTTTAATGTCCATTCTGGTCTGCCTGTCTGCTCAAAAGAGGAAAATTTTGGCGCGAAGTTTTTAACCCCCATGCCCCCGCCCCGCGTGAGGCCGGCCCGCAAAGTTTACTTTTCATACTTCTTCACCTCGTCCGGCGTGGCGATGTATAACTTCAAAGGGGCTCGACTGATTATCTCTATCTCGTCTTTCACTATATCTCCAATTATTAGTTGCTGGGGTGTGAACCCAAAAATAATGACAGCGTTTATATCTACATGCGAAACTTCCATGACTATACCAAACTCATATACTGGATTGTGCGGGTACGAGTTTCCATGTTGATCTGCAATATAAAGCCTATGTTCTTTGACCCACCTAACGAGATCACCTTTTCTTGGTTGCGCTTTGTTTTTATCGACCACATAAGTAACTATCTCTTTAGATGTAAAAAATCAAGCTCACTTAGGCGATGCTGCATAGTCTTCTTTATATCTGGCCAATATACTTGAACAGCGTAAACGGTCATGCGATGGTCTGCTGGGTCGCCTGATTCCTCACCGTCCCAATGTCTGTACCCGTCTAGAAAATCATGTGTATAGTTAGGAACCTTCCAAGGATCGCCCATAACGATGCCGGGTTGACCGGACGAATCCGCCCTCTTCAAGGCAACTAGCGATCCTTTCACCCTAGGGTGTCCGGTCGAGAAGAAGAAATGATTATAAGTTTTCTTACTGCAATATCATCTTTAGTTTCCATTAGCGCGGTGATTGTCCACGGAATGTGACTTTCTTCGGGCTTCTGAGAGATCGGGAACCATAGTACCTTGACCTTCCGGGGAACTGCATTACGGCGGGTTGCCGTAACTTCTTTTACAATGCCGCGCAGTCGAGGGTAGTCTATATGCCGAACCATATCTCCCTGTTTCATTTGATCTGTGCTTTTCACGTTGGCTCCACAAGCCAGAGCGGGCAAGTAATCGGCATGCCCTCTTCATAGTGTGGCTTTCTTTCAATGTGTACGGTGCCTTCCGGGGTGTCTACTGTGCATAGCTTTTCTTCACACATATCAATAACACACTTTGATGGCACAGGCGTATCATACGCTGATGCGACCGGGCAGGCCATCAGTGTCATAATAAAAATAATCATTCTTCTCCACTTTCATTTTCTGATGTATTCTTTTTCTTGCGCGTAAAGAAGTCAATGACAGTGCCTTCACTATTCATATCTTGTTCTGTTAAGTGCAAGCCAACTTGTTCTAGTGATTCCTTTTCTCGACCGAACACATCGTGCCAGCTTTCATCAGTACCACCAAAGATAATCTCGCCGGCTTCACCGAACTGAGGTTCCGTGTATAAATCAGGGCGAGAGACACGGGCAAACAATAGCTTTACCAGACTTTCCTGTACTGCCAAGACATTCATTTCTGCCTCTCTCTGTGCGCGCTGGTCTTGAAGCCATGTGTGGAGCACTCCTAGGAACTGAATCACCAGCAGTTTTTCTTCTATTCCCAATTCTCCGTCTTTACTCATTTTGTTTCCTATATTTTGCGAATCGTGATTCGTTACCCTCATGGGCAGAGAGTAGTCTTAGATCAATACCCTCACACATTAATATAACAGATTGTCCGTCTTCTGTCAACCATAAAATTTCATGTAATTTACTTTTACTAAATTCATTCGGCGCTTTGAGGATGACGCCAATGTGGAGTTTTCTATCGAATCTGCTAGAGGGCCGTCGTAACTTTACTAAATCTCCGACTTCCAACCCACTAACTTTCACCTCAAATCTTCACCCTGATGCCACCGCCCGGGCTTGCTGATGTAGTGTGTAACCCATCGTAGGCTTTGTTCTTAACATCGCTCAATTTTTGAAGGTAGCCGTTTCTTCTCATCACCTTGAAAGCTAAGTTCTCCGGTGAGTAGGCTCCCCCCTTTTCTAGTCCGCAACTTCTCATGCGGCGAATCTTGTCCTTCAGTTTGTCTGCCATAATATACGCAGCTTTGTAATCTTTACGACCCAAAACCTCGCGAGATACATCGACGCGATCCATCAGGGCTGCTGCCTTCTGCTTGACTAGATCCTCATCGAAGGTCTGGTTTTGGCGCTCTGGCTTGACAATCCATTCTTGGCTGAGTACAGAGTACATTCCGGTAGAGATATGTAAATCATCTGCACCTTCAACATACATCTCGACGTCATAACCTGCCAACTTTATATTGTGGGTATCGTTCCAAGCGATGCGTTTCCCGTCAAAAAAGCCTCGGACTATCTCTTCATCCTCACCATAATCATCGAAATCAACCACGATGTGGAGGTCAATATCAGAATACTTTGACCAGTTGTAGTTTGCAATTGAACCAGTAAGTTTAATGTCTTTAATCTTAACCGGGATGCCTAGGCCATCAATAAAGTCTAGCGCAATCTTCATCATGTACTGCCGAAACAATGGCTTGATATGATCTTTACTGTTCCAGATGAGGCGCTCAAGATCATCTCTGATCTCAAAACTATCTAGATCGATACTCTCTGGATCGACATCTTCTTCAAAGCGTAGGCGGTCAGTGCCTGCCGGCTGAGTAGGACTATTAAAGGGCGCGCCAGTGTCTAAATTCTTGTGGCCTGTTGTTGCCTTGCTTTGAGCAGTTATGTCGTTCCTCTTACGCATCCCCTTTGTTTTCTTTTGGTATGCACTCTTAAAGGGGGTCGGTTCCTTGCGGGGCGCACGGGCTTCGCGCAAGTCTTCGACGTATTCGTTCCATTCTTTCATATTCATAATTAGTCTACCAAGAAGATAAAGCTACTCGTTTCCAAGTATCAGTTGCAACGCACACATAGATATAATTTGCATCCCACCTGATCTCGCCGGGGAAACCATAGTCACTCGCGCTAGATGGTGTGCTACTGTTTCTTAAGCGGATAGCGTCTGCGTTGATATCAAGCGCAGTCTCGGGTTGGTTAGTTTTTATACCCACCTTATCTGCGGAACCATCAACAAACAGCATATGTGTTTGATTGTTTGATTCAACTCGGAAGTCTACCAACGATTCAGATTGTTGATTAACTACCACCTCTGGCACTGCACCATCTAATCGCAACCCTTCTCTCACTACACCTTGATCGTTACACTTGAAAACAATGTGCTTATTTATTGTCTTATTTTCAATCAAGATGTTATCAGAAGAGTTAATCCCAATTTCTGCTTTCTCAGTATCACCGTCAGCAAAAAAGATTGTGGATTGTGACCCGTCCAGTTTCATACTGCCACCCACATGCAAAGCTTTATCGGGTGTGCCTACCCCATTGATGCCCAGCCTGTTTGTATCAGCATCAAACTTCATTCCGGGGTTTCCTTGGCCAGAGCCGTTACCCTTGACAACAAAATCTATGTTGTTGCTTCCATCGTTAATGGTAACCTCATGAGGGGCAGAACCTTTTTCCTCCATAGTAACCATTGCTTTGTTACCTGCCTTGAGGACTATCTTATCATCAGCAAAGTTAATGTGTGTATTGGGATCGCCGTTGTGCCTAATGTATTGATCGACACCGATTTCGCCTGCGACATGAAGCTCAAAGTTAGGGTTATTTGTCCCGATTCCAACTTTTCCACTAGAGTCAATTCTCATTCTTTCCGTTGTTGAGTTACTACCATCTGCTGTGGTAGAGAATACTAATCTACCGGGCATATCATTGCTGCCCGGTGTACCGTCAACATGAGCAGAAATGCTGGCGGCTGGATCATAGTTGGAGCCGTCTGCTCCACCAAAGGTAATCCCGCCTAACTTATCGTCGTCTTGCACGACCGTTACTGAGCCGTCTGTGGCGTTGCGACTTTTATTGAACAGCAACTCAGATGCGTCTGCATCGGCAGAGTTTGTCTGCAACATTACATTTCCATCTTGAACGTGCAAAACGTCCTCGGTGGGTACCGTCAAAGCCCATGTGCCTACATCAACTGAGCCAACAACTAACTGATCTTTTATCTGTATTCGATTATTCCCGATCTCTAGGCGGCTGGTATTATCTGTCTTAAATTTGATCCTATCGCTGCTGAAGTCGATTAGTGTATCGTCGTCCTCGCTATAAATAATGTCGTCAGTGCCTAAGCTGCCTGACATGTTTGCGTGACCCAACCTTACTTTGTATGCCATTAGATCAACTCCCCCTTCCCTTCATACAGCTTTTGTTCGCCGTCTTCGTAGGTTATAATTGTGTTGTTTGTTGGATGACTGGTCACATGAATCTTGATGAAGTCGTCAAACGCATCAAAGAAGGCGATGGAGCCCCTAGGCGGGGGAGTTAGCCAATGAATAACAGTGTGACCCGTTGCGAATGTGGCACCTTCAATGACAACACCTTGACCAGAAATGCCTGTCTCGTCATGCTGACGGCAGACCGTAAATGTTCTAATCCCCTCTGGGGCTCGGGCAGAGGGCTTTTTGGGTTTGAGGTCTTCTGGCCCTGTGGGCGTAGCTTCCTCATCGACTTCCTCCTTCTGTTCGGTTTCTTTCTGCATATTACTTACTTACCTCGTTTGTTAGGTTTAATACATCTTTCGCTATTTCTTCAATTTTTTCTACTAGCAATTTTTCGTATTTATTCACGTTCTCAAGTGATTCAATCATCACTACGTTCTGTTCTTTCAGATAAGCTAATTCCCCTCTTAGGGCTTCAACCTCCGTTTCAAGTTTTTTCATCCTGCTGTTTTCTACAACATTAGTGATATATTTTAACATAAGAGTGCTCCTGTGTCTATATAATTAGTCTTCTAATTCGGTAATTACGCTATCTGGGAACCTTACGGTAAGTTCCAAGTATAGAATCGTAAACCAGCTTGTATTGTAACACAGGTTTAGCATGTTCTTCAGTAACTTCTTCTGTATCAATTATAGCTTCGGTAAAATCGACATTTATTACCTTTCCCCTGTTCGGCTGTGGATGGCTAAAAGCACCCATTTGCTGGAGTTCGCGGTGCCTCTGTTCTCTCATCTCATTCAGTAGGGCTTTGACCACCTCATCGTCATGCAGCATTTTTCTTTTTCGTTGGCCCGTCTTGATACTGAAAAACATTATCGCCAAGACAATCGCTACAAATACTCCACCGATATATAGATAAAGGATTTGTTGAACCGGGTCGGTCATTGGGCCCCCATGCTAGCTTCCGGTGTCGCCAGTGTCCCCGCTGTCATCTGGTTCGTAATGATAGCCGATTTCAACGAGCACATTTCCCGCGGGAATGACTGTAAAGTATACTTTGTTATCGCTAGGTTCATAATACCAATCCCAATTTAAGATTCCGTTTTGGAATACCCTGATTGTATCTTCATCTGAAGGCTCATGGGTAAGTTCCCAAAATTCATGAGGTTCAAGTTGTGCAGAAGCATCTGCTACACCGGGCGACCAGTCTTCTGCACAGATATCTACAACTACTCCACTAAAGTAATTAGTCGCTTCCATATATCTATCACCAATATCTATAGAACTAACTGCGTGTTCGCAAACTGAATCTGCGGCGGTGACGTTGTTGATGCTAGACAGGAAGGCCGAACCCGATCTTTGAGATGCGTACCAGCTTTTGAAATCATCAACATCTGTAAAATGATCATCCGATTGTTCTTCTTCATCAGAAACCATTACGACTAGTAAAGCTGCGTCTGCGCGCATCCAAGTTTGAGCGTATGGATTGTTAACGATATACTCATATGCAGCGTCGAAACCCTCTTCCCTGTGGCCGCGGCCCATCGCAGAGTACATATCCATAGCATCTGCTATATCATCA
>Ga0209404_10001409_pt1 | contig 16173 bp, 12 predicted proteins | sample TroAtlMetagenome_2_FD_187447 | JGI IMG/M metagenome (GOLD analysis project Ga0209404, IMG submission 187447) | Marine eukaryotic phytoplankton communities from Atlantic Ocean - Tropical Atlantic ANT8 Metagenome (SPAdes) (version 2) | ecosystem: Environmental > Aquatic > Marine > Oceanic...
CTGAGGCAGGCTAATGGGATTAATGGTAGTCTTATCAGAATCGGAGAAAGAATAATGATTCCTTAAATTTAAAATTTAATCTTAATTTCTAGAGCAGTTCTCCTTCAAAGGAGAGCTGCTTTTTTTTATTTCCCAAATGCGTTTTTAAGAAATTTAATACTCTCCTCAGCAATTGTTTCAGGGTCTGGAGTGTAATCAAAAACTTCAACGGAAACAAACTTGTCGTAATTAATAGATTGGAGTGATTCTACGATAGGTGAATAGTCAACATCTCCAGTGCCAGGCCCTCTTAGGTTTGGATCATTAGCATGAAAATGAGCTATGTGCTCTTTGCTGTCTAAAATGATTTGGGAGATCGGTTTATCTTCATCACTCATTGCTTTAACATCGAGGTGAAGTTTGCATGCTGGACTATTAACATCTTTAATTAGGTTAATAGTTTCTTCTGCCGTGTTGAGAAAATTTGTTTCTTTTTTTGCCAGTGGCTCCATAGCTATCGTTACCCCTAATTCCAGAGCCGTTTCAGAGATTTTTGATAAGGTTTCTGCAGCTCGTTTTACAGCATCTTTCCTATCCCAATCAGAGGCAATGTTCCTTTGATTTGGACTTCCCCAGACCATGATGTTACCTCCCATTGCTGCGCAAATTCTTGCAAGGTGCTGGCCAAAATTAATGGTATCTTTTTGGAGTAATTTATCATCAGTTGTTAAATGTAACCATGACGGTTTCACTAATAGCCAGTGCAATCCAACGACTTCTAGACCTGCTGATTTGGCTTGATTGCCTAAGTTGACGGCCTCCTTTTCAGTTATATCACGTGGGTCATCATTTAGAGTAAATGGGGCAATTTCAACCCCATCGTAGCCACTTTTAGCTATGTGGTCACAAGTGGCATTAAAATCCCAATCTCCATACGTTTCATTACATAAAGCAAATTTCATAACTAACGAGACATCTTATTTTCTTTGCCAACTGTCAAGCTAATGACAATTAAAGTTTACCGTTTGCTCTATTTTTTATGCCAAAGAACTTTAAATGCTGATCCAGCCCCATTAATAGCAATGCTTGGATCCATCGGATCAATTTTTCGGGAGTGAGACATAATGAAATCTGATTGGTTCATATAATCAACTTCTTCAATGTTTTGAGTTAACATTCTTTTTCTTATATCCGAGAAGTCTACGTCAGCTGTTATATCTTGAAGGCCAGGTCTTGATAAGATTTCTTCAAGTTGTTCATACCTTTCATGATAAAAGTAAGATCTTAAAGTACCGCTGGGACGGCGATGATATAGTGTTGGGAATTCCTCACCATAATCGATGGTTAGCATGTGGCCGATTTTCCATAAATTTTGCCAGCCATGAAACCATGAAATAAATTCATCATGACGTTCTATTCTCTGATTTTCATTAAAATCTTCGTAATTAATAATGGAAGAGTTTTCTTTTATTGAATATTCTTCACCTTGCGAGATAAACCAAGAATCATTATTTTTACAAACCATGACACGGTACCATTTTTTGGTTTCATTATTCCATTCAATGAGTTCTACCGGAAAGGCGTCAATAAGTTCGTTGGAAATTATTAAAGTATTTCCTGAGCAAGCTTCGAGAGCATCTGCCATTTTCTCATACCAACTAATTCTCTTTTTATTTTTTAATTTCTCCTTTTGTAAATTTTTTAATTTAGGGGAGGTTTCAACAATATGATATTTTAATCTTAGACGTGACCAGGGGTTAAAGTTCTTTAAAATGGAATCTGCAAGTGATCCGTTTCCAGCACCGATTTCAAGGATGTTCTGACTTAAGTTTTTGTTTTCTTTCCAGCGATCCTTGATCCAGGAATTGATGGATTTGGCCAAAGAGTTGTTAATGGTTGAAGATGTAGAAAAGTCTCCATTCCTTCCAACGGTTCTAATGTTTTGAGTATAGTACCCATCATTTTCGTCATAAAGCGCTATGCGCATATAGTCTTTGAACGATATTTTTTCCGAGGCGATGAATCGTTCTTTGAGTGTTTTCACTTTTTGGGTGATGATCTATTAGTTAAGACCGCGCAAGGGTTTCGCACCCCTTTATGTCTAGTTTTCCAGAGGCTAAGGAGGGTATTGATTCAACCTGAATGATTTTTTTAGGTATCCATAGTGCAGCTACCCCTGAATTAAGTAATTTTTTTCGGAGATCTTTTATAGCGTCCTCACTCATATCTACTGAGCTTAAGAGTACAAGAGATTCACCCTTTGATTCATCGGGAATTCCAATGATAGCTATCTTTTTTTCGGATTCAGAATCATACCCAAGGGCATTGTTAATGTGAGCTTCTACAGTTTCATGAGGGACCATTTCACCTGCAATTTTAGAAAATCTTGAAAGTCTTCCTTCTATATATAGAAATCCATCTTTATCGACTTTTCCAATGTCACCAGTTCGGAACCAATTATCATGGATTACATCATTCGTTTGATCTGGTAAGTTTAAATATTCTTTGAATATATTAGATCCTCTAAGCCAGATCATTCCGCTGCAGTCGATGGGAATAGGAGAGTCATCATTAGTGTCAGTTATTCTAACGGCAACTCCAGGAAGGAATTGACCTACTGATCCAAATCTTTCGCTAGATATGAGTTCTTCATTTTTTGTGTTACTCAAATTTGGAACGTTAACGTTTGAAACTGGTGAAGTTTCAGTTAGCCCATATCCTTCCATTACTTTCTTTTGGAATTTCTCTTCGAATGCTTCGGCGAGTCTCTTTGGTAGTTTTTCAGCCCCTGTAACAACGTATTTAATGCTTTTCAGTTTTTCGGGTTCGACTCTTCGCATGTAACCACGAAGGAATGTTGGGGTTGCTAGTAGTAGTGTGACTTTGTGTTTTTCAATGAGTTCTGCTAGTTTGGGTGGTTCAAGTGGGCTTGGATAGGTGACTAGATCGATCCCCTCTAGCATTGGGTACCATAATGTTACTGTAGATCCGAAACTGTGAAAAAGTGGTAAGCAACCAAGGACTTTATCATTTTCACCTAGATCTAAGCGGCTTCCAAATTGACTAACGTTGGCTAGGATGTTTCGGTGAGTAAGGACAACGCCTTTTGGGTTACCAGAGCTTCCGCTTGTAAATAATAAGACAGCCTCGTCAGTGTCGCCTTTTTTTGATATTCCTAATAACGATGCAATTCTTTTTGAGGAGAAAACTTTAAGGGCTATTAACCACAGTATTATTTTAGGTTTTAGAGGGGGTAATAATTTTTCAATTAAAAGAATTTTATCTTTTTTGGGCCATGGAAATGCTGGATATTTTTCTACGAATGCTTGCGCAGTTATTAAATGGTCAATGTTTGCTTGATCTATTGAAGAACGGATGGCTTCAGATCCAGCTGTAAAATTTAAGTTAACAGGAACTTTGCTTGATAATAGGACTGCTAGGTTTGCAACAAGACCTCCCTTGCCTGGAGGTAAGACAATTCCGACTCTCTTCTTGTCAGTTGATTGTCGTATAATTTTGCTAAAGGCCGCGGCGGCACCAAATATTTTTGTGAATCTTGTCTCAGATCCGTCATTGCCATCGTAAATAGAAGTTTTATTACCTTTTAATTTGAGTCCTCTTAAAATTGAAAAAACAAGAGAGTCTTCAAAGATTTGATGATTACTAAAAGCGTGTTCACCAGCTTTAAGTAATGACTCTTGATATGCTGCTAATGTAAGATTCTCTGATTCTAAAACCTCTCCGTATGAGTGGGCAATGATCTTATTGTCTTCAATGGATAATTGTGTTTCAGATAGATTTTCGATGAATAGAGGAGCAACAGAAATGCCTACATTTAGAATTTTTGTAATTTGTTCAGATGGAAAGTGAAGGTTTGCTCCTTTTTGTGCATTGTATTTCCCAGGGACGAATACGATTGCTGCTTTCTCTGAAAGATAAGGAGCCAGTTTTGACCTTAGGTCATCAATACGACCTGCTTTAAAGTCAAAAGTTAAAATTCTATTTTCATTACCTTCGGAAACCAATTCTTCCAAGATATTACTATTTTCATCTGCCAGAAGTATATACTTAGCATTTTTTTCTGAAATTTGCGCTGTTACCCGATTAAGTTCTTTTGGAGTGATCCTATTTGGAATGACAATAACGGATTCATCACCGTAGTTTGGAATTTCGCCAAATTGTCTACATTTATTTAAGTTTAGGTCTTTTTGACTCATAGATGACATACTATTGATTGGTCTCAAATATTCTAAGTCAATGATTTATAAATCATTTCATTGAACAAAATACTATAATAGGATTAAGTTCTCTTTGCCCCAAGTATATTTTATTTAGGGAATTTCTTCCAAAAAATTTATTTTACCCCCATGAGTGAACAGGAAATTGAAATAACAGATCAGAGTAATTCTTCAAATTCTGATAAACCAGCAATGACCAAGGAGGAGTACTGGAGAAAGAACATCACATGTGTCTTAAGCTTATTGGCAGTGTGGTTTTTTGTTTCTTATGGATGTGCGATCTTGTTCGTTGAACAAATGAACAAGATTCAAATTGGAGGCGCTGGACTTGGATTCTGGATGGCTCAGCAGGGATCCATATATGTTTTTGTAGCTCTTATTTTTGTCTACGTTCGCCTCATGAATAAACTTGAAAGTGAATACGCCGGTCGAAATATGAATGGTAATGAAATTCAAAATCAAGGAGAGGAGTAATCATAATGGACGTTAAAACTTGGACCTATCTTATTGTCGGATTTACTTTCGCCCTTTACATAGGCATTGCTATTTGGAGTAGAGCTAAGTCTACTAAGGAATTTTATGTAGCTGGTGGAAATATCAGTCCCATTTCAAACGGGATGGCCACTGCTGCTGATTGGATGAGTGCAGCTTCTTTTCTTTCTATGGCTGGAATCATTGCTTTTTCAGGTTATGGGGGATCAGTTTTTCTGATGGGCTGGACTGGTGGTTATGTGTTATTGGCTTTTTTAGTGGCTCCTTATCTTCGGAAGTACGGTAAATTTACAGTTCCTGAATTCATAGGTGAGAGATTTTATTCAAAAACGGCACGTTTAGTGGCTGTCCTTTGCCTTATCATTGTTTCAGTTACTTATGTAATCGGGCAGATGAAAGGAGTGGGTGTAGCTTTTTCAAGATTCCTTGAGACGGAATACGAGACAGGCCTTTTCATCGGAATGGGTATTGTCTTTTTTTATGCTGTGCTGGGTGGAATGAAAGGCATCACATATACACAGATCGCTCAATATGTTGTCCTAATCTTTGCGTTTACTGTGCCTGCCATATTTATATCTCTGGAACTTACAGGCAATCCAATCCCTCAGTTAGGTTTTATTGGTGATGTTTCAGATGGCGCTCCGTTGTTACAAAAATTGGATACAGTGATTACTGATCTCGGATTTGGTCAATATACTAATAGCGTTATGGGTAGTAAACTGAACATGTTCGCTTTTACTCTTTCTTTAATGATTGGTACAGCGGGACTCCCTCACGTGATCATTAGATTCTTCACAGTCAAAAAAGTAAGTGATGCTCGTCTCTCTGCTGGATGGGCGTTAGTCTTTATTGCAATACTTTATACAACGGCACCAGCAGTGGCTGCTATGGCTAGGTTGAATTTCACTAAGACAATACAGGTGGGTGATGTTGGAAAGGTTGAAGGAAACATCGAATACGCCAATAGGCCTGAATGGTTTAAGAACTGGGAAAAAACGGGTCTTTTAAAACATGAAGATAAGAATGGGGATGGGCGTATACAGTATTATAACGATTCAAATAAAGAATTTGCCGATATTGCTTCGAGTTATGGATGGAAAGGTAATGAGATGGTTAAGATCGATAATGATATTATGGTGCTAGCTAATCCTGAGATTGCTAATTTACCAGGGTGGGTGATTGCATTAGTCGTTGCTGGGGGATTGGCGGCTGCGCTATCAACAGCTGCAGGTCTTCTTTTAGCTATTTCATCTTCAGTATCTCATGATTTATTAAAAGGTATCCTAATGCCTGAAATTAGTGAAAAGAAGGAGCTTAGAGCAGGTCGAATTTCAATGATTGGTGCTATTGCAGTTGCGGGAATTTTTGGAATCTATCCTCCTGACTTTGCGGCTGGAACAGTTGCTATGGCTTTTGGATTAGCGGCATCATCGATCTTTCCAGTTCTAATAATGGGTATTTTTATGAAAAAAATGAATCGTGAAGGTGCTATTGCAGGAATGATTGCTGGTATAGGAGTAACTCTCTTTTATGTTTTTCAGCACAAAGGCATAATGTTCATTGCTAGTACTTCTTACATGGGTGGAATGGAGGAGAACTGGTTCTTTGGTATTGAGCCAAAAGCATTTGGTGCGGTTGGTGCGATAGTGAATTTTATTGTCGCTTTTATAGTCTCTAAGATGACAAGCGACCCTCCAAAAGAAGTGCAGGAATTAGTTGATGATATTAGGCTGCCTAAGCTAGATGAGGCCTAATCTGAGTTTTTCATTTGCTCAAAATCTTCAACAGTGAGAGGTGTTTTTTGGGAGCACCTTGGGCATTCAATGTTTATTGTCTTTCTATTTCCAAAGATTTCTTCTTTGTCAGTATTTATTAAAGCTCGGAGAAATCTTTCTTTGGAGCATCCACAATGGTAGCGATAATATCGTTTTTCCAAGAGACTTAGTTCCTCATCTTGATCAAGATTTTTTATCTGTTCGTCTGTTAGTGACTTAAGCCAATCCTCATCACAATCAGGTTGGGCTGATATGAAAATGAATTCCTCTTCTGAATAACTAAAGAATCGTGCTAATCTTTGCTCGCTTTGTTGGTAGTATTCTTCAACTATTTTAAAAATAGAATTTTCAATATTGAATTCAATAACGCTGCGCCTTGGTTCTTTTGGGAAATTGTTTATTTGGGAAATGAAGAGGTTTTTTTTGTCGTCTTTAATATCTTCTGTAAATACTCTGCCTATTAGATTTTTTTCGTTACTATTTCCTGTGACAAAAATGTTAATTAGAGGATTTGAGAAATGTATTGTCCATGCGCTCACCTCATCCCATGGCCTTGAAGCTAAGTGAAGGGCACAACATGCTAGCGCATCTTTTAATTTTTGATCGTTTGTAGGATCTGTTTTTATCTGATTTTCCAAAAGATGAAGATAATGATCCATATAAAGTTGTGAGAAGTCAGCGCGGACAACTAGAGCATTTTTGTGCCGCACAAAATAGCATCTGACTTCAATCATGCTATCCTCTGGTGATATTTTATCTGTCATCTTAATCGTGCTTATATTCGATCCTTTTTAAAGAATTGCATTTTCTATATATTACTTTTACTGAATCATTCGCAAAATGTATCTTTTTAACTAAAGTTCTACTTTGTCCTCAATTAATCCAGAATTTTTATTACAAGCTTATCGGATAGGAATTTTTCCGATGGCTATGGAGCAAGGTGAAATTGGCTGGTTTAGTCCTGACCCTAGGGGCGTTATTCCTCTTGAATCATTTCATCAAACAAAAAGTTTAAGGAGAGTCGTTGCTTCGAAGAAGTTTGAGATCCGAATTAATTCTGCCTTTAGTGAAGTTATTGATGGTTGTGCTGAACGAGATGAGACTTGGATAGATGAAACAGTTAGGGAGAGTTATGTTACGCTCAATGCAAATGGTTATGCTCACTCGGTAGAGACGTGGTACGAAGGCGAATTGGCTGGTGGTTTATATGGAGTTGCTATTGGAGGGGCTTTTTTTGGAGAGTCCATGTTCTCGAGAAAAACAGATGCATCAAAAGTTGCTTTAGTTGCTTTAGTCGAGCATTTAAATAAAAGGAAATTTATGCTTTTGGATACGCAATGGACGACTCCTCATTTGAGGAAGTTTGGAGCAGTTGATATCCCTAAGTCTGATTATATAAAAAAATTGAATCAAGCTATCAAGCTCGAAATTAGTTTCATTTAGAAATGACTTTAAAGTTTTCACCTCTTCCTTTTTCCCATGCTCTCGAAACGCTTTCATAAGCTGAATCAATGTTTGATTTAACTGTTAGTCTGAATTCAATTGTCTTAGCATGAGTTGAGGCAGGATAGTTCTTGATTACTTGGTCCCATACATCTCCTGCGCCAACCCTTTCGGTTGCTTCTTTTGAAGCGTTTTTAAGACGGTCCAATACAACCTGTCCGGCATTAAGAGGAGAGCTATCAGTGACCGCTTCAATATAATAAAACCTTGCTATTGCTGAGCTTTTGTCTGCCACAGTTACTTCATAAACTCTGGCCGTTCCATCAACAATGTAGGTGTGTTTTGCAATCGAAGAAATGCTGCTTAATGCAACCATGTATTCCCCACCTGGCAATGAGGCCTTCCAAAACTTTGAAGGGATTGGATCTGAGCTAGAGTTACTTTTATTATTATTTTCCTGTGAAAATATACTAGTACTCATTGTTAGCAGGGCGAGTGCATAAATAAATGGTTTGGTCATTGTTTTAGCTTTTTGATTAATGATTTTATTATGTCTCTAGCTTAATGAAATGTCAAAGTTACCATCTAAGTGAATTTAGAGTTCTGCCTGGTACGTATCCATTAGGCATTGATAGAGTTGGGTGCTCAATTTTAATGATTTTCCATGACCATGGTGTGCTGCCGGATTTGGCCCAATGAAATGTAAAAGGAAGACTTTGATGTTTTTTAATCTCTTTTAATATGAAATCAGTGATCTGATTTCCTGAGCCTTGAATTTTTAAAGTTCCGGTTATTTGATAAGTGTTCTCTGAATTTTTAATAGAGCTATTTCCCCAATTTACTTCAAATGATAAAAAGAAATGTTTGGCAAGATCTCTTAAAGCTAATGATATTTCTTCATTATTAAAGCTCCATTGATCTGAATATGTTTCTGATATCAAATTACTGCATTTCCCAATGCGTCTTTCTGATAAGTAATTAATGAAATTATTATGGGCTCTAAGTGCTCCATCCTCTCCACTCCAACGCACACTTTGGAAAATAAAGAAACAAATAACTAGAAATAATAAGCCAGAATATTTCAATAGTGTGTATCTGTGCACTTGATTTATCTTGGGTTATTAGTAATTCTCTTTTTTGTTATAAGTGTCAAATTCATCTAAATTATCCCAAAAGCAAGAACCCAAAAAAGTATATAGGCAGAATGCCGCTTTAATACTTGAGAGGAAAGATAGAAAAATTTTAATATGCGAGAGATTAGACTGTAAGGATGCATGGCAGTTTCCTCAAGGAGGAGTCGATGAAGGAGAGAATCCAATGGATGCACTTTATCGTGAAGTGAAAGAGGAGATCGGACTACACCGTAAATATTACAAGGTTCTCGATTATAGAGAGGGTTATCGATATAAATTTGATCAAAGGCACTCTAAATCTAAGTATTACCTCGGGCAGGAGCAGACCTATTTTAGGTGTAGGTTTAGCGGTAAGAATAAGAATATTGATTTGAATACGAAAAAACCTGAATTCGCCAATTTTTCATGGATTCTCCCAGAAAAATTCAACTTGGAATGGGTGCCTGATTTCAAGAGGAGAGTTTATATTGAGGTGTTTTTTGATTTTTATGACCTCGATATAACTTAGTTTCAAAATTGCCTTGCGGTCTTGGGAAGGCGAAAAGATATTAAAGTCGCGCCGATCAAAATATGCGCATTAAAAAAACCCCAAGAAACTCCATTTTCAGAAGGACAGGAAAAGTTCTTCGCGGTCTTGTTTATTTGTTGAGTAAGGTGTCATCGTCGGACGAATTAAGTAATGTTAATACAAAAATTGATAGCTCTAGGAAAAATAGCCTACTTAAGGATGCACGTTCTGGGATCAATGTAGCCCTCTTGGCTTTTCCCCAAGGAATGGCCTATGCCTTAGTGGCGGGTCTTCCCATTCATTACGGCATTACTTGCTCAATTGCAGCTGCTGTTATAGCGCCCATTTTTTCAGGATCACGGCATCCTATTCTTGGTCCTACGAATGCGACGGCATTTATGATATTTAGTTATTTTTTGATTTATCCTGATTCCTCTAATGCTATTTCTTTAATGCCACTCCTTGTGCTAATGGTGGCATTTATATTGTTGGTGAGCTCATTCTTTAAGGTTGCAGAGTTAGTCCAGTACGTGAGTCGTTCAGTCATTACAGGTTATATTGCTGGAGCAGCTCTCCTAATTATAGTCAATCAGCTAAATCATGTTCTGGGTGTTGAAGCTGAGAAAGAGGCCAGGTCATTTTTCACGATATTATTTGGCCTAATTGGTAGGCTTGGAGAATTAAACTTTTCATCAATGATTCTAGGGGTAGGTACAGTTCTTTTTTATTTTTTGATGCGAAAAGTAATGAAGGCATTGCCTACATTTGCTTTAAGCCTTCTTCTCGCATCAATAATTAATTCTTTTTTGCCTGATTCTTTTTTGATTGAGACATTCAAGGAAAAGCAAAGTGGGGGGTCTTTTCTTCCGGACCTTAGTGTTTTTCTTGATCCTTCCGATTTGATTAACAAAATCTCTGAGCTTTCAGGTGTTGCATTGGGGTTAGCTTTTTTGGTGACGCTTGAAATTTCAGTAGTTACCAAATCAATTGCATCTCGGACAGGAGATCGGCCTAGACTTAACAGGGATATATTTGGGTCAGGGGTCGCTAATATTGGATGTGCTTTTTTAAGTGGGATGCCGGCTTCAGGATCTTTAACTCGGTCAGCTTTAAATTTATCGAGTGGAGCTGTTAGTAAGCTTTCTAGTGTATTTTCAGGAATCTTTTGTGGGATAGGGATTTGGCTACTCGCCACCTATTATTTTATAGAATATATTCCTAAGACCGCGCTTTCAGCTTTAGTTATAGCTGTCGCTCTAACTTTATTTAATTGGAAACAGATTTTCGTATGTATATCAGCAACGCGGTCGGATGCTGTTACTCTTTTTGTTACATTTGGATCAGCTCTCATAATGCCTTTGCACGTTGCGATTTTTATTGGGGCGGCTACGGCAGTGGTTTTATTTCTAAGAAAAGCTGCACGACCAGAATTGGTAGAATATGACATGGGACAATCGGGCCAATTGAATGAACTCAAGGAGGGGGAATTAAGAACTTCACCCGCGATTTCTATCGTTCATGTAGAAGGGGAACTTTTCTTTGGGGCAGCAGAACTGTTCCGTAATCAAATACAATCAACGGCTAGTGATCCTAATCTTAAGGTTATTATTCTTCGGATGAAGAATGCCAGGCATCTCGATGCAACGAGTGTCATTGCTCTTGAAGAGTTGGTGACTTTTCTTCGTAGTAATGGTAGTGAATTATTAATCAGTGGGGTAATGAAAGATGTATACCGTGTACTTAAAAGCTCTGGTGCCGTTAAATTTATAGGCAGAGAAAATATTTTCCCAGGTTCTGTGAGTAATCCAAATATTGCTACGAAAAATGCTCTTCAGAGGGCTCAGGAAATTATTGGTTCTTCAGATGTTGACGTGAGAATTTTTCACGAGCCATCAAATTAAGATCAATAGGTCATTGTATTATTTTGTAACGTAAGCGCTTATTCCCAATTTACTCGGTAGTAGTAACACTTTTTCAAACTTAGGATTTGGATAAACGATTTTGTTAGGAGGTTCTATTTCTTCTTCCATAAAAGAAAGAGGCTCTTGAACGGTTCCATTATTTAAATCCATGAAGTACAGTGGACGACCTTTTTCGCTAAGAATTAACTTCATAACCTTATTATCTGCTATCCCCAGAACGAGACCATTTTTATCAATTTTTTTCAGGGGTGAAGTAGGGTTAACAATAAATTTTTTCTGAGCAAGGTCAGCAATCACCATTTTATGGCTAGCGAAGCATAATCTATCATTTTCAAAAATTATCTTATGATGATCACATTGTATGCCTGCACCAATCTCAAATCGATAGTTTTTATCTCCAGGTTTTAGAACGACATAGACTTCTTGATTTTTTTCGTTCCTTGTCGTTGCAAGTAAGTATTTCCCATGACACATACGTATCTGGTGATCTTTTGCAATGAGCTGGGCTTTAGTTCCATCTAATGCATAGCTGTAAAGGTTTCTTTTTCCACCTTTACGGTCTCTCGATTCTAAAACAACTCCACCGTCAACAAATTGAGCTTTGTCGATAAAAAGTCTTCTTACCATTATCCCTTTAGCGACAGTTTCACCCCATTGCTCAGGATCATCACTTGCATATAGTTCGTATTCACTAATCATTCCATTATTGTTGATGATGACAGCTGGCAAATAACGAAGGGCGTTAAATGAAGAGGACTCCCCAAGATCGATTTGTATCTCGTGAGGGTGGGGGGGGATTTTACCAATCCATTGTGAGTGCCACCAACTACTTGGGTTGCCATCAAAAACATTTTTAAGCTGAGTGTTCATGCGAGACTTAGGTTCATAGCTGTCAGTATAATGAGCTCTCCATTTAGACCGGTCGATATTTTCTCCATTCTCATCCCCGAGTTGAATTTCTGCTGCTGAAGACCAGCCCATTCCATTGACCTCAGATTTCATTACAAGTCGTATGTATCTGGCTTTAACCTTATCGAATTTTATTTGGTAATATCCATTGCCTACAAGTTTACCATCTGAATAATTTCCACCATCGTTGATGATGTTTACGTCATAATCGTCAATTAGTTGGCCCGTTTTTGGCTCGATTTTTAAGTGCCAAGGAGCTCGTCCCATAGAAGTTTGGAAAACATTTATGACCTTACCATCCCATTGAGGGATTGTAAGATTACCGAGGGCTATTCTTCTTTGCCATAATCTTTCTCCACTATTCGGATCAAAAGCATAAAGAACCGTTTTGTTGTCATGCATTAATCCAACGTCACCGCATTTAATTAATAGATTGGCTTCAGCAGGTACTTCCTTTTGCCATAGGATTTGACCAGTCATTCCATTAAATGCAATTGACTGTCTTTGTTGACCAGTTCCCGTTAGAAGAAGCAACTTATCATCCAAAATCTGGAATACTGGTTGTATGGCATTAATAAATCTTCTCCATTTTATTTTTCCTTTTGATGATATTTCGAGGCATTCAAGGAGGCCGTCACTGAAGATAAACGCGTGATTAGATAGCGGTGATTGGTATGGAGCTCTGATCATATTTACATTATTGCGCATCAGCGTCCATTGCCTTTTGAGATTAGGGGATAAATTTTGCGTTTCTGTAGAAGCGTCGGGATTAATGGGTTCTGATACTGCTATGTCGCCCCCACTTGGAGAATCACTAATTGCATAGATTGAATCCTTATTAATAAGGTATGAAAGAGGTTGTCCTACATCCTTGTCCCACTTAATGGAGTTAACCATGGCTCCACTATTAGCATCGAATTCAATGATGCCATTTGTTTTTGCTAGGTAAATAGATGAACCAATCATCTGGGAACGACCAATTATTCGTTCTGAAATTTTTGTATGCCAAATCGTTTCCCCTTTCTTTAGATCGATTGCAGCCAATGAAAATTGGCCTCTTATAATGAGACTCTCGTTATTCATTCCTAGATACTCAATGCCAAGTGCTAGAGTGTTTTCCCAGACGACTTTTCCAGTTTGGGAGTCAAGTGCAAAGACTTTACCTGAATCCTTGGTCATGCAAACGACAAGGTCATCATTGATTATGGGACTACACCCCAGTCCTCCTAATCCCGGACTTGGAGAATTGCTGTAGTAATGGATCCAGTCAGGCTTTCCATCTCGAGGATCACAGCGTGCAATTAGACCAGCATTACTGTTAATATAAATTGATCCACCACTTAAACTGACTCGATTACCAAAACTTCTGATTTCCTGTCGAGCTTTTTCTAGATTTCCAATTATATCACTGGATTTACCAGCTTGTACAATTGTGCTTGTCCATACCAAGGATTGAGTGACCTCTTCGAAACATGCGAGTTCTAACTTTTGACCTCCATTGGAGTTCCAGATAAGTACGTATATCAATCCATCTGAAATTATTGGGTCACTTATTGGAATAATGTTTTGATTTTGCCCTAAACCAAAATCGTCTTTAAGCCATTTTCCTTTACCTGATTTTAAGTCAAATGCGGCAATGCCTTGAGGCATCGCCATGAAACCCCACCGAGTATAAAGAGTTCCATCCTTAATTTCAGGAATAAAGTATCCTGGTGAAAAATTGCTTTTAGATTGGTCACCGTTCATCGGTAGTCGAGGTTGAGACCAAATGGCTTTTTCAGGGTCCTTAGCACTGTAAAGAGCTAAGTGATTTCGACTAGAAACTAAAATTTGGTCATTTATGATTTGAGTGTCGAGCGTCATACTTCCGGGGTACACTCCTCCAAACCAGGGAGAAACTGCAGGAATTTGAATTTTCTTTTGAATGAGTTGGCTCAGAGGCTTGGGCTTAGTTGTGACTTTTTGTTCGGGAATAGAATTTAGTAATTTTTCACCTAGTTCACTCGCTTTTAAACTTTTCCCCATCCATGACATTTCCTGATCAGGCTCCGAATTGGCAATTTCTTTTTCAAGAGTTTCCTTATCTTCAATTATTGAAAGAGCGACCCATTTTCCTGTTTTTGAGTACGCAATAATTCTCGGGTCTTCAGCATGATTTAATAGATCCTTAAAACTGCGGAGAGCAGCAAGGGCGTGTCCATCTATTAGACTACGGTTTGCTGCTCTAAGTAGAATCTTATGAGCGCTGGTTGACCATGGATAACGTCTGAATAGATCAAGTGCTCGTTGATTAGTGAAGTCCGGTTCCAAGTTTTCGCGTTTAAATGACCGTTCTTGAATTTTTCTTAGCTCCTTAAGCTCGTTTCCATCAAAGCTTTGTAGATGTAAATCTAATGCTAAGGATGCATCAATAATTCCAGTCATATCTCGCCAGGGAACGATGGACTCAGGTAAAAGAGTTACGCCTATGAGTCTGTCAATTTGTCTGGAAGATCTTGAAACAGGCTGCTCAAGAACTTGTTGCCAGCGTCCGTCAGGATCATAAGGCTCAAGATCAGGCATAGGGCTTCCTTCAAGTGGCTTGAGTATAGGTTGAGGGAGTGTTCTGAAGTCACTTTCTAGAATTTCCTTGAGCCGTACCCACCTTTCCCTAATCCATGGATCAGGGTGATTCATGTCTTTATCTTTTTTTAACTCTTCAAATAAATCTCTAGTTGTTGGCAAGCCTAATATTTTATGAGCTCTAGCCCTCGTTGACTTCCAGTACAGATCGTAATGGTTGCGGTTGGCAATATCGTCATGTCTCTCAGCTGCTATAAAGAGATTTCGATCGGATATGTCTCGGGTTAATCCGTCAGAAATAATTTCTCTGTAGAGTAATGAATTTGCAGAAATGTGACCAAGTCTTTCGAGGCTAGAAATTCGACTTGAAACGTACCTCATCCATCTAGAGTTAGTGTTACTTCTATCTCCTCTCTCGTAAATTTTTTCTAAGCAAATAATAGTTTGATCAATGTTTCCAGGTTCAGATTCAATGAGTTCTTTTAAGTGACGATTTCCAGTTTCACTATCATTGTTATTATATGCTTGGTCGGCTAATTCCAATAGGCGTGTTTTTTCGTCAGCTGATAAATGTAAGACTGCCTTATTTGAGATGAATAATAATAATAATAAAGATAATATTTTCATCTTAGAACAATTCGATAGGCCTATTATTAGCATCAGTGATGCGGGCCCTTACCCACCACTCGTTCTCAATATTTGCGCTCTTAATTAAAATTCTATTTTTCCCTTTTTTGAGTTTAATTTTAATATTCTCTAGAGTTGCAATGCAGCTTTGTCTGTGAAGGTATGGAGCTATTGCTTCGGCAACCTTTTCTCCATTAAGCCAAACTTTAAATGCATCATCTCCGTCTAAACTTAAAAATAATTCCTGCTCTTTAGTGGAATTAAAATCTGAAACTGCATATGCTATTGAAAATGTCCCTGGAGGAGGTAATAAAGGTCCCATTAATAACATCCCGTTAGTTTTATTTACACTTGCCTCTTCCCAGCCGATGTCCCGTTCTATTGCTTTCTCTCCTTCTTTTCGCTGATTTCCTTGGAGAGCCCAAACATAAGTCGAAGGGTAAGTCTTCTCAAAGTCGATGGTCTTTTCAGGTTCGAGTTCTTTAGCAAAAGCTTTGTGTTCTTTGTCATTGAGGAATGTTCCTAGAACCATCCAGTTGGAAATATATCCTTGCCGCCTTGCAACATTAGCTACTCCTTTATCTG
>Ga0209404_10001414_pt1 | contig 16144 bp, 11 predicted proteins | sample TroAtlMetagenome_2_FD_187447 | JGI IMG/M metagenome (GOLD analysis project Ga0209404, IMG submission 187447) | Marine eukaryotic phytoplankton communities from Atlantic Ocean - Tropical Atlantic ANT8 Metagenome (SPAdes) (version 2) | ecosystem: Environmental > Aquatic > Marine > Oceanic...
CCAAGGCAAGAAGGTGTTATTAAAACAGCTTCAGGTCAAAAGTTCAAAGTTGTTTCTGGTGATTCTAGTTCTAAACTAAGAATGAAACTAAGACAATAACTTAAAAATTTATTACAATGGCTATTACAACTGGCATTGAACACTTGTCCCCTTCGGCAACTAAGGGGTCATTATTTCAAGGTAATTATATTACCGATTTTGATTTTACAAAGCAATTTCTACCTGATGTATACGAAAAAGAAGCTGAGATTTACGGAAATCGTTCTATCTCTTCCTTCTTACGTATGGTATCAGCTGAAATGCCTTCTACCTCTGATGAAATCAGATGGGTTGAGCAAGGAAGACTACATACTCGTTATAACAACGTAGCTATTGCTACTGCTAGCGGCACTGGAGAATCTGTATTTACAGTAACCTTTGCTTCAAAAGCTGATGGTACTGCATGGGCTGCAGGAGACGCTCCCGCTATTAGAGCTGGGCAAACAATTATGGTACAAGGTTTAACCGCTGCAGGAGCCGCTACAGGCCCTGTTGTTAAAGGTGTTGTTACTGTTGCTGGGGCTGCTGCTGCTGGTGATACTGGAACTTTTACTGCTGTTGCTTATACAGCTGCTAACTGGACAGGCGTTACTGGTGCAACTAGTTACTCTAAAGCAAACGTACTAGTATACGGATCTGAATTTGTTAAAGGAGACGTGGGCATGGCTGGATCTTTAGATTCTGACTACAGCTCTTATACTAACAAGCCTATTATTCTAAAAGATAACTATGCAATTAATGGATCTGACACTGCTCAGATTGGATGGATTGAAGTTACTTCTGAAAATGGGGCATCTGGTTACCTATGGTATCTAAAGTCTGAGCACGAAACCAGACAAAGATTTGAAGACTACCTAGAAATGTCTATGGTAGAGTCAGTTAAGAAAACCGGCTCTGCTGGTACAGCTGCTGCTAATTACAGCGGCTCTGAAGGTTTCTTTGCTGCTCTTGAGACTAGAGGTAATGTTTATGATGGACTGTCTACAGACCTAGCGTCTAATATGACTGGTTTTGATAACATCCTTAAGCAACTAGACAAAAACGGATCTATCGAAGAGAATATGATCTATAGCAACAGAGCTTTATCTCTAGCTATCGACGATGCACTAGCTGCTAAAAATTCTTATGGATCAGGTGGTACTTCTTACGGAGTATTTAACAATTCTGAAGATATGGCACTAAATCTAGGATTTTCTGGATTCAGAAGAGGTTCTTATGACTTCTATAAAACTGACTGGAAATATCTAAATGATTTTGCTACAAGAGGCGGATTTGGTGATGTTGAAGGAACTATTATTCCTGCAGGTACATCTACTGTATACGACCAAGATCTAGGTAAAAACATCAAGCGACCATTTTTACACGTACGTTATCGCTCTTCTGAGACTGATGACAGAAAAATGAAAACTTGGATTACTGGATCAGTAGGGGGTGCTTATACATCTGACAAAGACGAAATGAGAGTTAGTTTCTTGTCTGAAAGATGTTTAATTACTCAAGGGGCCAACAACTTCTTCTTATTGAAGTAATTAGTTAATATAGCGATAGGGTGGTTACGGCCACCCTTTAGCTATTTATTTTATTAAATTATATTATGAAAAATTGGGAAATTAAAGATAGGACATATATCCTTAAAAACGGTATGTCCCCATTAACTTACAAAATAAAAAGTACGGGTTTAATATGGTTCGATGAATCAACCGGGACAAATAGAGAAATACGATATGCAAATAACCAAAAATCTTTATTTGTGGATGAACAAGATGGGTTTGCACAATTAAAACATATTGTTTTTCAAGACGGGGCTTTAGTAGTGCCTAGAAATCAACCTTTACTACAACAACTATTATCATTATATCATCCAGATAGATTAAACCTATGGGAAGAACTCGACAATGTTAAAGAGGCTGTCGATGATATAGACGTTATAGAATTAGAGTTAGAAGCATTGAAACTAGTTCAGGAGCTTGACATTGAGCATCTTGAAGCTATTCTTAGAACAGAAGTTGGATCTGAGATAGTTAATATGTCCTCTAAAGAAATAAAAAGAGACTGTTACTTATTTGCAAAAAATAATCCAGAGCTATTTATTGAGGTAGCAAAAGACGAAGATATTAAACTTCGTAACTTAGCTAACCGATGTGTAGAGGCTGGTATTGTTAAATTAACAGATGATAATACAGTATTTAAATGGAGTAAAAATGGCAAAAAGATTATGACTGTGCCATTTGATGAACATCCATACGCAGCGTTTGCAAGATTCTTGAAAACAGATGACGGTGTAGACGTTATGAAGGCTATTGAGAAAAAGCTTTCATAAAACACTAGGTTATAGTTATTCGGTTAACTATAACCATCTAATAAATAAAAAACAATAATGGTAAGCATAGACAACGTTTATAAAACAGTATTAAACATACTTAATAAAGAAAATAGAGGTTATATCACCCCGGATGAAATTAATTCGCTGGCTAACCAAGCTCAAAATGAAATTTTTGAAGGTTACTTTTCTTTAAGGAACTATGTTGTTTCTAATGATTCCGATTACTCAGATATTAGAAAAAATGTAGAAGAGAAAATAGCTTTGTTTGAAAACGAAGAAACAATAAGTGCTGGGACATTTTCTAATGCGGCTGGTAATACCACTTCAAGCTACTATGCTTACCCCTCTAATTTTTTTAGATTAGGTACTGTATCTACAAGTGCTATACACGCTACCGAGGTTTCAAGCCAAAAAATACTTTATCTCAATAGGTCTCCACTTACTAAGCCCACAGTGAATAATCCTGTGTATGTTAGACACGAGGGGGGTGTAGTTTTATATCCCGTATCTGGCATAACTAGTATAGATATAAATTACATAAGAAAGCCTGCAGAAGTAAAATGGGTGGGAGGTACTACTGCTGGTCAAGTTGTGGCTAATACAAGTGCCTCTAATTATAAAAACTTTGAATTACATGCTTCTGAGGAGCATGAATTGGTGGTTAAAATATTATCTTATGCGGGCGTAATTATAAGAGCAGCTGATATAACACAAGCAGCCGCTGCTAAAGAACAACAAATAATACAATCTGAACGATAATGGCAGAATCAAGAAAAATATATACTAGTCAACAGTATTACGCAAACTTTGAAGGGGACGCGGGGAACACCCCTGCTAATTTTCAAGGGCTAGGCTATTACAGTCGGACTAGTTTAGAGGATATTATAAATAACTTTATTGTTGCTTACGTAGGGGAAGAAAAAGCTCTTACTAAGGTTCCTAGGTATGAAATTGATTTCTGGGCCCAAAGGGGGATGCAAGAGTTCAGTTATGATATATTACATAGCGAAAAAAGTGTAGAAATAGAGCTAGGTGCTGCTTTGCAATTCCCTTTACCTCAAGACTACGTAAATTATGTTAAAGTTTCCCATATAGGGGAAGATGGTAGGAAAAACGTACTGCTCCCTGTAAGGACGGTTGGCAATCCTACAGCTATATTACAAGACGGTAGCCATAACTTTTTATATGATAGTGGTGGTGAAGTACAAGTTGCGACCAAATCAACAGCTATAACAAGATTTCAAGATCCTGATAATCCAGCTAATAGGTCACAATCTGCACAAGATTATTATAATAACAACTATAACGACGATAACTTTTCTTATTTTAATAAAAGATATGGTAGCAATCCAGAAGATATGTCTGGAGCGGGTGTATTTTTCATAGATACTACCAAAGGTATTATATTCTTCGATGGAACATTTAGCGGAAGGGCCGACAATTTAATTGTTTTAGACTACATTTCTGATGGCTTAGCAGACAACGGGGACCTATCTAAGGTCTACGTCCCAAAGCTTGCTGAGGATGCTTTATATGCATATATGCTGTATAATTTGTCTAAACTTCGGCCATCAAGTGTGCAGGTAGCTCCGTTGTATAAAAAAGAGGCTAGCTCTAAAATGAGAAATACAAAAATAAGACTTTCAAATTATAAGTCTGAAGAAATGGCTCAAGTACTAAGAGGTAAATCTAAATGGATTAAACATTAAATATAATTAAATGGCAGAAAGTAAAAGAACATTTCAGTCCGCTAAAATGGACAAAGATGTTGATGAAAGAATATTAAAACCTGGTGAATATAGAGATGCTTTAAATGTTAGTGTTGATTTTTCAGAAGACGGTAATGTTGGAGCCATAGAAAATTTAAAAGGTAATGAACTTATAAATAATCAAAATATATTAGGTTTAAGTTCAACGTCTAACCCAAATGCAAAAGTAATTGGGACATATGCTAATCCTGAATCGGATAAAATATATTATTTTGTAACAGGTACCAATTCTGACGGTATATTTGAATATAACGGTACAACTGGCGATGTTTCAACAGTAATAATAGATAGTAGTATAGCCCCTCCCACCCCATCAGAATTAAGCTTCGAATTTAGTAATGCCGGGGCACAAGCATCTGTGGCAAAAAACGGAACAATAACCGTAGCCGCTGCGCGGGGTGACATCGAAAGTATAACTCAAAACTTTAATACAACAGTAAGTACCACTACTGAAAGAAAAATTGACACTAAAGTAGAGGTTCCTAGTGGGTATTCAAACAAGGGTTCATACGTTTATGGGCAATTAACAGCTAATCAATCACCTATTTCTGCCCCGGAGGTAATTCAAGACGAGCCTTCTAATATTGCCACAACCAGCTTTAAGCTAAATGGGCAATATACAAATGATAGTGCGGGATTAACTGATATTGGATTTTATTGGATAGTTAATACAGGTGGTAGTTCAACAATAAATGTATATACTAATAAATTTGTAGTAACTGAAGACAATGTAATAAATAACAATGCTTTACTGGGAAAAGTTTATCCAAGGACAGAAGATCCATTCAGTGGAGTTAGTAGTTCTGATATAACCGTAGTTGATAAAAACAACTCTACAGTAGCTTCATCCACTTATACTTTTACAGCATCAGAAGGAGGGAACCCGGCTAGAATAACATTCACCACTTCGCCTAGTTTCCCTGTCACAGTGGCACAAACATCTACAGCTACCACTTTAACAAATGCATATACAGCTGCACAAATACAGGCAAGCGGGACTCAGGTGTCGTTATCAAGCACAATAACATCACCATTTTCAACGACTGTAACAGGGCAAACACAAGGTACACAAATAGCATCTGTGGCTTACGCAACTAATTCAGTGGGCACTACATTAAGCGATGTTAAATACTTTACTTTAACTGCTAGCTCTATTAATAGGGTAAGTGGAACAGAATACTTTTTATTCCCAAATATTATAAATGGTGTCGCTGCTCTTGGGGTTGACGATGTGGACGCTAGAAACGTTGGTTATGGACAATTTTACAAATCAACTGGAACTAGCTTAAATTATAAAACTTTTTTCTTGACTACCGGGCCTTCTAACAGTGGATTATATGCTAATAGAACAACTGGCACCCCTAGTTTTTCCGTTACGCCAACTGGCCCTACTTTTCAAGACGCTGGGTTTTTTAATGGCATGCAGGCTGTTCGCATGGACGGTGTTACAATAGATACTAGTTATCAAGTTACTGTTTCTGGTATATCTGGCTTTACTAATAAAACCTTTAGGGTTAATGTTGGTTCACCAACTGGAACGTTTCATACATCAACATTAAATTTAAATTTAACAGGCGTTTATGTAGCTTCTGCAGATATATCTAGTTATGAATATAATGTTTCTACCGGGAGCGGGGGCAATGGGCTAGCTAGTTTTGTTTTAGGGCCTGTTCAATCTGGCGAAAAAATGGCTTGTTGTATACCATTAAATAATACCGCTACTACTTTTACTGTAGATACACCCCAGGCTTTTGTTAGTGCTTTTGATCCAGCAAAATTAGCAGTAACAGTTTCTGGAAAAACAGAAGGTGTTGATTTTAATTATTACATAGAAGATACATCAACTGCTATGTTTGGTAATGTACCGGGAATAATTTTTGAAGGAACACCTTCTTTATTGGGTACAACTCCAACAGTTAATATAACATATACACCATAATGGCACAATTTCAAATATCACCAGTAACAGGTACATCTTCAGGGGTATCTTTTACCACAACAGCTAAAATAAGGATAGACAGCGTATCAGGACTTCCTTTTACGTTTAATTTTAAAGCGGGAGATGAGGTAGAGGCTGGAGTTGAGTTAAAAATAATAGAAAGTCACCCAGTTGACGTTCAAGTAACTGTAGAATACACGGAAATATAATATGGCAAGTAATAAATTAAATTTTGATCCAAATCGTTTAATTACAGGGATAAACATTGTAGATAATATGTTATTCTTCACGGACAATAATAGCGAGCCTAAGAAAATCAATATAGATGATTTTAAGGCAGCGGATCATAGCTCTGGAACCACTAAAATATATAATAGGGAGTTTTTAGAAAGAGATATTACTGTGATTAGACCTCACCCACCAACTTCTATAGAAAATGTTTTATCAGATTCTATTGATGTGAATGTGGAAGCAGAGGTCCCAGAAGTATTTACAGACCCCTATGCCCCTACGACCTCTACTACCGCTTTATTAAGGGGTAGTTCAATAAGTAAGGGAGCCTATTTTAAGAAAAGAGGATTTTATTATTTAAAGCTGGATTCAGATACATCCCCTACGGTGGAAACTATAGTATCGTCTTCTGAAAGCGTACAGGTTTTTGCAAGTAACGACGGTAATAAATTTGAAAAAACAGTTGAAGGCTTAACAGCCGGGGCCAAATATTGGTTTTTTGCTTTTGGGCAAACTTCTGTAGGCGATCAAACAGAGGGGGAAATATACTCTTTTAGAGTAGCAACCACAAGCGGCACTTTATCTATTGCTACAAATAATCCAAGTAGAAAAGCCAATTTAACAGCTAAGTTAAATGGTACTATAGCCGATTATGGGGCATCTGATATTACTGGAGTAGGTTTTTATTACAAAGTAGTAAGTATATTAGATACATCAGCTACACCCGCTACACTGCATACAAACGGGGTACCAATAGCAGGAGCAAGAAAGGTGGAAGGCCATCGGCTCGCGTTTGTTGGACCCTCATTTTCTTGGGATTTAGAGGTTAGTGGTGCTGGCAAAAAAATATACGTTCAAGCTTGGGGAACAAATGATGAAGGCGAAGTTCAAGGCATTGTTGTGTCTTACGAAATGACAAGTTCATCTCCCCCTCAAGTAATAACAGGCTTTAATTCTTTAACGCGCAGATACGCAACTTATGCTGTTTTGAGTGCGAGAATAATTCACTCATTTGGTAAAATAACAGAAAGAGGCTTTTATTTTAGCTCTAAAACTAGTGAAGAAATAAAGTTGCTACAAGATGAAAATGGAGATGGGGCTCCCGACTTAGATGGGGTGTTTAAAGTTGTAGACCAAAGTTTAGATGCTGCCAATTCTTTAGCTGATTTTTCTTATGATACGCAATTACAGGGTACGCCCGCTGCAGTAACAAAAGGCGAAACAATACATTATATGGCTTATGCTATAAACGCTGACGGCAGAATAGGGTATGGGGAAATAAAGCCAGCAGAGTACATGGAAGAGAGCCGTAGCGAAATAAAAACTCAAACGCCTAAAATAAATTTCTTAGGGGGTACCAGTACAGTAGCTCTTTTCTGCGAAGGTATTTTACCAGGCACAGAACAGTTTACTGTAGAAAAAGTAAGTTTTTATATAACAAGAGTTGGCGCAGGAGAGTCTCTGGGAAACAATAGGGCCGCAAGAGAAAAAGAAATGCTTAAGCGTATTGGGGCTAATTCTTTGAATACAGCAACCGAAATACCTTCGACTCAAGCGGTGGGAACTATAGGTTCCCATACTGCAACTTTTACAGGAGACAATATTATACCTGCTATTAATGCAGGGTTTGATTATTATGTTTGTGCCGTAGCTACCGTTAATGGTGTACCTATTTTAGGAGAGGTATTAAAAGCAAGCTATAACGTAGACCATACCCCTGTGACAGTGCGAACCAGGAAAGTGGACCCACAAACATCGACTAATGCAACATTTAATGGTTCTATAACTAAAAAACTTACAAACGCCACCGGTATATGGGGGGCGGGTTTTGTTTGGGCAACTAATTTAACGGATCTTGCATCATTTAGGAATCTTGGTGCCGGAGGTACCAACCACGAATCAATTTCATCTAGTGATTTAACCACTTTAAATACTTATATAACCGCAGGTACAGGTAGTGGAAACTTTAGTTTTCAAAAAACGGGATTAACAATTGGCACAAAATATTTTGTACAAGCCTTTTACCAACCATCTCCAAGTGGAACTACGATATATGCAAAAGCAAACAATGAGGGCAGTGTATATGAAGGCGAGGATATAACTGAGTTTGAAGTTTTAGGTGGAACCCCTACATACCCAGAAACCCTTAGATTAGAAACACATTTAAAACTGCTATCCCACGGTATTGAGATTGATGCTGAGCTTGGCAGTTCTAATAACTTGTTTGACATGAGTCCTGTTTATCATTATAGAAAAACAGCAGATGTTTCAGGGGCTACCGATGCACTCAAAAAAGCGGACATAATAAATAATGGTACTACAGGCGCTATCGGCACAGCCGCAGTAAAACCTATGCACAGTCAAGCCTATGCTTCTAGAATTTCTCACACTATTACCGGACTAGACCCTAATACTGATTATTCTATATTAGTTGTTGCTGATAATAATCACAATCAAGCAGTGGTAAGTCCTCTATCGGCTGGGGAATTTTATTCAAACATAGCCATAGGAAGCACAGGCCCGGCGTTATCCCTTCCACTGCCTACTAATGTAACCGTTCAGGTAGAAGATGGGGGGGTCAAGTTTTTTAGCTTACTCCAAAATACCGGGGGCGTAGATCGGGCTAGCCTTACAAAAAATTCTTTTTATTATATAAAAGCTAGCGATTTTAGTGGGTCAACCCCCGCACAGCTTGTTGCAGACTCTGATGCTGTCGAAGTAGACAATATTTGGCCAGCACCTTTTGTTACTGGCTTATTACCAAACACTGATTACAAAGTGGTGGCTGTTCTACAAAATAGTCAAGGACTAGGTTATTCGTTTGTTATTACAGATTTTAAAACACTCGGCGGGACCGGGAACGTATTAGGCGAAAACACTATATCCGTGGAAAGTACCTGGCTAGATTTTAGTTATGAGGGTATACCAAGAGAGGATGATAATGTTGAAATACAGATTTCTCCCCCGAGCGCAGACTTCAGCGTAAAAGTAGGGGCTTGGCAAGGTGATCCTTATAGTATCCCAGCCTCGTATGGTACAGGAAGAACAAACCCTAGTGGGCATAGGATTCTTGAAATAGATGTGCCTAGGAATCAGTCAGGAGAGCCAAGGAGCTGCCGTATTGAAATAACACATTCATTAGACGCCTCAAAAACACAAACAATAACCATTTGGCAAGATTCAAGTCCACACCACTCAATGCAACCTAGTTTTGGTTGGGCTAATCCAATGGGTGTTGGTTCACCTTATAACCCTTATATGTATTAATTCATGGCAAAAAAATTACCATTTGAGAAAATTTTCCCATACTTTAGCTACAGATGGCGATATAAAGACGGAGAATATTCGCCTTACGCCCCTTTTAGTAAGGTGGGCTTTTTCCCAAAAGATCCTAATGTAGAAGATTTTTTCAAAAAGGGTCATAATACTTCAATGTCTAACGACATCGAAAGTATAACCTTAAATAGGATTGGGAGGGGAGGCCCTGACGTTGTAGCGGTAGATATATTATATACAGAGTCTCTGTCTAGTACGGTATATATATTAAAAACTATAGAGCTACCAGAAAACGAAAGAGGCACAAGCAAATTTTTAGATCCTATAATAATATCAGAAAGATCTTTTGAATCTGCTTTACCTAACGATCAGCTAAATAGGCATTTTGATAATGTGCCCTTAAAGGCTAAAGCCCAGGAGGTTACTGCTAATAGACTAATGTATGGTAATTATACCCATAAATTTGACCAAAGCAATGACTTAAGGATTACCCTTGGCACAACCAATGTGGTTGAGCCTTTAAATGGCCCTTCGGTAAAAAGCAACAGAACATACGATGTTGGCGTTGCTTTTCTTGATAAATTTGGTAGAGTTGGTAATATAATTACGCAGAAAACAAAAGGTATTGAGACAGAAGGGTCTACTATAAAAACAGATTTTTCTTTAAATTTTAGGACACTTCTAACAGCTACTATAGATAAAGAAGAGTTTCCAGCACCGGAATGGGCTAAATACTATAGATATTATGTAAAAGACGTTTCAGGTGAACATTTTAACCTGTCTGGTTTTAATGTATATAATGACGGTACTGACTCAGATGTTCAATCTGACAACGTGTATGTACAATTCCCGTCTTCTGATAGAAATAAAATTACAGAGGACACAATATTAATACCTAAAAGACATAATTTTAATGGTGCAGATAATATTTTTACTACAGAGTCTAGACACCCTGTATTAGATATTGAAAATGAAGCGCCTGATGTAGTTAAAACTCAAGTAGTAGAAAGAACACAGAGGAAAATATTAACAATTAGTGATGATAATAGTTATATAGTGAACTCTACCGGGGCTTCGCCTGCAACCGTTGGCGCTGGTGATACTGTTTTTTATATAAGAGATAAAGGTGGCAATGATCAAACTTGGGATAAACAAAACGTGGTTGGCGAACTAAATAAATATATAAGCAGCCAAGACGCGGCTCTTAACCCGTTTAATTCTAAATCAGGAACCGGTGCCCAAACAATAAATTGTGTTCCTTTTTTGCAAAGATTAGCCTTAGAATTTAAATCTAATTTATACAATTCGGGAAATGCAACTAAAAAAGTATTAATTGATGAAATTCAATTTTTCGCTAGCGCAGGTCACGCACAAAGAAACGTTTTTAAATTTACGGTAAATGAGCAATTAAATGACGATGGTGAAATAACGGCTTTAACCGGTATAAGTGCAAGTGGGTATAATATGAACCAGCCTGGTGAAGCAGGTACTATAGAATTTACACAATTTGCAATTTCAGACGATGGCAAGGAAAAGCTAAAGGGTTCGTTTTTTGTCAAAGTTCCAAGAGAAACAGCTGATCCCGCTATAACAGCTTTGCCCTCAGGCCAAACGCCTTTTGATGAAGATGGTAAGGTTAAAAGCGCTGATATAAAAGAAATAAATTTTGAAACAGAACCTATAGCAGATTCAAATTTAAATTTATATTGGGAAAGTAGCGAAACGCTAACAATAGAAGAAAATTACGGAGAAACTAATACAATAGAATTTGTGAATTGTATTGCTACAGCTTTACCACCGACTAGTACGCTTAGTGGAAAAGTTTATTTAGAGTCTACTAAGCTATTTGATAAGTTTAACTCTATAGAGCTTGCTAAAGGCATAAGAGTAACAACCCCTGAAACAAGGTATGCTCAGGAAACAAGAAAGTCTGGTGTTATATTTTCAGGCTTGTTTAATTCCAAAACGGGTATAAATGAATTAAACCAATTTAATATGTCTCTTAATCCCACTAAGGAAATAGAGCCAAACTATGGTGGTATTCAAAAGCTTTATACATTAGATACAAATTTGTTAGCATTAACAGAAGATAAAGTATTTAAAATACTAGCTGATAAAGATGCACTGTTTAATGCCGACGAAGGCGTAAACGTTACGGCTACTAGTTTAGTATTAGGGCAAGCAATGTCTTATCAAGGAGACTTTGGTATAAGCACTCATCCTGAGTCGTTTGCATTTTTTAATAACAACGCTTATTTTACAGACGCTAAAAGAGGTGTAGTGTTACAGCTAACCCCTGCTAATGGTCAAATATTTCCAATTAGTGCTATTGGTATGTCAAACTTTTTTAGAGACAGATTAGGTGCTCTTCATACAAAAGGTGTTAGCGGCGCTACCGCGGACGCAAAGCTTATAGGTGCCTATGATGGGTATAAAAACCAGTATTTAATATCAATACAAGGGTATAACCAAAATGCTGCTTCTATTGGCTCTGAAACAATACCTAACGAGACATCGGAAATAACATTAGCGTATAGCCCAAGGGCCAAAGGTTGGACCTCAAGATTTAGTTTTATACCAGAATTTGGTATTACATCAAATAGTAAATTTTATACGTTTAAGAACGGGCAAGTATATTTACATAATTCTGACCAACAAAACAGAAATACTTTTTACAATTTATTACTACCAACAGCATCTGGGTTTAATGCGGCTACTGGATTTACAGCCTCTGAGGTGCAAACTATATTCAATGATAACCCCACGTTTGTTTCAGATTGGTTATCTGTCAACTACGAAGGTAGTGAAGGGTGGGAAGCTATAGAAATCATTGGCGATCAAGATTCACAGTTTGGGATCACTAACGTAAGAATACTAGATTCTGAAGAAGCCGGCTTTTTAGGCTGGTTCTTAAAAGAGGGTAAATATAGAGGTGCTATTGTAGGAACACAACCTGTTTATATAATTGACCCTTCAGGATCAGTTGGTGCAGACGGATTATGGCCGCTTATACAAGACGGCCCAAATACGCAAGACATATCTGGGACTAAAGGATTTTTTCAAAAAACTAGGTTTAAAAACTCAGGTCTTACAACAAAAGAATTATTTGCTGTAAGTTCAGAATATTATATTAGTCAAACTTAATCAAATTTAATGCAATTACAAGTAAGAAAATTAATTGAACAAGATTGGGACTTCCTGCCTTCGTGGTGGGAAGCTTACAATCAACCAGTTCCACAAAGAGACTTTTTACCAGATAATGGTTTAGGTGGCTTTATGGTATGTAAAGAACATGACCCTATTGCGGCTATGTTTCTTTATACAACGAATTCAAAGACTGCAATTCCAGCTATAGTTATCTCAGACAAGTATTATAAAGATAATGATAGAAGTGACGCATTACAGTTATTGGTGAACTTTACAACAGATTTTGCAAAAGATATGGGGTACAAGTATTCATTTGCTTGGGCAAAACCAGGCATATTATTAGAAAAATATAAACAATCAGGATTCACGGTGGATGAAACACCGAGCTATGAATTAATAATACAATACTAAATATGGGATCAATAATAAGTGGAGTAGGACAAATAGCTGGTTCTTTAATAGGAGGTAGAAAAAGAAGAGAAGAACAAAGAAATGCTACAACTGAATTTGAAAGACAAAAACAAGCATTTCAAAATTTTAATTTCCAAAATACATATGCCGGCCTTGAAAATGTTGCAGAAGATTTAACTGTAAATCAACAAGCATCGCAATTCCAAGCTCAACAAACAGATGCTGCATTAGCACAGTCTATGCAAGCAGCGGTTGCTTCAGGTGGAGCTGCAGGGGGTGCGCAAGCTATAGCCCAAGCAGCTTTACAATCTAAAGCAGGTATATCAGCAGATTTAGCAAGACAAGAACAAGCTAATGAAATGGCACGGATGCAAGCGGAGCAAAAATTACAGCAAGACGAAGCAGCTGGCGCAGATGTTCTACAAACTAGACAATATGGCCAATCTCAGCAATTGCTGAATATGGCAGCAGACAGAAAACGAATGGCGGATGCCGCAAGAGCTCAAGCAACACAACAACTAGTTGGAGGTATTGGTTCTGTAGTAGGTGGTATAGCTACGGCAGGAGCAGGCGGAGCTTTTGAAGCAATTGCAAATAAGGAATCTTTTGGGGATATAATGAAAAAAGCCGCAGGACCTGAGTCTGCAATGGACCAATTTTTAAGATCTTTTTAATAAACAATAATGGCACAATTTGGAACTATACACGATTGGCTAGACTACGATAGTATTCGTATGGCTGGCGTAACAAAAGAAATGGCCAATATCGTTGGCAAAAGTATCGGAGCCGCTAGCGTTTTGGGCGGAGAGGTTGTAGATCAAGCTTTTAGAAACTACGAAACTAAAAAGAAAGGGAGCTCAATGGGAGACGATGAAACCTCCTTGATGGAGGAAGATCAGGCCCAACCTGATAACAATACCGAAAGCAGTGGTGAAGAAAATGAGCATGATGGGGATCCGCACTCCAACCTTACTGAAACACCCGGCGAGGTATCAAACAAAGTTTCTAAAGAAGAAGCATATAAAAATAGAGATAAAAAATTATATAGGAACTTAACTTTTAAAGAGTTTTGGGCGGAAGCAAACAGACAAAAGAACGGTGGAAAGGTTCCTACTGAACAAATGAAAGGGTCCTTAAATAATGAAGAGGAGGGCGAGGAAGACAAACCTACAAAAATAGAAAATTTGTTTCCTTATATAGGGGGGCGTATAGTAGATAATTTTTTCCAGGGAAAAGAAGATCCTAACTTTCAAAATTACAACTATGATCCATTTGATCAATATGGTGGCAGTAGGAGGATTAATACTAATCTAAGTGTCCCTTTTTATGGGCAATCTACAAAACATGGTAAAATAACTACCGATCAAAATTGGGAAGGGTTTCGAGATCTTCGTAAGTTAAAGAGGTGGTTTACAGGCGGCCACGACACTACTATAAATACTGATTCAAATAGTTTGCTTAAAGAACCCCCTACAAAACGCTTAAATTTTGCAGATTCTCCAAACAAAACTCCTTTTCCAAGATTGTCACCACTGGGTAGATACAAGGAAACTCCGCTGAACCAGATGCAAGACATGCTAGAATACGGAACTATTTCCGAAGCCAGTATGCCTGACTATTTAGGCAGTATTGGCAAAGCAGCAGAGCAAGGGTATAATAGGGCTATAGAAAAGTTTAATTATAACCTAAGGGTACAAAAAGAAAGATTAAAAGGTATTAATGAGCAATATTCAAGCTTAAAAGTTGATCCTACAGGCTTGTCTTCTCTTGATGCTAATTTAAAAATATTAGGTAAAGGGATGCAGGGTGCCTATATGGAGCTAATGTCAAAGAAAAATTCTATGAACTCCTTTGATTTTATGCAAGAAAAGCAAAAGCTTTTAGAGCAACCTGTAATTATCAATCAAGCAATTAAAACTTTGCAACAGAGGGTAAAAGACTTTAATGATAATCGTTATGAAGTTGCGCAGGCCACTGACTCTCGAACTATAGACATATTAGATACGTTGAGCAAAGGGGGTGGAGATTTAAAACCGATATATAAAGATGGTGTTCCTTATTTAGTAGGCACAACGCTAGGCGGTAAAAATGTTGATGTTGCTATATCTGAAATAGCCAATGGTAATAATGATTTTAAATTTATAAAATCTGAAACTGTACAGCCGTTCATTGACGATATTATAAAAGATTATACTGCAACTGAAAAGTATTATACAGAAGGTGGTGGTATAATGGAAAGAAAAAAGCTAAGATCAGGATGGGAGCAGGTTGCTACTTCTAAATTTAAAGAAGATTTAAAAATGAAAGGTGAGCCGGGTATGCGTGGCTATGCTGCTTTATTCGGAACCAACTTTGACGGGTATAACAAAATGCTTGAGCAAGGGGAAGATATAGAAGGTTTTCTTGTAGACTCTTTTTTAAATAGAGTTAACCAAGAGTTTCAACCTTATGCCCAAGCTGTACAAACCGGACAGTTAAGGCCAAAAACCGCTTCTACTACACAAAGCGAAAGAGACATAGCTATAACAAAGGCTAAGCTTGATAAAAAGGGTAATATTACTAAAGATAATTATGAAGAGTTTTTAATTTTAGTTAAGGATTTCCAAGAAAATTATATTGCAAGAGTAGAAAATGGTATATTACAAATAGCAGACAATAAAACTGGCGATATTCGAACCAATATTGATTTATCAAAACCATCTTTAGCGAAACAAAAATTAGCTAATTTAGCGGGAGTAACTGGTTATCAAGGCGGGCAACAACAATTCGATGCTACATCACTAATACAAAAATATTCAAAATAATTTTATGAACGAGCTAGAACAAATCGTACAAAGAATGATTGACGCAGGAGAGCCTGAAGGGGCTATTGCTGCAGTTATACAAGAGTATAATCAATCTGTAGGTTCGGGAAAGATGAATGCCGCTGCGGGGGAGACTGCGACTGTAGTGGCAGATCAACCAAGCGTATTGGATTTGCAGTCGGGAAGTGGTTTATTGGAGCAACCC
>Ga0209404_10001415_pt1 | contig 16142 bp, 12 predicted proteins | sample TroAtlMetagenome_2_FD_187447 | JGI IMG/M metagenome (GOLD analysis project Ga0209404, IMG submission 187447) | Marine eukaryotic phytoplankton communities from Atlantic Ocean - Tropical Atlantic ANT8 Metagenome (SPAdes) (version 2) | ecosystem: Environmental > Aquatic > Marine > Oceanic...
AGGTTCGCCTCGATTTGAAATCATCGAAATCAAGTATTCCTATCCTGCCAAAAGCATCAGTAAATTGTCGAGTCCATGCTCCTAAAGCAGAAAATGCAGTCGAAAAAAGGACTACAAAAGCACCAAAATAGAAAAAAGGCTCAGCCCAATTACCCAAAGTGATGGTATAAAGGTTTGATAGATTCTCTAGAAAATCCTTCCCACCTCCCTCAAAATCTCCCTTACCATGAAGTAAAGCTGAACCAAGAAGGAAAAATGCAACCGTTACAACTGTATAAACAAGCATCGCAAATATTGCATCTATATACATAACCTTAATCCATCCCCTCGCTCTAATAGCCCATTCTTCGGATCCATCATTTTTACCTGTATTTGAGGCATACCCTTTCTCTATCAACCAATAATTATAAGCCATTATCTCATCTCCACCAACCCCCGTCAGCCCAAACGCTCCAATGACTAAAATAGTCATTTCAGCACCCTCAGGCATTTTGAACTGTAAACCAGAAAGCACATCAACCATTGATATAGCAGCCTCGGTATTTTGAAGTGCTATTAATGAGAAAAATGTAAACAGCGTAAAGAGTCCTATCATGGATACAGACATAATCTCTAAAACCTTGTAATAACCTGACACTACAATTCCAGAAATCGCTAAAACCACTATAAACAACCACCAGAAAACAGAAAGACTCGGCACTGCCATGTTAAGCAATACAGCGACTAGCCCAACAATTCCCCCAACTTGCAAAAATTTTACTAACATCAAGCCCAACCAGGTCCAGACTGACCAATTAGCCTTACCTATTTTAAATCCTGGCAATGAATTAAAAGAGGCAAATGTCGTTTCCCCTGTCATGATTGCTCTTTTACCAAACTCAAGCTGAACAGCCACTTTAACAAGACAACTTACCAAGATTACCCACATAGCAATAAATCCAGCTTGGGCTCCAAGCTTGGTAGTTGCAATCAATTCACCTGACCCAACAATTGAAGCTGATAATATAAATCCTGGGCCTAAATGTTTAATCGTCCCTCCAATTGATTTAGGTGGATCGAGAACTTTCGATTTGTCTAGTGAGTAAGGGTCTTGGGTTTGCATACTTAAGTATTTCCGTATAGCCTGATGCTAAGAACCTCACAAAAAAAGACAATTTTCAATGCGCTACCTAATGAAATGGATTTTTATAGGCTACATAAGCTTATTATGCCATTTATCAGAGGCTTCAGAGGTGAATTTTTTTGAAAAGAAAATTAGACCTATCTTGATCGCTGAATGCTACAAATGCCACAGTGAAGAAAAAAAAATTAAGGGCAGCCTCAGACTAGATTGGAGAGGTGGTTGGTTAAATGGTGGCGACTCTGGACAGGCTATAATTCCAGGCCAAGTAGAAAAAAGTCTACTCATTCAGGCAATCAGACACACAGACAGCGACCTGGCAATGCCGCCAAAGAAAAAATTATCTCCGCAACAGATTAAAGATATAGAGAAATGGGTTGCTGATGGCGCATACGACCCAAGAACTTCAGATAAAATATCAAACACCGACAAACGCCTTAACATTGAAGCTGCACGTAGACACTGGTCATTCCAGCCGATAAAAGATTACCCAACTCCAAAAGTAAAAACTAAGAACTGGTCGAAAAACTCAATAGATAAATTCATCTTAGCAGAGCATGAGAAAAGAAAATTAGTGTATTCTGAAGATGCAGATGATATAACTCTTCTTAGAAGAATATATTACAACCTCATTGGGCTCCCCCCTCAAGACAGAGAGATCAAAAAATTTCTAGAAAGAATCTCTGCTGACCGGGACAATGCGATAGGAATCACTATTGATGAATTACTATCAAGGGATGATTTTGGAATTAGGTGGGGAAGGCATTGGCTTGATATTGCGCGATATGCTGATTCAACTGGTGGAGGTAGAACTCTATTAATGAAGGAAGCATGGCGTTATAGAGACTACGTCATCGAATCATTAAATAATGACAAGCCGTACAATTTATTTATCAAAGAACAAATCGCTGGTGATCTACTAGAAAGTTTGAACCCTGAACAGCGAAAAGAGCGATTAATTTCGACTGCCTTCTTACTGTTAGGGCCGACCAATTATGAACTTCAAGATAAGACCATATTAGAAATGGACATCATTGATGAACAGCTTGATACCATTGGAAAATCTTTCATGGGACTAACTTTAGGCTGTGCCCGTTGCCACGATCATAAGTTCGATCCTATTACAACAGAAGATTATTATGGCCTGGCAGGAATACTCAAAAGCACAAAATCAGTAGTCCACAGCAATGTTTCTTCATGGAACAAACGTCCACTTCCCTTATCTAAAAAACAGGAAGAAAATGCAAAAGTTATTCAAAATGAAATTCGAGAAATTCAAAATGAGATAAAGGCATTAAAACTAGAACTGCCAAATGCCAATGTCCTTAGCAAAAAATCTGAAAATCTTCTTGGTCAAATTATAGATAATGAAGACGCTGTAAAAAAAGGAAAATGGATTAAATCAACCGCAGTTAAAGGGTACATCGATGAAAATTATATCCATGACGATTCAAAGGATAAGGGCAACAAAACGATCACTTACAATATTAAAACACCGAATACCGGAACATATGAAATCAGAGCTTCATATACGCACGGCACGAATAGAGAGACTAAAACCCCATATACTGTGAATCATACAAACGGTAAGTCCACAGTAACAATAAACCAAACACTGCCACCTCCGATTAATGGTTCATTCGTATCACTTGGCGTCTACGAATTTAATAAAGACATTGAATTCGAAGTTGTTATTTCCAATAAAAACACCACAGCAGTAGTTATCGCTGATTCGATTCAAGTTATAAGCGAAGAAAAATCTAAGGGGGAAGTTACAGCTGATTCCAACCAACAAATAAACATATCTAAGATTAACAAAAAGATTAAGTTACTCGAAAAAGAGCTCAAAGAACTTCAGAAAAAAGAACCAAAAAATATTCAAGTTATTGCCGCTGAAGATCATAAAAAACCTGACGATATAAATATTGCTTTAAGAGGCAATGTTCATAGTAAAGGCAATAGGACTCCCCGACAATTTATCGAGGTAATGACATATGAAGAAACCCCAGAATTTAATCAAAAATCAAGTGGGCGTATCCATTTAGCAAATTGGATTGCAAGTAAGCATAACCCTCTAACTGCAAGAGTAATTGTAAATAGAGTATGGTTTCACCTATTTGGTGAAGGAATTGTATCAAGCTTGGACAATTTTGGCCACATGGGTACTCCTCCAAGCAACCTTAAACTTCTTGACCATCTAGCTATTAAATTTATTGAAAATTCTTGGTCCATCAAAAAACTAATTCGTGAAATCATGCAGTCTCGTACATATCAACTCAGCTCTACAACAAACCATGAAAATGAAAAGATAGACCCGGAAAATATTTTTTTGTGGAAACAAAATCAGAGGCGTTTAGAAGCTGAGGCAATAAGAGATTCAATTCTATTTGTAAGCGGGAGCCTTGATAAATCCAAAGGAGGAGCGGCAATTAAATCAGGAACTAAAACTGAATATGGATATTCATTTAGTTCTAATAAACGTAGCATCTATTACCCTGTTTTTAGAAATACTTTGCCTGAGATAATGCAAGTATTCGACTTTGCTGATCCAAATATGGTAACTGGAAAAAGAACAACAAGTAGCGTACCAACACAGGCTCTTTACATGCTGAACAATCCATTTGTTAGAGATGAATCAAAAAGATCAGCCGAGAGATTAATTAAAGAAAAAATCTTAAATAAACCTATTGAAATAGGAATGGCTTACAGAAGAGTGCTTTCTAGAAACCCTACAGACAAAGAAAAGCAAATACTCTATAATTTTCTGGAACTAGAAAATGAAAGCATCGAAGCGTGGACGACTATATTTCATAGTCTTTTCTCAAGTTTCGAATTCCGCCACATCAATTAAGGTTCTTGAAATAAGCAGCTAATTGGTTATTTTTTATATTGTTGATGGATTACTGTAATATAGATCGCAGGCAAACGCTCAATAATCTAGCTTGTGGCTTCGGAGGCCTTGCGCTCGGTGCTCTTGCTCACAAGAATGCCATTGCTTCCAACAACACTCCCAAGGATTTTTTCCATCATCGACCAAAAGCGAAAAGAGTCATATTTATTTTTATGGCTGGTGGAGTTAGTCATCTTGACTCATTCGATTTCAAAGAAAGCCTTATAAAAAATGACGGCAAGATGATGCGTTTTGATGATGCTAGAACTCTCGCGAAAACACGAAAGATTATAAATCATCGCGTCATGAAACCTTTATGGAAATTTAAAAAACATGGCCAATCAGGAAGAGACGTAAGTGAACTTTTCCCAAACATTGCAAATCATGTTGATGACCTTTGCTTCATCAAAGGGATGCACACAAATGGGATTGCACATGGTCCAAGCACCCTGTTTCTCCATACTGGAAATATAAACTTAATTCGCCCCTCAATGGGATCATGGATCAATTATGGTTTAGGAACGGAAAACGATAACTTACCAGGATTTGTCAGCATCGGTCCATCAATGGGCAACGGCGGCCCCAGAAACTTTAGCAACGCATTTCTACCCTCATCCTATCAAGGAACACCACTTGGTCGTGCAGGCATACCTGCCAAAGAAGCAACTATAAAGAATCTTGTTAACCAAAATTTGAATCATCAAGACAATTTGGAACAGTTTAAATTGCTGCAGAAGATTAATGCGGAGCAATTATCAAATTACCCTAATAACGATAAAATCAATTCTGTCATTAACTCTTATGAACTTGCTTGGCGAATGCAAAGCAATGCTCCTAATGTATTAGATATTAAGAATGAGAGCCCTAGCACCCTAGAAATGTATGGGATCGGTCAAAAAGAAACTAATGATTTTGGACAGTATTGCCTCAAAGCAAGGAAATTAAGCGAAGCAGGCGTACGTTATGTGCAAATCAACTATACCGATAACACTAACAATCCCGCTTGGGACCAACACTCGAATATGCCGAAACACATGGACCATGCTCGAGCCACTGACAAACCTGTCGCAGGGTTAATTACTGACCTCAAGCAAAGAGGATTGTTAGAAGATACAATTGTTTGGTGGGGAAGCGAATTTGGCCGAACTCCTTATGCCCAGGACAAAGGGACAGGACGTGACCATAACTCAGATGGATTTACGGTCTGGTTAGCTGGAGGAGGCTTCAAACAAGGCTTTAGTTATGGTGAAACAGATGAATTTGGACACCATGCAGTTGAAGGAAAAGTGCATATGCATGATCTGCATGCAACGATCCTACATCAACTTGGAATCGATCACGAAAAACTAACATATAGATATGACGGGAGAGACTTCAGACTGACTGATGTTCATGGAAAAGTAGTACATCAACTACTGAGTTAAAATTCTCATTTTAATCATCTCCAAGCATTTCTTTCATTCGGGAAAAGTAGGCATGCGCATCTCCTTCATCTATTGGTGCTCCCATCGCTTCTTCATTGGATAAAACATCAATATGCGTAGGGTCTAACTCTTCTAGAAACGAGCTTTGCTCTCCTCTAATTAATTCACCATACTTCTTCCTTGATGCACAATAAGTTATAGTCAGACGATTCATTGCACGAGTCATTCCAACATAAAAAAGTCGTCGCTCTTCATCTTTTGTACCCTCTTCAAGCGATCTTTTGTGCGGCAACATTCCCTCTTCTATTCCCACCATATATACATCAGAAAACTCAAGACCCTTTGCTGCATGTAGGGTAATTAAATTTACCCCCAAACTAGAGTCATCATCTTCTTCACGGTCCTGTTGTAGAGCGACATCATCTAAAAATTCCTGCATGCCATTTTTTTTACCTCTCCCCTCATAATCTTTCAAAGAAGATATAAATTCGAAAACGTTGTTTCTTCTATTTTGATATTCATTATCAGTTTTACAGTTTCTTTGCAGGAAATCATTAAACCCAATTTCTTCAACTAATTGATCAAAAAGAATACCAAAAGAACTATATTCTGAAATCATTGGAGTTCTATATGATTCCATAAGACTTACAAAAGACTCAACTTTTGATCTAGACTTTGGGGGTATCATTGAAAGAAAATCTCCATCTTCTAGAATAGTATAAAGACTACATCCAAGATCCCTACTCTTCTCAACCGCAATATCAATAGTTGTATTACCAATACCCCTAGGGGGATTATTAATAACACGTAATAGATTAATATCATCATCAGGATTTTTGATAATGTGTAAATACCCTAAGAGATCCTTAATTTCTCTTCGATCAAAAAATGATTGCCCACCTATTATCCTATAAGGAATTTTATATTCTCTTAGCTTGGATTCGAACAATCTAGACTGACTATTCATTCTAAATAAAACAGCTATATCATCATAAGAGCGCTTTTCAGTTGCTGTCATTTCTAGGATTTCATCTACAACAAATTGCGCTTCCTCTTCCTCTCCTGGCATTGCTATAATTCGTACGTTATCAGAGGATGACTTTTCACTCCAAAGGGATTTTTCACGTCTACCAGAATTATTCAATATAGAAGAATTTGCAGTATGAAGAATGGCCTGATTACTTCTATAATTTTGTTCTAACGTAATAACTTTTGGGGATTTAAAAAACCGCTCAAACTCAAGAATATTACTTATCTCAGCTCCCCTCCAACCGTAAATTGATTGATCGTCATCACCAACAACACATACATTTTGTTCCGTACCACTCAAGAGCTGTACGAGCTCCATCTGCTGTTTATTAGTATCCTGAAATTCATCAACAGTAATATATTTAAACCTTTCTCTCCAAAAATTAATAACATCTTTATTCTCTCTCAATACTTGAACTGCTAAAATTAAAAGGTCATCAAAGTCTACAGCATTCAGATGCTTAAGCTCTTTATTATAAGACCTTTCTATCTCACTTATTAAGGAGTCTTTAGCATCTGAAACAGGTACCCCTTTATTCTTGCTTCTGCTAATTAATGATATTGCAAGGTTGTGATCAAGGGATTCATCCTTAGCCGATTTTCTAGATATCAATTTTCTTACCAACCCAACTTGATCAGAAGATGTGTAAATTGTGAAATTGTTTTTGTAGCCAAGTTTTTCAATATCTTTTCTTAGAATCCGCACACAAAGAGAGTGAAAAGTGCATACCGTCATCTCTTTGGCTGAGTCTTTTGACACCATTCCTCTGATCCTTTCACGCATCTCATTGGCAGCTTTATTAGTAAAAGTAACGGCAAGAATGGAGCTTGAAGAAACTCCTTGTTTCAACATATTAGCCAGTCTTGAAATAACTGTTCTTGTTTTACCAGTACCTGCGCCAGCAAGGATAAGAACAGGCCCATAAATATGTTCAACCGCTTCACGCTGAGCAGGATTAAGTTGGGATAAGTTAAATTGTTTTTGTTTTTTCAGACTAATGATCACTGAATCCCTGTGACACAAATATGCAAGGAAGAAAAATGTTACTGAAAATAAAATTAAAGGTTGAGTGATATTAATTTATAGATCTATGTAGATAAAATAATTAACATTTTATATAAATAATGCACGATCCAAGAATTGATAAACTCGCAAAACAACTTGTAAACTATTCAACTTCCATTAAACGCGGCGACAATGTTTTAATCGATGCTTATGATGTTCCGGATTCAATAACCATAGCTTTAATTCGTGCAATCAGGAAAGCAGGCGCACAACCTTTCGTTAATATTCAAAATGCTCAGGTTAGCAGAGAGCTTTTGATGAAGGCATCTGAGAAACAATATGATATCCTTGCTAAATATTCCTTAGCACAAATGAAACAAATGGATGCGTTCATCGCGCTAAGAGGAAGTCACAATATAACTGAAAATGCTGATGTTCCTCCTAAAAATATGGCTCTCGCAATGAAGAAAATGCGTTCCGTACAAAACTATCGTGTTAATGAAACCAGGTGGTGTGTTTTACGCTGGCCCCATCCTGCAATGGCCCAACAAGCGGGTATGAGTACAGAATCCTTTGAAAACTTTTTCTTTGAAGTATGCCTTCTAAATTACAAAAAACTTTTACCAGCAATGAAAAGATTGGAGTCGTTAATGAGCAAAACAAATAAAGTTTCAATCAAAGGCAATGGTACAGACTTAGAGTTTTCCATGAAAGGACTTAAGGCTATAGCTTGTGGAGGAACACACAATATCCCTGATGGGGAATGCTTTAGCGCTCCTGTTAAAACTTCCGTAAATGGAATAATCAAATACAATTCCCCTACAATATATCAAGGCATTTCATTTGATGACATTGAACTAACTTTTGAGAAAGGTAAAATCGTAAAAGCTACGGCCAATAACACAAAAGCGATAAATAAGATTTTAAATTCTGATGCCGGCGCAAAATATATAGGCGAATTTGCAATTGGATTTAACCCAAAGATCAAGGAACCCATGCGTGACATTCTCTTTGATGAAAAAATCGCTGGCAGCTTTCACTTCACACCTGGACAAGCATACGAAGGTGTAGCTGATAATGGCAACAGAAGCCAAGTCCACTGGGATTTAGTATGCATTCAACGGCCTGAATACGGTGGAGGGGAAATTTGGTTCGATAACAAGTTAATAAGAAAATCAGGAAAATTTATTCCAAAATCATTAACCGCTCTAAACTATTAGAGCAAAGCAAATAACTTAGATCCAAACTTTTTTGTTAAACTTTGCATTTTAAAGTTGAATGCCTGCTCTACATCGCCATTGTTAAAGTGCGGGGTAGAGCAGCTCGGTAGCTCGTCAGGCTCATAACCTGGAGGTCGTAGGTTCAAATCCTACCCCCGCATCCAATTCTACCTTAGATATTCATCTAATTTTATCGAGTGCATTTAATATACGTTGGCTTAAAAATTCATAAGATTCCTGCCCGACGCTAATTCTAATAAGCCATTTAGAGACGCCGTGCTCTCCACACCAATCAAGTTCATCGTAATGAGCTAATAATGTGTAAGGACATACCAAAGTAAAATTCGCACCCAAGCTTGGCCCCTTACATAACTTTAAAGCATCATAAAAATGCTGTGTATTCTTCACTGAATCTTTCAATTTTATTGAAAATAAACCAGAAAAACCTCCGGAACTTCTCCTGACAGAATCATAATTCTTACGCGTTTCGTATTTTGGGTACCAAACTTTTTCTATCAGAGGGTCCTCCATCAATAAATCAACTAGTCTCGGCGTCGTCTCATTAATTCTAGTTATTCTTTCTCTATAGTCGCCCATATTATTTCTTAAAATTACAGCGTCCTCAGAATACAAGTCTGCATCTTTTTGAGACTTTAATTGGGAAACAATCTTCTTTCTATGAACTGAATTTCCATTGACGATTACAGCACCAGCAATAACATCACCCACACCTGAGTAATACTTTGTTAAACTCGTCGTAACAACATCTGCATACTTAAAAACATTCACATTCACATTGGTAGCAACCGTATCATCAACGACAATAGGTGTATTACTGGAATTAACGACAGCCTTAATTGAAGCTAGATCCGCACTTCTTAGTAAAGGGTTACTTGGAACTTCACAATAAATTCCACAAATCGACTCACCTTTACTTATAATTTCTTTTAACTTTGTAATAGCATCAGAGTCAGTAGAGGGAATAAAAATTACTCCTGAACCTACCTCTTGTTGAAGTTTAAGAACATCAACGTATGGAAAATCAAACTGAACTGAACGAGCATTCGGCTTTATTTCAGTTAACGCTCTATGTGTAGCAGAAACAGCCGCCATTCCTGATGGGTATATAAAAATATTTTCAATATCTTGTCCTGTGTCTTTAGAAATCCTTTCTTTAATTTGCTCAACAGCTTCAATCCCCTCTAATTTATCATGAGATTTATTTTCCAAAAAAGCTTTCGCTCGCCTAACACTCACCCCTTCCCCAAAAAACCTCCAAAACTTCTTAGCTACTTTTTCAATCTGCATAGGGAAAACAACTGCGTAGGCTTCTCCATCAAAAATAGATTCAACTGAAACCTCCCACCCATCTGTTCTATCAACTATGAATTTCCTGCATCTGATTGCTGTACTCTCGACATCAAATAAAAGACATTTCAGATTGTTTGATAAATTAAGCCCACGTAAAACCTCAACTTCTAGGGACTTAATTATTGGTGAAACAAAAAACCTTGGATACCCGGTCTGTAATTTATTAAGAACTGAATCATAACCTTCTTCATATCCCACAACACATTCCCAAGTTGGTAATGATACTGAAACCGCATATTCAGAATCAGGCAAAGGGTGGCCTAAATCCGTTATTTTATACGGAGGGTCACTACTAACGTTTCGCTTCATTGAAAAATTGGACTAAGCTCCTACTTTATCTAATCCTACACCAAGATCTACAATCAAATCAGCTGCATTTTCTATTCCTATGGACAATCTAAATAACGAATCAGTTATTCCTACTCCTTCACGAACTTCCTTAGGTATAGAGGAGTGAGTCATTGATGCAGGATGACAACTTAATGATTCAATGCCTCCTAAACTTTCAGCCTTAGTAAAAAACTGAAGTTCACTTAACAAAGTAACCGTTTTTTCAAGTCCCAGACCTAAGTCAGCTGTAATTATTCCTGATCCCATTTTCATCTGTTTTCTAGCAATTTTGTATTGAGGGTGACTTTCAAGAAATGGATAAATAATCTTTTTATCTGGAAACCTTACTTCAAGGTATTTTGCTATCTCATAGGCATTATTTGAGTGCTTTTCCATTCTTAGGCTTTGAGTTTTTAAGCCTCTTTGAATCAACCAACAATCAAATGGGGAAGGCTGAAGTCCTAGTGCTTTTTGAGCGAAAATCATCTTATTTCCCCAATCTTTATCCTTACTACAAACGGCCCCGCCTAATGCATCTGAATGCCCATTAGTGTACTTTGTTAAACTTAAAAGTGAAAGATCTGCCCCTAGCTCAAGTGGACACTGAATAAAGCTTGATGAAAAAGTATTATCAACTACCAAAGTCGTTTCTAAATCTCTAGTCACATTAGCTATAGCCTCAATATCAATGATTTTTAACAACGGGTTAGTTGGGGACTCTATCCATACTAAATCAGGTGAGACTTCTAAAATTCGCTCAAGACTTTTCTTATTTGTAAAATCAATGTATTCAACAGAAACACCAAACCTACTAAACACCTGATCTATTAGCCGGTAAGTGCAACCGTATATATTCTCCTCTGCTAATATCTTAGAATCTTTATTCAAAGTTGAAAGAACAGCTGTAATAGCAGATACCCCACTAGCAAAGACCGTTGCACAATCCGCTTTTTCAATTTTCGCAATAACTTGTTCTAAGTTAGTAAAATTAGGATTACCTGATCTAGTATAATCAAATCCGTGCTCATTATCAGATTCAAATGTAGAAGTAGCAAATATTGGAGGAATTATTGATCCAGTAGCTTCTTTAAATTCATTACCAGCATGTATTGAAACTGTTTCAAAATGAGACTGCTTTGTTTTATTCATTATTTCCTATTCTGCCACTAATACTTTTAATTTTAAAGCAAGAAGGCGGTGCCCTAATAACAGAGCAACCGCCTTCAATTTGGGGATTAAAATTTGTTATCTTGAGTAAAGCTCAACAACCAACTGCTCATTAACCATTGGATCAACTTCATCTCTCTCAGGGACACGTGAAATAGTTCCTTCTAAACTATCACCATCCACAACCAACCATTCTGCTTGAGATATAGCCTGAGTAAGATCAAGTCCTCGCAAAGCGAGTTGTTTAGATCTTGGGTTATCCCTAACTGCAACTTTATCACCTGGCTGAGTATTATAAGAAGGGATATCAACACGCTTACCATTTACAAGAATATGGCCATGGTTCACAAATTGACGTGCACCGGCCCTACTATTCGAGAGCCCCATTCTATACACAATGTTATCAAGCCTCATCTCGAGGAGCTGTATGAGAAGAATACCTGTAACACCTCTTTGTCGTTGGGCCTCTGCAAAATATCTTCTGAATTGCTTTTCTAATACACCATATTGGAATCTTAATTTTTGCTTCTCAGCAAGAGCCACTGAATAATCAGATCCCTTTGACCTTCTACCTCCTCTTTTACCCCCATGCATACCTGGTGCATAGGCTTTTCTTTCTAAAGCTTTGGAAGGACCAAACAAAGGAACTCCAAAACGTCGACTTATTTTATCTCTTGGACCAGTGTATCGTGCCATATTTCTAAATTTTTGTTTATTATACTCTTCTGGCTTTTTTAGGGCGACAGCCATTGTGTGGTATAGGAGTAACGTCTGATATTGATTTAACCTCAATGCCAATACCCTGAACTGCCCTTACTGCAGACTCACGACCAGACCCTGGACCTTTAACCTTTACATCAGCTTCTTTCAAACCGTGTCCCATTGCCTGTCTACATGCATCTTGAGAAACAACCTGAGCAGCATATGCAGTGCTCTTTCTTGAACCTCTAAAACCCATCTTCCCGGCAGTTGACCAACCTATAACGTTTCCTCTCTTGTCGCTTACTGTAACAATTGTGTTGTTGAAGGTTGCTAGAACATTAACGATCCCAGAATGAACATTTTTACTCCCCTTAGACTTAACAACTTTTTGCTTTGCATCAGCATCAGGTCCGTCGAGTTCTAGAAGAACATCAGCAGCAGTCTTCTTCTTTTTATCCTTATCTGAATCCCCTTCAGCTTTTGGAGTTTTCTCTTCAGCCTTTGGAGCTTCCTCTTCAGCTTTTGGAGTTTCCTCTTCAGCTTTTGGAGTTTCCTCTTCAGCTTTTGGAGTTTCCTCTTCAGCTTTTGGAGTTTCCTCTTCAGCTTTTGGAGTTTCCTCTTCAGCTTTTGGAGTTTCCTCTTCAGGTGATTCCTTTTCTTCGTCAGCCATTTTATAAATATTTACAATCTAAATTCCAAGAAAATTAGACCTTACCTTTCTTTGCATTTGGATTTCTCTCAACTCCAACCGTTCTTCTTCCTCCCTTACGAGTTCTGGCATTAGTTTTAGTCCTTTGACCTCTTACTGGCATACCGCGCCTATGTAATATACCTCGATAACAATTAATCTGTTGCAAGCGTTTCATATTCGCTTGCAACTCTCTCCTTAAGTCACCCTCAATGATTATTCCTGATGAATTAACTGCGTTAGATATCTGACTAAGCTGTTCGGTACTTAGCTCACCTGTTCGTGTATCAGGATCAATTCCTGCCTCATCTAGAATTTTCTTAGCCGTAGCCCCCCCTATGCCATATATGTATGGCAATGAAGCTTCTATTCGCTTTTCATTTGGTATTTCTATTCCTAAAAGTCTTGCCATATTAAAAATTTTCTTAACCTTGTCTTTGTTTATGACGTGGATTCTTATTACAAATTACACGTACAACCCCCTCTCGTCGAATCACACGACAAGATTCACATAATCTTTTAACTGAAGGTCTTACTTTCATTTTTTATTCTATTTGTTTAAATCATAGATTAAAACTACACCGCAAATCAGAATCCATATCAAAGCCAATGTTCATGGTAAATTGGAAATGAATTAGATCAGTCATACGACTTTTCCAAAAGCGGATGAAATGTTTACCATAGTTTACGCAATCTGCAAGGCTCACTTTATCTATTTTTATGGTAAAATTAAACAATTTCTCAAAAAATTAGTAAACTTGACTTAATATTTAAGCAACTGAAGGAACATTCATCGTCCTCTCCCTCCAAGTTAAGATTTCTGGTTCCTCCTTCGTAATGAGCACTGTGTGCTCAAAATGCGCGCTTGGCTTACCGTCCGTTGTTACAACTGTCCAGTCATCATCGAGCATTTTAACACCTGCCTTGCCCAAATTCACCATCGGCTCTATCGCTAAAATCATGCCGGATCTTAATCTTGGCCGATTAGATTCAGGCCTGTAATTTGGAACTTGAGGGGGCTCATGCAATTTCTTACCTACTCCATGACCGACAAATTCCCTGACTACTGAAAAACCTTTTGTTCTCACGTGTCTCTCAACAGATGCGCATAAATCCCCAAGCATGACTCCATCTCTTGCAAAACTAATTGCAATGTGGAGTGATTCTTCCGTAGCGCATAAAAGTCTCTGTACCTCTCCTCCAACATCCCCAACAGGAACAGTTAAAGCATTATCCCCGACCCAACCATCTTTTATAATACCTACATCGAGTTTAATAATATCTCCCGGCTGAATAACTCTAGGACCACCAATACCATGAACAATTTCATCATTAACAGATATACAAACGTTCCCTGGAAAAGCTGGACCGTTAGTTTGCTTATAACCTAAAAAAGCACTTACACAGTTTTTCTTTTGCATCAATGATGCAGCATATGCATCCACTTCACCGGTCGTTATGCCTGGCTTGATCTGATCCGCTGACTCTAATAGAATGTCTCTCGCTAGCCCACACGCATCACGCATATAATCTAACTGCTTTCCCTTATATATTGGCATCTCAACACTCTCGAAGACCTATTTGAAACAATAACGGTCCTTCAAAAATTAGCTCCTATTAATATAATAAGCCACTACACCAGCTATGAGTAAAACCGCCACTAAGGCAATAAGCCAAGTCATTTTAGTCTCACCTCCCATTGAACCTCCTCCAACTCTTCTGTCCGTTCTTCCCCTAATTTTTCCTTTTCTGAGAAAGCCATCATAATGCCTTTGAATCAAATGCGTCTCTGCTTGTCTCATAATATCTAAAAGAACGCCAACTAGAATTAGAAGACTAGTTCCTCCAAAAAATTGAGCAACATTCATTGATATACCTAAACCTCTAGCAAAAAGAGCAGGCATTAAAGCTATGACAGTCAAAAATGTTGCACCAGCAAAAGTCAAACGACTCATAGTGAAATCTAGAAAGTCAGCAGTTCCTTTACCTGGTCTATGCCCTGGAATATAACCCCCGTTTTTCTTTAAATCATCAGCAATTTGAGTTGGCTGAAACATCGTTGCCACCCAAAAGTAACTAAAGAAGAAAATAAGCATTCCAGTTAAAGTGTAGTAAACCCAACCCGTTGTCATTTGCGCGGCTATTGCTCCAATTTTTTCACTATCTTTAAAGAAGAAACTTATAATCTGAGCAGGAAACAATACGATTGCCTGAGCAAAGATAATAGGCATAACGCCAGCATAATTAACTTTAAGTGGAAGATATGAACTCTGCCCACCATATACCTTTCTTCCAACAACTCTTTTGGCATATTGAACCGTTATCTTTCTTAATGCCTGGGTGATACTAATCACAGCCGCAATAACTAGAAATAGAACAATGATAAGCCCAACAAGTAGCAATGGCTTACCCATTTCAGCATTACCGGCTGCATCAACAGCCCCACTAATATATGTGTTCCAAACTTGAACCAATGCACCCGGAAGCGCTGAAACGATATTTACTGAAATTATCAAAGAAATACCGTTTCCAATACCCCTTTCGGTGACTTGTTCGCCAAGCCACATCATCAACATAGTTCCCGCAGTAATTACCAAAACAGTAAGTAGTACAAATTGCGTTCCATATTCAGGCACAAGCTTAGCATTCGTATCCTGCATGTACCTCGCTATATCTTGTAAGAAAATATTATTGGCAGGATTCTCAAGAGAATTCGCTAGCATCCCACCCTGCACAACACAAAGAACGATAGTAACATATCTAGTAAACATGTTAATCTTAGCTCTTCCACCATCCTCTCTTGATAATCTTTGAAGCCTTGGAACGACTGCGCTCAACAATTGCATCATAATCGATGCACTTATGTAAGGCATGATACCTAGTGCAAAAATTGCACAATTTTTTAATCCTCCCCCACTAAAAACATTTACTAATGCTCCTAGAGCACCACCACCAGTTTCATCACCAGACTTCTGGGCATCAGCAGCTTTATCAAGAGCTTCTTGTAAAACAGTAGAATCAACTCCAGGTAATGGAATTGCTGCACCAACCCTAACAATAATGATGATTATAAGAGTAAAAAATATCCTTTGTTTTAGTTCGGGTATTTTAAGTGTATTTCTAAATGCAGAAATCATGATTATTAAAAGGTTTTAAATTCTTCCAATCTTACAAAGTTGGTTTTCTAACTTTCGT